>Ga0210393_10003604_pt1 | contig 12419 bp, 9 predicted proteins | sample IncBWC27OmetaG_FD_160068 | JGI IMG/M metagenome (GOLD analysis project Ga0210393, IMG submission 160068) | Forest soil microbial communities from Barre Woods Harvard Forest LTER site, Petersham, Massachusetts, United States - Inc-BW-C-27-O ... | reverse complement strand
ATCGGGGACTCGCTCCCCGCTCTTCGGCACTGCAACGTTTTCAACAGTAACTCGATCCGAATCCTCCCCAACCAGGTATTCATATTCTTCGCGCTCAGGTGAGACTATATACTCTTCCAAACATTTGTCGAATCGTCATTTTGAACGTCCTATTGTCGAACATGCGATTCTGTATAACAACGCCTGTCGTTTCTTTGTGGGATGTGGTGTTTTTGTTCTTTGCTGATACTATCTCTCAGGCATCTCTTCTGATGACAGTGATATCTCCGGGAACCATATGCGTCGAATCACAGTCTCACCCTCGCCCCCCGACAGACATTCTGGCTCAGACTTGCATTCTTGGTCCGAAGCTGACTCCTTTCAAGATGATGCTGAGGTAGAGGCTGCTTTGAGCGTTCTCGACAACGAACTGGACCGGACAGAAGATGCCCTCACCGAGTGGTCGCACGGATCTTCTGTCACCCCCTCTTCTTATCTCAGTGACTCGGCGTCATCCCCGTCGTTCACGAGTTCCTCGTCCATATACATACCTTTCACGAATACTTTACGGGATGCTCGCATCCTCAGCACCATCACCGAGCGTACCGAGAATCCATCCTCACGTCCGACGTCATATAATCTTTCGGTCCCTGGCTCCAGGCCTGTTTCTGATACGATCAGGCGGTCCACTGTGTCACTTCATTCCCGAGGTGTCACTGAACCCACGCTCAGTGCCACCACTTCAAGTCGTCGTACTGGGGACCTCATAGCGTTCTTCGAGGATAAATCATCATCTGATAGCTCCTCACGCCCCTACTCCCCTTATGGCCATCGAAGGGCAGGTTCAGTACCAGCTGGTCCTCGCTCCCCGAGTCCCTACACGCAAACGAGCCAATCCATACCGACTTTTGCCACTACGACCTATGGGTATGGGGGATCTGCCTCGCGCCCGTCTTCCCCCAGTAAAAGCTGGTTATCTCAATCGCAATCTTACACATCTAGCACCCCGTCACGTTCTTTCGTTTCTCCCCCTCTCCGGAGTAACACTACGGAGTTCGAGTCTAAGCTTGGTAGTCCCTATACCTCAAGTGAAAGCCCTACTTACTCGAACACGTTCACTTCTACCTTATATGGAGACACCAACAACACCAGTGTTACGTCTCAAACTACGTCATTAAGACGTCCACAGGCATTGCCACAGTCCCCATTGAGCTCGGTGCGCAATGTTGTTGCGGCATGGAAAAGTCGCTCGCCCTCCATCGATAAATCGTCGCAACTCAGTTCCAATATATCGCTTACAGATGCCACATTAGAAGAGGGATTCTTCAGCATCCGACGCCGGGAGGGGAGGGGTTTCCAACAAGAAAGAGCCTCAATGGTCCGTGAATCTGGTCCTAGCACATCAAGGAGAAGTGGTTCTTCTTATGACCAAGAGGATGTCAACGTACCTAGTAATCCAAGGATGAGCACATCATTTACCCCGAGTGGGGTAGTTCCTCCGCCGTTTGACCTGACTGAATTGGGAACATTTGCCAAAGGCGGTCAAGAGGTGCGTGCAGTCTTTGGACCCAGTCAATTGTCGATCGCCTTGTATCATCCGATCTTTGGGATGGTTTCATGGCATGCCCTCCCCGCCTGTATTGTGCTTTTGTTTCTATGGACTAATCACTTTCCCCTCCAGCCTCTGCGCATCGGACTTCTGTGGTACCTTAATGTACACGCGCCACCTCCATATAGGTGGCAAAGATGCCAAGCAGTCCTGTACCCCAACATGCTCTTACTCTCCTGGATCGCCCAAGGCGGCGGGCGAGGGATCGTAACTCTGGATCTACTTAATTGCACCGAAGTCCGTTCAGTGGCTTCGCCGACACATCCAAGTGCACAAGATGACGTTGGCACGATTGCCGCCAGGGCACAGACCGCAAATGCTCTGGCAGAGGGCTTTGGGGAATTGGGTTTGATGGAGACTTTGTGTCCCTTTCAATTGTTTTATAGCGACGGCGTGGAGAGATTAGGTGCTGAATCAGCTAGAGAGCGCGTACGCTGGGTCAGTGCCATTTGGTACGTTCCATGATGTTGTTTTGTTTTTCTTCTTGAACTCACCGGATTTTTAGGGAGGTCCTCGATCGCTCAGTCACTGTGCCCGATCGGTCGGAAACACAGTCGCCTACAGGCTCTATGCGTACGATCCGCTCAATGGCGAGCACAAGCACTCACTCGGGATCCGGGGTGTCTGGCTCACGTTCTACGACTTTCTTACCGCCCATGGACACCATTCCTGATCTTTCTGACTTTCAATCTCTTTCGGGATCTAGTGCAGGGTCCTTGTCTCGCGAGCCGTCGTTGCGCTCGCGCGCTGTTGATGATGCTGCTATCTACAACCAAACTATCGTCTATCCTGGAGACCCACGGGTGATTGCCCCTAGTCGCAGCAGCTCTCTACGCCGTACAACATCTATGACAGACCTCGGCGAGGAATTTGAGTCGGCCCTAAGACGAGCCAAAGACGCGAGACCTGGACTGGGATTCGGTCTAGGACTTGCAGGCGTTATCGAAGGTTCGCCTGTTACGGTATCGAGCGGGCCGACGCTCCGACGCGATGTCATCGTTACACCACCACCACCACCAAGCGCTGGTCGTGGGTCCCGTGTCCGGGCTGCAGTGTCGGATGACGCATTCTTTTCATCCGGCTCAAGGACTAGCGGCGAACAATCCACTGTTCACTCAGAGACGCAAATCACAACTGATGTTAGCTCTACAATACCCTCTGAGGAAACGTCAGGCTCTGGAACGGTAGTCCCGCCAGCATATCGAGGAGAAGGTACCTCATATTTAGAAAGCACTACGGGTGCTCAACGTTCAACTGTTACTTCCGACTTACCTCCGAGGGCCACAGGACTTACTCGATCACGTGCTGTCAGGACAAGAAGAGATGCTTCGAGTTCCGTCAGCTACTCAACTTCGTCTCTCTCTGGGTTAGAGTCATCTTCGGATAGAGAGAATACATCAAGGCACAATCCCTCCCGGTCACATTCCGAGTACTCGCCTAGCGATGACTTCAGTACTCTGGAAAGCTACTCTAGGTCAACTCACACGAGATCTATCAATGGAACACCCCTTCCGAGCTCATCTTCTGAGCACTCACCCAGATCTAATGAACATCCAAGTACCACAGACACGCCAACCAGCTCCACCCCGTATGACACTGCACGTTCTCCCTCTATCATGTCCTTTGCTTCCCTGCCAAGCATCCCCTCGCTTTACGAGACCGCCGAGGTGTGTCCCACGGAATCAGAGACCACGAAGAGTGTTTCCTCTGGCGATTTCATCACTGCGAAGGCAACCCCTAAAGCCGAGTCCGTGTCCGACTATATTACCGCACCGGTTTGCGAGAGCGAACCGACATCACCGTTTACAACTGCCGAAATATGTCCTACAGAAGTGTCGACCGAATATGACGATGCCGAGTGTCGCTGCAAGCCGGAAAGGGTTGTCGTCTCAGAAGGTATTCAGGTAGCGGTGCCCGAGCCGGTTGAACAAGTCATCATCCAACCTGTTGAAGGAGTAGTCCCTCCGCCAGGTGAAGAGATCGTCACCCCTCCACCTCCCGTAGAGGAGGTACAGATCCCTGTTCCTGAACCAACCGTGACCGTCGAACCTATCCCGGAGCCGCCAGTAATTTTCAGAGAGCCAGAGTTTGCCATGTACCCAGATGACGACTTCTCCACTATCAGCTCTCCTACCGACATAGAAAGCACTCCGTCGGTTTCCACGACAATGATCGCAAGGGGCGTCGCTCTACCAGAGTCTTCTGTGTCAAGTCCCTCTCTCCTATCTATCGAGTTACGCCCTGAACGACCTGCGGCGGTGCCGCAACGGCCCCCGTCTTCTGCAAGGCCTATAAGATTTGTTCCACCCCCCTTGCCTGGTCCTTCACCCATTGGACCTCCCGAATCGTTACCAACGATGACGACGACGGTCACGGAGTCGACGCCAAGCACCATTACACCGTCGCGTCGCTCTGCAAGCCCTCCTCGAGCACCGTCCAGTCCCTCTATTCGAGAGTCTCTATGGGCGCTTGAAACCGACGACACCTACGAATCGTCGATTCTGCGAGCTTCTCCCTCGGTGCAGTCCATAGCCTTTCCTGAAGGTCCGGATACCTCGTTCGATACATCTTTCTTGCGGCCCACAGCTTCCGCGTATACTTCTCAAGAACCTAGCCGACTGAGCACGATTGACGAGAGCGTTTCAACCGAGTCGCCATCTATTCACTATTCCTCGTCCTCGTCACCTTCTCTAACGCCGATGGCAACTGTGTCCGTGTCGGGCTCTGCATCTACCACACTCTCATCCCCATCCCTCCATCCTGCGGTGCCCTCGCCCTCACTGCAAGTTCCAACTTCTACAACGGTGGGAACTCCACTATCTTCTGAAATATCATCTGTCGCCTTGACTAGGTCAACATCCACGATTTCGACGGTGTCCTCTATCTCAATGAGAACGGACATCCTGGACAACGGGTCCCTTTTTGAAGAGCCTATCTTGGAGGATGTTTCGACAGAGCCATCGCTGCTATCCACACACAGGTCATCCCCCCCAAGAGCGGTATGCTTCATGCCTGGAAGTATGTGATGAGACTTACGCTATTCCACAGATCTCGCCTGCACGCATTCCTCTGCCTAGGTCGCCTTCGTTGCTGGCAACGCCTGCTGCTAGCATAAGTGTCAGCATGACTAGCCCTCGTGGTAGTACCCCATCCATTCATTCCGACTTGATGACTATACCATCAGAAAGGCCGCCATCCGAGAGACCAAGCGTCATCATCACAGATGACATCAACCGTCTTCTCCAGTATCTACATGGGCTTGAGAACGACAGACAACGTGACAATCAAGGCGTTCATGATCATCTCGGGGAGATTCAGCATGAGCTTCGAGATCTTGCCGATTACATTCGTGAGAAGGAGGCGCCTGCAGCGGTCCCTCCTGTCCAGTTCAAGGACCGTTCCGTTGGTGGAAGCAGCATTATATCTTTGCCTGAACCTCGCGGAGCACCTGAGTATCCCTCGAGGCCTCCCACCGTTACTGGCAAAGCGAGTCCGCGGATTATTCCCATACCGCTCACTCCTCCCCCACGTAGCCCACGCTCTCCGAGTTCTTTGAGCTCCAGTATATCATTCTTGTCTTCTCATCACTCTGACGACGATCTCAGCTTGATAGGGTACCCGCCATTTATCCAACAGCCATCTTCTCCTACGCCGTCTACCTCTATATCCTCCTCTCCTCCGTCATCTTCAATACCGTCATCCCCGTCCAGCTCTCCCTCATCCAGGACCCTTCCCCTGACACCCATATCGCAATCCCCTCTCTCATCAGGCGAATACCTCTCCCGGACTTCAACGGAGGTTACTCAGCGAGTTTTCCCTACGTCCGTATCCCCTACACCGTCAGTGGTTTCGAGCGCAACTGTCAGACCTGGAGCGCCGGGCATAGATCGTGAAGCTCTGGACCGCATTCGTGAAGTTTTAGACGCCGTCAAAGCCCAAACTGATAACCTGTACGACGGCCAGGCGTCGACAAACCACCTCTTGGATGACCTCCGCCAACGCTGTCTACCGCAAGACAACACGGAACTTGTGAATAGGCTACAACGACTTGAGGACTTGATTAACAGGTTGGCCGATGAACAGAGGCGTGCAAGGGCGCCAACTCCTGAACGAGAGTCGCTGTTCGATTCCGGGTCTGACACTTCGACTGCGATTAGGCGTCTCAGAGAAAGGTGGGAGAGGATGAGGGGAGATATGCCAGCACTTATTGCGCCAACACCTCTAAGGCCACGGACATCACTCGATGACATGATGACAGAGCTTCTACGTCCTCCCCAACCTCCAGCTCCAATGCAGATCCAGCCGCCACCTGCATTCGTTCCACTAAGCTTCCGGCCTGATGCGCGTGGACCGCGACCTCGAAGCGCCAGCCCCACACTGCCCGCTGAATTACCTCCTCTACGCCCATACACAGTCCCTCTCGCTGAGCCCCCATTTATCACACGTGACTTGGGTCGCCGCCGGCCATCATCGCGGATAGGGAGACCTCCCCCCAGGGCTCCTGCGCTGGTGCCAAGTCAGTTTCCCCCGGTACAACCTCGAGGGCCACCCGTTACAGTGGCCGATATTGGCCGCCAACCGCGCCCGGACGAACCTGGACCAGATTTCCTTGACGGTGTTCATCAACTTCGAGGGCGGAGACCGTCTGCCGCGCGGGATGGATGGATACATTCTCGACACGACGCCCAACCTGTGGCTGTATGTCTTATCGTAAATTTTTCCGCTGTGACGCACTCTTATGCACCGTGTAGCCCCCTCCACCTGCCACTGCGCCAGGTTTGATCGAGTCACGTCCGTGGTATCAAGCGGCCCCACTCGTATGTAATTCTTGTTAATCACTGTGTCCCTGGCTAACCACATTGCAGCCACCTGGTCCCTCTGTACCAGGGCCAGGGCCGCAAGTTGTTCAGCCGGGGGTGATTCCTCCGCCATTCACGCAGGTACAGAGGTCTCTTGTATCGTGACGAACTTTGCTAACACTGAATTTACCCTAGTCTGTCATTCTGCCACCTATCTTTAACGATATGATGGCCATGGTCCGAGTACGTTCTCTTGTTGAGTAGTTGGGAAATTGCAATAACTTACTTCATACAGGAAAATCGATTCATGCACCTAGCCTCTTTGGAACAGCAACGCGAGCTGATGAGATACATGAACTCGTTGAATGAGTGGCTGGGCCACGATGTGCAAGACCGTCATGAAGAACTTCGTAGTGTTTCCGATCGCCTTGATCAGCTTCGTGAGGACGTGAATCGCCTGGGCTTTCCCCGAGGACCTTGTAAGTTGCACTACGCCTATGTTTTGCCTATGTTTTAATATGTCGCTGATAAACATTCTAATCTATCCTTTATCAGTCCCACCACCAGGGCCTGGAATGCCAGGCGTCCCTGGCGTTCCGGGTGCACCTGTTTCCGGAATCCCTATTCGTCCAGGAACTGTACCGCCGACTGGCACCTTTGGACCCCCTCAGGTCACGTTCCCTCAGCATACTCCACAATACGTCGGAGTTGTACCTCCCGTAGTGCCCGGCGGTAGAATCTATAGGACGCCACCCCCAAGCGAGTCTCCGGTGTTTCCCTCCCCTCCATCCACCCGCGATGGACGGTTGCCATTCGTGCCTCCTGACATGGCTCCATCCCGAGCGAGCGTTGTTGGTCTACCCCAAGTATACCAGCCTCCTGTTCCCGGAGGAGAAGACGAATTGTTCATACCTCCGGAACCATCCTATCGCAGCGAGTCTCCCCGATCTTTTGTCCCTATTATTCCTGGTCCCGATGTCGTGCGGCAACAGCCTGCACCTCCGATTATGGTGTACCCTCCTACTCATCCTACGACTAGACGGAGCAGGTCTCCAAGCTCCCGCTCCCGCTCGCGATCCCCATCTCCCCCTACCTTCATCCCTAGTGGAGGCCAGCCCACAATAATTAACATTCCTGGGCAGCCTGGTCTCGTTGGTCCAGCAGTCCCTATGGCTCCTTCCACGCAACCTCCATTCGATGTTCGTCCTGATCTGCCTGGTTTAATTCCGCCTGTACAAACCGTCCTCGCACCCTCAGGGCGCCCTGAGTTTGACGAGCGCCGGGAAGGTCAGGGACAGCCAATAATTATTCACCCTCCTGGTCCACCTGTCGTATCTGGGCCACTCGGTCCTCCGTTTCCTCCTGTTCATCCGGGTATGATCGTAGGAGCCCCTCCACGCTCACCTTCACCTTCGCGGTCCTACACGCGATCTCGATCTCGCACTCCTCCTTCCCCTCGGCCTTCTTTTTTCGCCCCTCCGTTCCCTCCACCTGGGGTTGGCACTGTTCCAATGCCGATGCCAATGCCGATGCCTGGTATGCAGCCTACCCTTATCCCAGTACCAGGCCCATCACTGGGACGGCGCTCGCCGGAGTATAGTCCTACTCGGTCTCCAAGACTGTCTCGTGCTCCCACACGCCACTCGGAACATGTTGAACCTGTCCCAGGCTTCCAACCTGTACCGGGCTTCCAACCTGTCCCGGGCTTCCAACCTGCCCCGGGCTTACCTGTCCCGGGCTTTCAACCTGTTCCGACCACCATGCAACCGGCGCCAACTGCCATCCACATCGAGCCCACGCAGTATACAAGATCCCGCCGAGGAACACGATACTCTGGATCAAGGACTCCATCTTCTGAACGGGATCGTTCTGATTCTCGTGAAAGGCGCCGCCGACGCCGCCGACGCCGTCGGTCTCCCGATCGCTCAAGGACTCCATCGACCGAGTCTGAGGAAAGAGAATACCGGCGTCGTTCTCGGTACCGTTCGCCAAGTATTGTTTATCCAGCCCCAGGAGGTCCTGAGTATGACCGCGGAGTTGGCCCTGCCATTCTCCCCCCGCCCACAGTAACCCATGTGCACTATCCCCCTCGGTCACCAACCAGTGTGTCGCGACTTCCTTCCGAGCGAGAGCGAGAGCCTGAGCCACTACCGCATCCCTTCGGCCCGCCTGCTCAGTTCCTGCCACAAGAACAAGTCCCGGTGCCAACCGGCAGAACACCATCAGGCCGTACTCGCACATCTCGCGCCCCAACCATTCTCGAAGTCACTCACCCAGAGCAAATTCATGTTCTTCCTCCTGGCAACGGGCGGCCACCAGCCGAACCTACTCGTAAGTATCGCATGTATACGCAACGTCTCTAACTAATTGGATTCTAATCCCAGTCTATCATCCCCCCATATCTGAAACTGGTATGTACGATGAAGAGGGGAGAGCCGCATCGCCACCACGATTCGCTCCTGGGCCCTCTTCGGAAGTCCCACGTCGAGCTGTCCCTGCCCGGCAGCTTGCACCTCCAATAGAAGGGATAGAACCAGAGACTTATGAACATATCCGCCCCGGATCAGTGACCCCAGTCTCAGAGGAACCACGTGGCGCTCCAGGTCCTGGAGATCCCACAAGAAGGGGTGACCGCGACGAAGTACCGCGCGGCGCGCCAGGTGAAGCACCGCGCGGCGCGCCGGGTGAAGCACCACGCGGCGCTCCAGGGATAGAACCAGAGACATATGAACATATCCCTCCCGGATCAGTGACCCCAGTCTCAGAGGAACCGCGTGCCGCTCCAGTTCCAGGAGATCCCACAAGAAGGGGTGACCGTGACGAAGTACCACGCGGCGCGCCAGGTGAATTCCCTCGCGACGCTCCAACACCGATATCAAGAGAAATACCAGAGCCAGAGACACATGGTCATATCCGTGCCGAATCATCGACTGCACCTTCCGAGGCGGAATTTCCGCGCGACGCCGAATTACCACGCGCTCCCACAACAAGAGGTGTCCGCGATGTTACCCCCCGTTTTCCATCTGGCCCTGACAGACTGGACTACGATGATGCCGAACGAGCGCGATACGACCGCTTTGGGGAGATTGAACGCCAGTTGGCTGACGTCACGCAGGACGCTGCAGAATCCGAGATGCGACGTGAACATGAGTTCCGGGAGAGAGAAGCCGAACGCGATCGTCAATTCGCCCAGAAGCAAGCCGAACGGGACCGTCAATTCGAGGAGAGCGCGGGAAGGGATGAAATGGTCCCGACACGTGCACCGCAGCCGCCTCCTCCTGGTGCGCCGTTACCTGGGGATGTGCTGGGAGCGCCGGAACCACCGGAATCCGTCGTCGCGTCCATTCGTCGTGCAGCTGCGGAGTCTGCTGCTCGCCACGCAGACGATATCAGAGACATAGTGCAAGGCGAGCGAGAGGAGATGGCAAGGCAGCTCGAGGCAGAACGGGAAGAAGCACGCTTGGCACGAGAGGCACTCGAGCAGCAGGTACTTGCCGATCGCAAGCGGGCCGATGACGAACGGGACGCACGTATGCGAGAGTTGGAAGAGGAACTCACACGTGTGCGAGCCGAGTTGGATCATGAGAAACAGCAGCGTGACCATGACGAGGAAATGCGACGTGAGGCTGAATCCCAGAGGAACGTCGAACGCGACGAGGAGATGAGACAGCAGCTAAATGAGATCACTGACCTTCTCCTTGCTCATCGCGACGAGTTTGCGCGGAAGAGGGAAACTGTGGACGAACGATGGAGAGAAAAGCAAGAATGGCGCGAGGAGACGAACAGACAATTCGAAGGTCTTTTCACCATGGTCCAGGGTATTCGTGATGAGTGCGCGGAAACGAAAGAGAAGTGTGAGGAAGAGCGTCGCGCTGCAGCGGAAAGACCCAGTAAGCAAAAGACCCTCTCATTCATCCCATGTATTCACCATTCACCTTTTTCCAGCCACACAAGACATCATGGACGAGTTGCTCCAATTGCGGGAATCATTCGAGACGTTGACAAACAGTGAGTAGCTAATTCGCAAGGCGAGCGATATAGAGCTTAGGAATATCCACAGCATGGCGCGAGGAAACAGAGAGACAACACGCAGAGTTGTTGGACACCGTGCGGTCGACGGCGAACGTACAGATTCCATTTAATGTTCAGTCGGTAGGCGTCCCTTCGCAATAGCCTTAAGTTACAACTAACCAGACATATCAAAGTATCTCGACCAGTTCAGTCAATCCTTGGCGGCAGAAGTGCGCATGCTTCTTGGAGAAGTTGGAAAACTCCGTGAGGAAAGGCGTAATATCCAATTGTCAGTCGTTACTGTTTCGAGTTGGGTGGGACCAGTGACTTATCAACGCATTTTTTTTCTAGTGAAGTTGGCACTCTTTTGTCTCTACGAAGCAAGTACGAAGCCGGCGGCATGTTTGATCCAGATTGGTGAGTCTATCGTGTTGTTGCAAAGCCTTCTTGACTTACCCGCCCAATTCATCATAGGAAACCAAGCACATTTCCCCTCGGGCCGCAACCACCAGCTGACCTACCACCCGACGAGCCTGCGCCTCCTCCCGAACCTCGTCCGGGTGGATGGCGTCCCGTTCCCCAGCGTGGTAGATTCAGGCGCCTTCGTAAAAAGTCTGAGCCTCCCCCAGCGGGACCTGTCGTCGAAGCAATGCCACCACCAGCGCCGCCGCCTGATCGTGCGCAGACCACCGGCTCGTGGGCAACCTGGCAAGGTAAATGCGCCCATTTTATCTGCCGTAGGTGGTGCCTAACATATGCAAATAGTGCAACCTGGCGTCGAATACACACCACCTCCGAGTGAACCCACAATTCATCTGGCACCAGAAGTCCCACCACCACCGCGCGGTCTCTTTGGTCCGCGTTCGCCCCGCTCATCTTGACATAATTAAGCTTTCAGATATATATCTACTCTGTAATGAAGACGTATGGCTTGCTGCTCACGACTCACGACCTTCGCAAATACCTCCTTGACATCCCATCGACGTGTTATTCATTTGGTTTACGTGCGATCTGTATGCTCTATTTACACTGGATTACTTTTCATCACAATCTATATTATTTTTCTGCGATGGACCCAGATTGAGCAGCTCGCATCCAATTCTAAGCGCCGACCGTGGTTCCTCACTTATGGGTTGCTTTAAGATGCACTCAAGTCTCCAGCTCCAACTACTAGAGGACCAACACATTGGCACACACCCAACCGTTCTAAGGTAACGCGGGAGGCTAGGTATGTAGGTGCCCTAGCGCGTAGCAGTCCGACGAGCGGAAGGCGCACTACAACGAGCAGAAATTGATTCCGCCTAATCCTCATTGTTGTAACGGCCTACGCGGAGTGTGGGAAGTTGAGATTGGCAAGAAACGCTATGCGAGTTAGTATTTGGGGAGCAGTTCCACCATAGAGGTGTTGTAAGACAATTTACGACCGGAAGTCACGTCGAACTTGAATTGCATGAGCGCGTACACTAGGCTGTTCTCAGGGGGGTGTATATTACGCATTTGCCGTCCTACTCTCCTCGTGTGAACGCACTTCTAGAAGGCCTCGGAGTTTCAATGCAAGCCCTTCGGTGAGCTGGATGACACCATGGGCAGTACAAAGGCGATACGAGGGCATAGCCTGGTAAGTCTCCGCGAGAATCTGCAAAATAGTCTTCGGTAAGCCAGACGAAAGAGGCTGGGCTTAGGAAAGACTTGCCTTGCCGTTTTCCACTCGGACAGAAGCAAGAATGTCGTCCGGATCACCGATGCGATTCAGAGGTGGGACGTTGCGCTCGTCTATGTCGCGGTCGAGCCAGGAAGGTGTCTGAGCGCCGACTGCAAGGAGTCTCCAAGCCCAAGTCGACGCTTACTTACCATGTATATGCATCCAGCCCTCGCCCAGTTGAAGCGCGGCGGCCGCCTGGATATCATCGACGGCCTCGGCAAGCCCCTCAGATATCGCCCTGTGAAGGAGCGGCAGGAAGCGCGCTGTGAATGACCAACGGAACGAGATCAGCGATTCGCCCAGAGCGCGAGACATCAAG
>Ga0210393_10003599_pt1 | contig 12427 bp, 20 predicted proteins | sample IncBWC27OmetaG_FD_160068 | JGI IMG/M metagenome (GOLD analysis project Ga0210393, IMG submission 160068) | Forest soil microbial communities from Barre Woods Harvard Forest LTER site, Petersham, Massachusetts, United States - Inc-BW-C-27-O ... | reverse complement strand
ATAAGTATGACCAATTTCTTGGAAGTGGCGAAGAGAAACCACGGCCCCGACTGCCGCGTTTACGGCACTGGCCGCTGGTGTATTTATACGCGGTACGACAACATCGCCCGGCTCTATGAGACCCGCGCGGAAGCCGACCGTCAAATCCTTGATGCGCGCTACGTACAGGTGACGGATCTTGCTGGGCTGATGCTGACAGGCGACGAACTGCTGGCCAAGATACCGGAACGGTACGACCCCGACGAAGCCCGGCGCGAACGCAGGGAAAGCAGAGAGAAGCGCGTGTGAGAAACGTACGTGGACGTCTTGAAGGAATGAGCCTTCCGCCTGACATCATCGCCGATGGTGTGGAGTGGATAAATGATATGAGACCCAAGAAACTGTCAGCATTCGCAACGCGCCGACCAACGAAGGCAGAGCTTAACCGCGCTATTGGAACGAAGGCAGAGTTGCGGAAGTTGCTGCGGGGCATCCCCAAGTGACCCAAACCGGGTCGAATTACGCCAATTGAAAGACGTGGTTGCCTTTGAGCGATTGGCAGGTATTACGACTCCTTCGGCAGTGCGTCTACTTCGTCTATTTGACGCTGATACTTGCGGGACAATCTCAGATTTAGCGGAATTGCCGCAATGCAGAGGACGATGAAGGCACCCACAATTGCGGTCACGCCCCGTGCAAGCTCCGGATGCGCCGTTGCGAAGCCAATGCAGAACAGAATGTAACCGGGAACCATGATTACCAATCGCGACCAGAAGCATGGCCCACGGTGAAAGTCGCGTTGTCGCTCGAGTTCTGTTCGGTAAAAGGCACTGCAAGCCGAAGGCTGAGTTTCTGACGGCAGTTTGCCATTGCGACTTTCATGGAACTGATATGCGATGTAGAGTGCGGCGGCCACGGTAAGACCAGCCCCAACCTGTTGAAGGGTGTTTGGGAAGATGAAGATAAACGATCCAAATGCTACAACCAAGATAAAGCAAATGGCGTACCCCCCTAAAGTCCTCCGCCGTATTTTCTTCATCAACGCTTGCGTTCTCGATAAAACGTCGGACAGGTTACTCATCGGAGCCTCCAAATGTTTGAAGAGAGCGGTTGCACTTCCGAGGGCCCAAAACAGCGCAGCCCAATCGCCTTCAACGCAGTCCATTTCGCGCAGCATCGCGTTACCCCACTCCCGAACTCCGGATGAGGACAATCGGACAGAAGCGGCCAATATTGCCGAAGCCAATCGTCGAATCGTCATCAGCTTTTTACCCCGCTGAACACTGGCTGCACACGAGAGCGTCTTGCCTTCGATGGGGACTCTTGGCATGCGAGCTGCAATCCAGTTGTAGTAAGCCTGTACATGTGACGTGGTGGTTTACCAGCTTCCGCAATTTCCCAACGGGTCTCCAGAAGTGCGCGGTCGGCTAATCGCATTAGGATGGGGTACAAAGTGCCCGACTTCAATCCCGTATCCCGGCTGATGTCATAACCGTACTTCCAATCGCTCGGGGTTTGTAGAAACTCCATCAGCACGAGCACAGTTTGTGGTGATATACGCAGCTTCATGGCGTAACTCTACATATGTAGACATAGGGTGTCAAGCGCAACCTCGCGACTGGCAATACCTCAAAGTGGACAACTGACGCTATCGCGATTACACGCATTGTCATAAGTGAACCCCGCCTAAGGCAGAGCAAAGAGCGCGTCTCCCGAGGTCAAAAACGAAAGTAGAGCAGAGCGACCCCAAGTACCAACCAACCCATCCAAGCGTACCAATCACCCGGTAATCAAACAGCCCGAACGTGGCCGCCTGATGAGTCAGGTGACCGAAACCCCAACCTTGCTGCCTGAGCCCGCGTGTCGGCAAACGTGGCCCAACAACAGGCCTGTTCTGGGCGCGTATCATGCGAAACCCCAGCAGTATTCATCACTTCCTCACGACCCGCCTGTTGGTCGCCTGTAAATGCATGAGCGCACGAGGGCTCGTGTGGTGAGCCTGATGACAAGCAAAGCACCCGATGAGGGGCCCCGTATGAGTGTCACGTAACCCTTGCCTTATCATCATGTTATGGGCGACGCCCCACCGCCCCCGGTCGAAAATCGACCGTACGCCGGGTCGGTTTTGGATTTGCGATATGCTCGCGAGCGCGCGACGCAAACACGCATACGAAAGTGAGTCACCAGCCCGAAGTTCTTCTGAGAATGGCCCCTGCTTCCTTACCCCTCCCGGGCCGCTTTCCGGACCCATCCGGCGAGTTCCTTATGACTTCCTCATCCCTTCGCCCGGCTAAAAAAGCAACGCCCATGAGCAAGAAAATAAGGAAGCAGCAGCAGACATCGGGACCCGTCACGCGACGTCGGACATAGTGGGGGACCTATGAAGCGACTCACGATCAACCTGACCGACGAGCTGGCCGCCGAGCTCAAGGAGCGATCTGCCCGCACAGGCGTGCGACAAGCAGAACTGATTCGTCGCGCCTGCAACGTCATCTTCGTGGACGGGAAAGCCGCCCGCGAAGCCAGCAAGAAAGCACAGGCGATTATTGAAGCCACTGGTGGTCCTGCCGCTTTGCCACACTGGAGCGAAGTCTAAAATGCCCATGCCACGGAAGTCACTTTCAGAGCACGATTTGACCGGGACAAAACCGCAGTACGTGCTGCCCGATATCTCGACCGCGCCGGGCCGCCCGAAATACCCGAAGGGTATCAGCCCGGAAGCGAAGCGATTCTTTAAGACGATTTGTCGCCAGCTTGAGCGACGCGGAAATTTGACAGAAGGCGATCAAGAACTGATTCGCTTGGCCGCCATTCTTCGTGACCGCCATGCCCGCGCAATTGAGCACATAAATTCTGAGGGGGAAGTCTGCACATACACGAAGTGCGACAAAACAGGAGCACAGTTCGAAAGCGTGCAGCCGAATATGTGGCTCAAGATTGCACAGGAATCAGAGAAGCAAATCGTTTCGATTCTCGACCGCTGCGGACTCACTCCCCTGAACAGAGCGAAGGTAGCTCCAGCCGAGCCGCCCAAAACACAGACGACAAGCCCGGAAGATGAAGCGTTGCTTTCGCGCGATGCCGCCAAGCCCCCTGTCGAGGAAGAAATCGACCTGAACTCAATCGACCTGAGTGGTATCCAGTGACCCCAAAAGAGAAGGCCGACCTTATCGCTCAACTCCGGCTTATTAATTCCGTCGCGCGGTCGCTACCGGACCACGAAGCCTTTTGCAACTCGATGGATGAAACGCTTCTCGAACTCGAAGACGTGGCGTCCGAAGAAATCCAATAGGAGAAACAAGATGGCTGTAACTCGTGAAGTGGTGAACGGCAAGCAAGCGACAGTGTCTCACCTGAACGACAAGTGGGAGCCTTGCGATCCGAAGGATGCCAAGCTTGTAAAAGTTGTGTTCGATGACGGCGGAATAATGTTCGGAGTCGCGAAAGAAGAAACAGTACAGCAGTCGTAACACAGCCCGGCAGTATTGGCAGCAAGAAGCCGAACGAAAACCTGAAAGAAGAGGAACCCATCATGCGTATCAAGTGGACGAACCATCCCTACAACCCAGAACTCAACGGCACCGTAGAGCACGTGCCCGTCTCCGTTTACGAATCCGCAATCACATTTAGACAGGGCGTCGGTGTCGCGCGTCCGAACTACGGCACTCCAGAGTGGGCCGCCGAGCGCGCCTTGGCCGATAAGAACCGCGTTCCGAGTAAGGACGACGCCGTAATCCTGATGGGGACCGCGTGGGGCTTGTATCAGCAACTGGGAAAAGTCGCGATCATAAAGACTGTCAACGGTGAGTCGTTCTTCTACGAGCAGCCACCCGCTGAATGTCCTGAGAAAGTCCGCAACGCGTTTCTGAACGCGACCGCTGACGATCCTGTCGCGGCAGCCGAAGCACTGGACGCCGCGAAGCGTTCACAACTAGCGACGGAGCAAAAGGAAAAGACGTCCATGTTCGGTGTGCTCTTCAAGCGGACCTAGCCGGAACACTTTAGGGCAAGTAGGGGAGCAGGCCAGAGGAGATTTTATGAGCATCACAGTGGAACAACGAGCATCGCTGCTCGAACAGAATCGAAAAATGGGTTGGGAAGCACTCCCACCGACCGTGCCTGCTTTCGTTCGCGCCTTCGTGACCGAGTACCGCACGGCTGCGCTGGAGCAGCGCTCAATGAACACGTCCTTCTTGCATACCCATCAGCAGGGTGTCGAGCAGCGCTCGCTGGCTCAACGAGCCGTCCGCTTTGTGAAGAACGTCTTCACTTCGAACGCCGACCTTCACGCGCATGCTGACCGTATCGCCCGCCAGATCAAACGCGACGAAGCGCACGCCCGCGCCGAAGCGGAACGGAAGTTTTTCGCGACCGCGTGTCCTGCGGAGTTGCTGAGAGCACTCGAAGCGAAGTGCGACATGCATGAGCAGCCCGGCAGTGCGCTTTCCGCACAACCCGGATCGACTCCATGCACGGCTTGCACGCCCGATCAACATTCCAAGGCGGCCACGTATCATCGCACCCTGGCTTCCAAGGCCGCTAGTTGGCAAGAGGGTGCTGCTCACCACACCGCCGCCGATTGTCATGCGAAAGCCGCAGAGCAATTCAACGCTGATAACTCCGTGGCCGCTCGATCCGCGTCTGAGAAGTGTCTGGATGAGTACGGCGATCCTGAAGATCAGGAAGACGAGTACTGAAATGGCATACGTTCCCTGCATTGGTGACACGGGCGTCACGGGCTCCATCGTGATGGTTTTCCCGCAAGGTGGTGGTTTGCTTTGTGCCGACCAAGTGCAGGGAGAAACCGGGACTGCCTACGACGGTCCGCAATACAGCGGCCAGAACCCGCTGCAGTTTCCGTACTACAGTGGATCATTCGCCGTTGGCCAGCGCGTGACCTTCACGGTCGCGGCTGGTCCGTATGCGCCGTACGCTACGAACGTGGAGACGTACTGATGAAGTGCTTTGCCAAGGAGAACCAGTTGCCGAGCACGGGACAGCCCGGCGAGGTTTTCTATGTGAGCGCAACGAAGGCCACGTATTTTGCACTCGCGGACGGCGCGGTCGTTAATTTGAACGATCTGCTTTCGGGTTCGGTTCCGCACGTACGCGCGGTCGGCCCGCAAGGTGAAGTTGGCGCGCAAGGTCCGCAGGGTGATCGCGGTGAGCGCGGTGATCGCGGCGAAAAAGGAACGCCCGGAGAGACAGGGCCGTGCGGAGTCAAGGGTGATCGCGGAGAAAAGGGCGACGCTGGTCTGCATGGGAAGAATGGAAAAGCAGGAATCGATGGCGCTGACGGAGCGCCGGGTGCGGTCGGGCCGCAAGGTCCGCAGGGAGCCACGGGCGCTACGGGGCCGCAGGGATCGCGCGGAGACGTTTGCATCGTCGGCGAAGGCGAGTTGCAGGACGCGCTCAAAGCCGCACGGCAGGCGCTGATCGTGCAGAAAGCAAAATGGCTGGCCGCCATACAAGATGCCCATGCGGAAAACGCGCAACGCCAGCATCGCGGTCTGAAGGCAGCGGTTGACACGGCCTTGCGGACGGTAGAGCACAACGCGCAATGAAACGACTTTCTATAAACGAAATCGAGGAGCTATGAGCGAACCTTTTGTACCAACGCTGCAGCCGATTGAGAGCAATTACTTGGAGAACGGGGTCACGGACCCGCGAGCCGAAGGATTCAGATGGAACGGAGTTTCCGTCAGCAAGCCGAAGGTGCCGCTTTCGAATGAGACGCTGGCCGCGTTCGGTTCCGAAGCGCGGCGACTTGGCCGAGCGCTTACTGACGCCGAGCGCGCTGAACTTATCGCCTTGCATAAATAAAAAAGTTTTTCCGTGCATGCGATAACCAAGCACAGCACGGATTAACCCCTTGCCGACAGGGGGCTCTCTTCTTTCCGAGGAGCGGGGTCGGCCAGCGTGTTGCCGACGCTGCAGAGTGAAATCAGGCTAAGAGACCGGAGAGCCGAAAAAACTCCACGACTCCAAGCGTGGGTGGCGATGACCCGGTCTCATAAAATTTAAAGATTGCGGCTGGCGGGCCGCAATGCAACGGGGCGGTGCCCGTTGACACGGGTGGCGTTACCTCCTTTCTCCACCCGATGGGTCGGAGACTTGTGTGGTCATGGGTCTCCGACCGACTTTGACTTTCCGCAGTGGCGCGCGAAGAACCTGTCGCCGCCGCGCGGAAGGTGGAGCCCGTCACCCTTTCCTGAAACAGTGATGCCCACCAACAAGAGCAAAATCACAATTCAGTTTTTCGATACGTGCTACGGCGGCCAGAAGTTCCGCGCGGCAACCACGCGGTATGAGACGCTTGAGCAGGCGACCGCCGCTGCTGAAGAGTACGCTGCCGACCGTGGTTATCCGTGCGAAGGTTTTCTCTGCGAGACCTGCAAGTGCTTCCATGTGCGGATGTCCACCGTGGAACGCGATATTCCCGAAGACCGTCGTTGGACGCCAGCAAACGTGCGCGCCCACCGCGCCCGGCTGAAAGCCATTGCCGACGAAGAGCGTGCGCGTGAGAACGCGGAGCAAGCCCGGCTGAAAGTCATTGCTGATGCGGAGCGCGCCCGGCTGAAAGCTATTGCTGATGCGGAACGTGATGCAGCACGCGCTGCCGCGAAACCTGCAGCGCCGGAAAGACAGTTGAGTAATAAAAAGAGATCGCAGCATTTCCGAAAAATCCGCGCGGCTAGAATTGCTCAAGGGCTTTGTGGTTTCTGTGGGAGTCCTGCGACCCCAGAGTACAAAACCTGTGAACGGTGCCGTAGAAAAAACAAGGAAGCATCCGAAGCAAAAAGAAACCGGCTCGCGTCACAGAAACTGGATTCAATAGGCCCAGCCGCTGGGTTGATGCTGACTGGCGACAGGAACTTCAACCCGGCACCCCTTTTAGCACATGCTTGTTGAAACTCTATTTTCGGTTCTGTCGAACGACCCCGGCGTGCAAGCGCTGCTTGGGACGAAGACGTCGCGCTCCGATTCATCGACAGGAATTTTCCCGACGCAAGCGCCGGACTCGCCGTCGATGCCGTACTTGATTCTGAGTCAGGTGAGCGGTGAGCCGCTGCAGACTTCGATGGACGGCACTGGTTGCCTGACCACAGAGCGCTGGCGGTTCAGCGCGTGCGGCACAACCTACAAAGGCGCGAAGCTGCTGGCCAAGGCCGTGCGCGGGCTGCTTATTTCCCTGAACGGGGTACAGGCGGTCGGCGAGAACACGATTCAGGGCGCGAGGGTCAAGCTGGAAGCCGACGATTCGGAAGATTTGGGGAAGGGCACCATGTATCAGAGCCACGTCGATATCGAATTCAACTATCAGGACTTTGATTCGTAAAACGAAAAAGGCGCCAGCGAACCGGAGCCATGCTGTTGCACGCCAGTCCTTTACGGTTGCTCCGAATTCGGAAAATTCCCAAATTTGGCGTCGGCACGGGTATGATTATCGCAGGTATGGTCCCCCCTCATGTGCTGACGGCCTCTCTGCCGATGGAACACGAATATGGAGTCATCGGATGCCTGTCGTGATGCGTCTAACAATTTGGGTTGCATTCGGGTCCCGAAAGCCGTAAAACTTTCGTAACCAACAGCGGCCAATGGTAATCTAATCGCCTTGAAGGAGTCCTGTAACAATGGCTAAAGCAAAGGCATCCGTTCCAGTGGAGGAACTCATGGAGTTTGTCGAGCAACCGCTCACGTACGGAGAAGCTCGCCGGGGTGTCTGGAAATTCGAGCGTGGTCATAAGATATCCAGCGCCGAGCTGTTCTCCGGCAAGTGTGGATCATTTCATCCGGACGTCAATGCGGATGTCCTTTTTGAGTGGAAGAGCTATTACGATTTCGTGTGTGAGGTTGATCGGAGAGTCGCCTCCGCGCTCTCAGAGCGTCGTAAACTAGAAGAGGTTACGTACTCGTCCAAACCGAGCAGCGAAACCCGTCACCAAACGCCAGAGCAGAGCAAGCAAGCTTCGATGTCTTATGCAGCTTGAGTGCCTCTGGATAGTCGAGGTCGCGTGTACACCGAAGGCGAAGCATGGACTATGGCGCGTTCAAGGCATCGCTTCAGCAACTTAAGAACAAATTCAAGAAAACTCCCGGTCTCGTATGGGGAAAACCCCATCTGCGGCCACAATATGATCCATATGGGTCCGACATCCTAGGATGGACGGCCACATGGGTGGTGACCTTTGAATCCTCCCTCGATTTTATTAAGCTCAGAGAGAACTGGAAGTCGACATCAGGCAATTTTGTTAGGTCTTTTTTCTCGTACCATTATGGTCCATACGAAGTGCACTGGGTGCTTGAGACCGTGGAATGCAAGAGGGTCGTCGTCCGGGTGGACGGAATAAGCTATTTTGGTAGGGGATACCACATTCACGATGGTGCGAAGGAGAATCGCATTTTCCAAGATCAGTTGGAAACCCCTGATTTAGCGGGAACGCAGATGGATCAATTTATCGAGAATGTATTGAAAATCAGATACGGAAAAACTATCGCCGAAGCGTTCGACCTGAAATTGAAATGAAGACGTTACAATCCACCACGAGCTATTTCTTGGCTGAAGGTCGAGTCAATCTCAGGGAGTGCGTACGCCTGTCGTTCGTGCGCGCGACACAAGCCAGCATCCGAACAATTGTAATGTTCACTCTAAACGGAGAAGGCGTTGAATTGGCGTGCAACGAGTTCCTTGGTGATCCTACCTACCGTAATCAACGGGTGGTCGCTGTTTCTTATCCGTTTGGTGCCGTGCCGTCTGCAGCGTTGCAAATGACAGAAGCACGGATGGAACTGTTCACGAAATTTAGCATTCCTCTCTTACGGGCGACCAGTCCTATAGATGATGTTCCCGTGCCGAATTCTCGCCAGAACAACATGATAAGAAAAACTCTAGAAATTTTTTCTGGCGGAACTGCGCTATGTGTTTGGGCAATACTCGCGGCCTGTGACGCAGGTGCAGTTCCCTATGGTGAACACGTGATTGGGTGTTGCGGCGATACGTCGATTCTTGCGAAAGCAACTCCGTCTGCCCAATTCTTGTCCTCGTTCGCCGTTCGTGAGATTGTTTGCAAGCCGCTTATCCACGATATCTCCAAGGGAGAATCGCTTGCCGAAGAAATAAACGCAGACGTTCTCGTGGAGAGAAACAAGGGAAAGCAATTAGTGGTGCACCCGCAGCTGCCGCGCGGAGTCGAAGGAAATCAGCCGAAGTAGATTCCCAGCCGGACGGTGTAGAATTCTTGCCGTTAAGCGGGCTATGATTAAGGTGGCTTCTGTATGCCTACGATTCGCGAGACATTCGAGCACTACACGACGGAGCAAGAAACTGACCTTTTCTGCTTTAGCGGTCGCATCGAGCAGTGGTCTGCCCGCAATTTCGTGGATACGGTCTTGTCCCGAAATCGGCACTCTAAGAATGCTGCACTGTTTCTCAGCACCTACGGCGGCGACCCGCACAGCGCATTCCGGATGGTGAGATGTCTTAAGAAGCATTATTCGGGCGGGAAGATTCGCTTACTCATTGATGGACCGTGCAAGAGTGCGGGCGCGCTAATCGCCTTAGGGGTCGACGAGATTGCGTTTGGGCCGCGCGGAGAACTTGGTCCGTTAGATACGCAGTTGACCAAGCAGGATGAAATAATGTTCATGAGCTCTGGTCTCGACATTCTACAGGCCCTGAGCGTCGTCACATCTAACGCGTTTGATAGCTGCTTCGAGAACATGATTGAGCTCATCAAGCGAAGCGGCGGGTCGATTTCAACGAAGACGGCAGCCGAGATTGCTAGTAGCGTCACGGCTGGAGTGTTCCAGCCGATAACTGCCCAGATTGATCCTCTCCGGATGGGAGAGGCGCAGCGCTCCATGAGAATCGCTCGGGAGTACGGAGAACGCCTCAAGTCAAAGTTGCTGAAGAGTGGCGCACTGGATAGGTTGGTGCAGGACTATCCTTCGCACGGTTTCGTCATAGACAAAGAGGAAGCGCTGGAATATTTCTCTCAAGTTGACGACCTCACAGCCGATGAGATGAGTTTGGGTGAATTTCTTGAGAACTTCGACTCGTACGTTCGCTGGCCTAAGGACCAGCCGGAGGTGTTCGATGTGAGTACATTCTTTGAACGCATCCGAGAATCGGAAAACAAGCGTGCCCAAGCTGCAGCGCAGGCTGCAGCGGCGCAGGCTGCTCAGACGGCATCGACGCAACCAAATCAGGCAGGTATAAGCCCAGCGACCCCGGCTGGAAACGGAAGTGCGGGTGACGGGGAAACTGCATCAAACAAGCCTCAGGAGGAGAGGGTTCATGGAGACGCAACGCAAAACGATGGACGCGGTAACGGTGCTCAGGCGACTGAACCAGCAGGACCGAGAGCAGACCTCGTCGCTGCGCCGACAAACGGAAGCAGTCAAAACTAATCGAACTTCGCCAAAGCCAACCTGTGACCGAGAAGACTGTGCGGCAGATTCTACTCCGCGTAAATAACCACTGATTTCGCAAACCTGCTTTCATCCGGCCCACCGTCCTCGGTGGGCTTTTCACTTTTCCTCCGCGCACCACGGTAACTTTCCTCACCTCGCGGCTCTCGTTCAGAATCGAACTGGCTGTTTCCAATCAACAGAGGTAAGCTCCCACACCGCGTATGAGAGTCTACGGAACAGGAAGCCTGTGGCTGCGGGAATCCAAGAAGCACCCCAAGGGTGAATACTGGCTGCGATTCCGGGACGCTGCCGGACGCCAGCGAACCGAGAACAGCCACTATTGCCTCTGCTGTGAAAAGCGAACGGGCTGCGGGAAACGGGCGGAGTCGAATGCCGAGCGGCTGCTGACAAATCGACTCGGCAAAGTGGAAACCGGGACCCTGCCCAGCCCAAAGGCGAACCGCACGTTGGTCAGCGACCTCGCGGAAGCGCTCTTTACTTCTCAGCGCGCGTCACTCGTGCGAAAGATACCAGAGAACCTGCCGGGGCCAACACGCGAGTGGCGCGCAAAGCAGGCAGAGCGAATCCTCAAAGAGCAGAAGGGCAGATGGAATAAGCACCTCGCTGCGGTATTCGGGGACATGAAGGCGATGCTGGTTGAAGCACCGGACCTACAGAAATATCAGGCCACGCGAATCGAAAAAGGCGCGCGCTACGCCACTATCAACCGCGAACTGCAACTCTTGCGCCGGGCATTCCGTCTTGGATTCGAGGCACGCCCCAAACTCGTAACCGACATCCCGAAGTTCCCTGCCCGGCTGTCTGAGTCTCCTCGCGTCGGTTTCATCGAGGACGCAACCTTCGAGAAGTTGCTGGCTGCGATCAAAGAGCCCGGTCTACGCGGGCTGGTCATCACAGCGTTCCGGCTCGGATTCCGAAAGAGCGAACTGCAAAATTTGCTATGCTTACAGTTAGCGGACGGATGGTTAAGGCTGTTCGCTGGCGCGACCAAGAACGGGAAGGCCCGCGCCGTGAAGTTGCCGGACGATGTGAATGAGGCTCTGGCTGCGTGCGCGAAGGGTAAGGCTCCGGATTCGTTCTTGTTCACATGGTCGGATGGTTCGGCTCTCAAGGACTTCCGTGGCGCGTGGGGAAAGGCGACGAAAGCGGCTGGCGTACCGGAACTGATTTTTCACGACCTCCGTCGGTCGGCGGTCCGGCGCATGAGGAAGAAGGGCGTGCCGACGTCGACGGCGATGCTGATTACAGGGCACCTGACCCGCATGGTGTTTGACAATTACGACGCGGCGAATGCGGAGGACGTGGCGGGCGCGGCTAAAATATTGTGAGCGAATCGTGCACAAAATCACGCGACACGGTCTGTGCTTCCGCGTAAGTCTTTGATTCTACGAACTGCGAAAGTGGCGGAATTGGCAGACGCACCAGACTTAGGATCTGGCGGGTAAAACCGTGGGGGTTCGAGTCCCCCCTTTCGCACCAGTTTTTCAACTACTTAGGCGCGTCGCGCAGTCCGTTACAGTCTCTGCGGCGGTCTTTCGACTTCCTTTCTCTACGCTTAGCAACAAGTAAGTGGCGAGATTGAGGGCACGGCGGAGGCTGCGAAGACCGCAATTTATACGAGAGGCAGACAGGGCGGCATGCTTGGCCGCGAAGTGCTGCGCGTGCTGGTCGCTGATTTTGTCCAAGGGCTCAGAGGCCCAATCGCACTTGCAAACCTTGTTCGCACCATCAATGTAATACTCCGCCGTGCCGGGCTTGGCGCCGTGCTTAGTCTCCACAAAAGGGACAGAATCATCCTTGAGGAACGCCGCTAGTGTTGGTGCCGCCTTCTTCTCGCGGATTCCTACTTCGCCCTTTGCCAAAGACGTTCGGTGTGCCGCCTCCATCGCCTGAAAGCCGTTTGAATTGGCAGACCAGGACTGCGGGGAATTGGCAAGCCTGCGCGAATAAGTGTTCCTTGCCCGCTTGCGCGAAGATTGGCTTCTCCGGCTCCCCAAGCCAAAGAGACTCTTGC
>Ga0210393_10003595_pt1 | contig 12429 bp, 9 predicted proteins | sample IncBWC27OmetaG_FD_160068 | JGI IMG/M metagenome (GOLD analysis project Ga0210393, IMG submission 160068) | Forest soil microbial communities from Barre Woods Harvard Forest LTER site, Petersham, Massachusetts, United States - Inc-BW-C-27-O ... | reverse complement strand
TGCGTAGAACAGGGTTGCCTGCGCTGCGAAGGCCGTCAGATCGTTGCCGAACCGCAACACCGATGATGCAAGCCACACATTGAGCGCCCAGATCACCGCACTGCTCGCGGCCGCGGCGATGACCAGACGCACGCCGCGCGCACGCGCTGCAAGAGCGACGAACAAGAAGGCCCAAAAGAACGCGATCAGCGTGTGGAGGGCGAGTCCGACGAGCGTGGCGACGAAAACCGACGGCGTGGCGGCCGGCGCGAGCGTCGCCAGTGCTTGGCGTCCCGTGGCCGCGAATGGACTGTAGTGCTGGGGCGCCGCGATCCCCAGCATCGCGCCGGCGGTCGCCGATGCCGCCAGGGCGCCGGTGATGAGTCCGGCGCGCACGCGGTTCTCCGTATTGACCTCAACGTGCACGCGGGAAAAGAAAGTCCGGTCAGGCTGTCCGCGCCATGGACTGTTTGTCCCGCTGCCTTCTCGGAAGGGTTGCCGCGTGTGGGCATCGTTCGCACCTTTCCCGTCATGGCGCAGACTGCGGCATTCCCGGCGACGATCCTCGTCGTCGAGGACCGACCCGAGGTCTTGGAGGTCGTGCGCCGGACCCTGGCTAGCAACGGGTACACCGTGCGCACCGCGGAGGACGGCGAGGCGGGTCTCAACCTCGCGCTGGACCTCCGGCCCGACCTCGTGATCCTCGACATCGGTCTCCCGAAGCGCTCCGGGTTGCACGTGGCCCGCGAGCTTCGGAATCGCGCGTATCGTGGGCCCGTGCTCATGTTGACCGCGCTCGATACCGTCTCCGACAAGGTCGTCGGGTTCGACGCTGGCGCCGACGACTACCTGGCGAAGCCGTTCGACTACGAGGAACTCCTGGCGCGGGTCAAGGCGCTGCTCCGGCGGTCGACCATCCGCGCGGACGACACGGTCATGCGCGTGGACGACCTCACGCTGTCGCCGCTCACGCGAGAGGTGGTGCGAGCCGGGGAGCTCATCCCGCTCACCGCGAAGGAGTACGCGCTGCTCGAGTACCTCATGCGCAATCAAGGGCGCATCTTGACGCGGGAGCAGATTACGGACGAAGTCTGGAAGTCGGACGTCGACGGGTCTTCGAATGTCGTCGACGTCTACATCTCCTATCTTCGTCAGAAGATCGATACGCCAAATCGGACGCCGCTCCTGCACACGATCCGGAAGACCGGATACTGCCTGAGCACGGAAAGGCCGTCCCGTAAAGGCGACCGGACTTCCGAGCCAGAATAGCGCGCCGCGCTTCGCGCGAACGCTTAAAGCTCCGTTCGGGCTCCTGCGGCACCACGCCTTAGCGTCGAGAGCGGGTCCCGAGGTTAACGGGATCGTATGTTGCGCGTCCAACGGGTATGCGCGCTCATGGTCTAGCCGCTGCCTCTCTGTGCTTCTTGGTCGGCTGCGCGAACGCCCAGAAACTGGCGCCGACGCCCACACCCGACTCCGGTCGTGAACTGACGGCGGATCAGCAGGTGTACCAGGCGTTGACGCGCCTGTCGTTCGGCCCGCGCCCAGGCGATGTCGCGCGCGTGCGTGGGATGGGAGTGGACCGCTGGATAGAATCACAGCTGGAACCCGATCGCATTACTGATCGAGCGACCGACGATTTCGTCGAAGAGCACTTCGCGATCGTGACGCAAGCACCGTCACAGCTCGAGGACGAATTCCCGCGAGGGAAAGCCCAGGCCGACACCGCGCTTCGGAAGCAGGAAGCGATGAAGCGCCGCCAGATCACGGTCGAGCTGCAGTCAGCCAAAGTCGCCCGCGCCGTCATGTCGGACCGTCAGCTCCAAGAAGTGATGGTCGACTTCTGGGAGAACCACTTCAACATCTTCGCCGGCAAGGGCGGCCCCGAGCAGTACCTCCTGCCAGACTACGACCGGACCGCGATCCGCCCATACGCCCTCGGGCGATTTCGTGATCTCCTCGGCGCCGTGGCCCACAGCCCGGCCATGCTCTTCTATCTCGACAACTGGGAAAGCGTCGCCGACAGCGGCCAGCCCACCCTCGGACCTACCCGCCGCCCATTTCGCGCGCGCAAGGCACGTGGCCTGAACGAGAACTACGGCCGCGAGCTCCTCGAGCTCCACACCCTCGGCGTGGACGGCGGGTACACTCAGCAGGACGTGATCGAGGTCGCCCGAGCACTGACGGGCTGGTCGATTGCCGGCCCAAGGCAACCGAACCCGGGCACCTTCGTGTTCCGTCCCGAAGTCCACGACGCCGCCGTCAAGCATGTCCTGGGACATACGATCCAGGCTGGCGGCGGCGAGCAGGACGGCGAGACCGTGCTCGATATCGTCGCCCGCCACCCGTCGACCGCCCGCTTTATCGCCAAGAAACTCTGTGTTCACTTCGTGAGCGATAGCCCACCGCCCGCGCTCGTCGACCGCGCCGCGGCGACGTTCACGCGAACGAACGGTGATATTCGCGAGGTCGTTCGGACGATTATTACGTCGCCCGAGTTTTTCTCGCGCGCCGCCTACCGGAGCAAGGTCAAGACACCGTTTGAAGTAGTGACGAGTGCACTACGAGCCCTTGGAGCCGTGGCGGACTCGACCCCACGCTCGGCCCAGGTCGTGGCCCGGCTCGGTGAGCCGCTCTACGGACACCGGGCGCCGAACGGGTACGCCGAGACGGGCGAAAGCTGGATGAACACGGGCGCGATTCTCGCTCGGATCAATTTCGGGCTCGCGGTCGCGGCCGACCGCGTGCCTGGCGCATCGCTCGAACGCTGGCCGCTCGCGGCGCAGTTGGCGAGCGCGCCGCGGGAGGCGCAAGTTGATGGCGTGGTCACCGCGCTCCTCGACGGCGACGCGTCACCCGATACGCACCGTATTTTGTTGACCGGTTCGAACCCGATGCTGACTGAGGCACCATCCCAGACCGGCTTTGCCCAGATAGTGGGATTGGCGCTCGGCGCACCGGAATTTCAGCGGAGGTAGATCATGGAACGCCGGGTTTTCATGAAGGAGGGCGCGCTCGCGCTCGTGACCCTCGGGCTCTCCCCGCGGTTCTTGCGGCGCACGGCGTTCGGCATGGAGCTCTCGCACGCGCGGCAGGGGAAGAAAACGCTGATCTGCCTCTTCCAGCGCGGGGCGGCTGACGCGCTCAATATCGTCGTGCCGCATGGCGAGACCGCGTACTACTCGATGCGCCCCTCGATCGGCATCCCGCAACAAACCGTGCTCGACCTGGATGGTTTCTTCGGCTTCCATCCGTCGTTGGCACCGTTCAAGTCGCTCTACGATCGCAAGCTCCTGGCTCCCGTGACCGCCGTCGGGTCGCCGAGCGCAACGCGGTCGCACTTCGACGCGCAGGATTACATGGAGACCGGCACGCCGGACGATAAGAACACGCCCGATGGCTGGCTCAACAGATATTTGGCGGTAAAGGGAACGTGCCAGGAATGTGAGACGGGGAAATCCACGCCATTCCGCGCGGTCGCCCTCGCGCCTCAAACGCCTCGAATCCTGGAAGGCCCCGCGCCAACCGTGGCGATGAACATCCTGGCCGAGTTCAGCATCCGGGCGACGGGGAATGACGTGGAGCGGCTCGAAGCGCTGTATCGCACCGGCTCGGCCGATTTGGTCCACGGGACAGGCGCCGAGATGTTCGATGCCGTGAAGATGCTCAAAGCGGCAAATCCACAGTCATACCAGCCCTCGAATAACGCCGTCTATCCCAGGAGCCAGTTCGGCCAGCGGCTGCAGCAGATTGCCCAGTTGATCAAGATGGACCTTGGCGTCGAGATCGCGTTCGCGGACGTGGGCGGTTGGGATACGCACGTCAACCAGGGCGCGGCGACCGGTCAGCTCGCGAATCGGCTGGACGACTTTGCCAAGTCCATCGAGGCCTTGGTGAACGATCTCGGCGATCGCATGTCTGACGTGACTATTCTCACGATGTCCGAGTTCGGGCGCATGGCGAAAGAGAACGGGAACGGCGGGACAGATCACGGCCATGCCGGCGCGCTGTTCGTGATCGGTGGCGACGTCAAGGGCGGGAAGGTCTACGGCAAATGGCCCGGGTTGCAGCCCGAGCAGCTCTACGAAGGACGGGATCTTGCGCTGACGACGGATTTCCGATCAGTGTTTGCCGAAGTCGCCGGGCGACATCTCGGCGCGACGCAACTGGGTGAGATCTTCCCAGGGTATTCGGGTTCCAAAGGAGACTGGTTGGGCGTCCTATCGGCATGACCTTGCTCCGCTCGCTCATCATCGCCGCCTGCGCGCTCATGCTGCAGGTGAAGCCGAACATGCACGGAAAAGTCCCGGTGCTCGAGTATCACCTCGTCGGTGACCACGAGAGTATGTACTCGATAACGCGAGCGCACTTCCAGCACGATCTCGAGCTGCTCTACGCGCACGGCTACCGTCCGATCACCGTCTCGCAGCTCGTCGACAAGCAGATCGATGTCCCGCCTGGCATGTCGCCGGTCGTGTTCACGTTCGACGATGCCTCGCCGGAACAGTTCCGCTATATCGAGAAACCGGACGGAACGCTGGAGATCGACTCGACGTCGGCGATCGGCATTTGGCTCAAGTTCCATGCGCAACACCCCGACTGGCCCAATCGCGCCACGTTCTGTCTGCTGAGCGGCGCGAGGGCCGGCCACAATTTCTTCGGCTACACCGGCGTCCAAGGGCAAAAGACGTCCTGGCGCTTCAAGAAGGTGAAGTTCCTCGCCGACCAGGGCTTCGAGCTGTGCGACCACACGCTCTGGCACGCGCAGCTCAACAAGTTCTCGGACGCGGTCGTCCAGGAGCAGATCGCGCGCAATCAGCTCGCGATCGACTCCGCGGTCCCCGGGTATCATGTACGGACATTCGCGCTACCGCAGGGACTGTGGCCGAAGAACCGGGACCTCGCGCACGAGGGGACGTGGAAGGACGTCCATTACCGGTTCGACGCGATCCTCGAAGTTGCGGGTCCGCCGGCGCCCAGCCCCTACGACTCGGCGTTTCATCCCCTGCGGATGCCGCGGATACAAGCCTTCGGCACCGCGGTCGATCGTATGGTGGCCGACCTGGATCGGACGGGCGATCGATTCATCGCCAAATAGGTCAAAGAGCCTACGGCAAACAACCTACGCCCAAAGCGCCCCAGAGGTATTAGCGTGGGCGCGTGCTCCCCATGCCTCCGCTGGCGGTGCTGGCGTTCCTCCCGCCGCCACTGCTCGCCCATCTGCGCGTCGTCCTGCAGCCGCACCACACGCTGACGGCCTTCGATGAATGGCCGTCGTTCGAGCTGGCGGTCCGACAGTCGACATGGGACGCGGTCGTCGCCGACCCGTGCGCCGAGGGGGCGCTCAGGACGGATGACCTGGTGGCGCTCATCGAAGCGTACCCCTCGATCCCGCTGACGCTGTACTCGTGCGTCAGCCCGGGGACGCTCCGGTCGATCGCCGAGCTGGCGCGGTTCGGGCAAGGGGCACACCCAATAGTGCTCCACCGTGTCGATGACGAGCCCCGCCGGTTCCTGGAGCTGCTCGAGCGTCAGCCCGCCAACGCGCTCTCCGCTTCGTTGTTGCGCCGTCTCGAACCGGGCCTCGACCAACTCGCTCCGCCGCTCGCCCGCGCGGTCGAGCGCTTGATCCGCCGCCCCACGATCTTTGTGACGGCGGGCGACCTCGCCGCCTCGGCCGATCTCACGGTGCGCACGGTCTACCGTCAGTTGGCCGCCGCCGGCTTCGAATCACCGCGCACGTTGATTGTCGGCGCGCGACTGCTGCGCGCCTATGCCTACTCGCGCGACCCTGGCCAGTCGCTCGAAAGTGTCGCCTCTCGCGTGGGCTACAGCGCGCCGCGCATGCTCACCCGCCACATGCGCGAGATCGTCGGGGTCACACCGCGCGCCGCGCGTCGACGCATTCCGGCCGAGGAGTTCGTGACGACGTTGGCGGGAAGACTGTACGCTAAAGCTTCCAGTTTTTGAGCGTCGAGATCGCGTTATCGAGTGCCGTCTGCTGCTCTGGAAGCGTCGCGCGCTTCCGGAGCTCGATGTACGCGTTGAGCGCGATGCCGAGGGCGACCGGATCGTGCTCGGCACCCGCGAGACTTGCCGCGTTGTCCGCCAGGGCCGCCAGGGCCAACTCATCGGCCGGGAACCGCTTGTGCACCTGCTGCCAGCGGGACATGCGATCCCTGGGGTCCGCCTCGGTGATCGCCCAGAGATGCCAGGCACCCTGATGATGCGGATCTGCCGCGAGCGCCCGCGCGACCAGTTGCCCGACGGCTTCGGGTCCGCGCCCTGCCATCCAATAGGCGCTCGCCAGAATGACCAAGGCGCGCGCATTATTGGGTTGAGCGGCGACGACTCGCTCGTAGAGAGGACCCGTGACCTCCGGGATGTCACGAAACGGCTCGGCGGCGGCGATGAGCTCTTCGACGGAGGCTGCTTCGGCGGCAATGGCCAGTTGCTCGTGGAGCGCCGCGACATTCGCGTGGCGGCGGTAGGCGGACACGGCCGCCGCAACGCTAGGAGTAGCTTCAGGCACGCGGGAAAAATAGCCGGTGAACACGCGCTACCCTTGCGATTTTACGGGAGACCGGCGATACTCGTATCTTAGATGGGGGTAAGATTCGAGGATACCGAATCACCCCGCTCCAAGCTCCATATCGCGCGTGAACGATCCGCGCTCCGAGGAAATCTGTAGCGCATTTTACTGCGCGATACTCGCACGACCACATACCAAGACAGGTGCATGAACGAACGCCGACGTCCCCATCGTCGCGGCCGTGGGCCTCGCCCATACGGCCGTCAGCAACAAGAGGGCGAACCCAATCCTTATCGTGACGCTTCCGATGAAGGGACGACCCCCGAGACAGTTGCTGCTACGGGTGTGAGCCAACCACCCGATTCCGATCCGTCCCCAAGCGCGAACGAATCCCCGCCGGCGCCCCGAGAGGCTGCCGATGATGCGACGGGATTCGTTTCAGGGCCCGCCGAGGCGGCCCCCGCTCCCGGACCCTCTACTTCTTCCGAGCCCTCGCAGGGCCGGCCTGACGGTGGCTACCAGAGTCACCCGCAGCGCAACCAACAACACAACAATCACCAGCACAACGGTCGCCGCCAGCAGAACCAGCATCAGCAGGGTGGCGGACGTGGTCGGCGCAATCGCGGGCCGCGGCGGGAGCATGTCGTTCCGCAGGGTCCGCCGGTGCCGATTACGCCTGATGGCGAAACCGTGGGCTGGTTCGATTCCTCGCGCGATGGTGGCTACATACGACGCGCGGCAAATAGCTATCTGGCCGAAAGCGGCGACGCGTTCGTGCCGACGCACCTGGTGCGGCAGTATGCGCTCCGGCGCGGCGACGCGGTGGTCGGTACAGTGGGCCGCGATCAGCGCGGCCGCGTGACCCTGGTCGAAGCGACCCGCATCAACGATTCGGATCCCGCGCTGATGCTGCGGCGGCCGGATTTCAGCTCGCTCACGGCCGAGTATCCGGACCGCAAGATGTTTCTCGAGACGGGGCGGCCGGCCAAAGGCGGACCGGAGCTCACGCGGCGGGCACTCGATCTCATCTCGCCGGTCGGATACGGCCAACGCGCGTTGATCGTCGCTCCGGCGCGAGCCGGCAAGACCATGCTCCTCCAGGCAGTGACCGAGGGCGTAGCGCTCAACCATCCGAACGCCGTGCTGCTCGTGTTGCTCGTCGACGAGCGGCCCGAGGAAGTGAGCGAGATGATCACGTGGGGCTACGGTGAAGTCGTGGCGTCGAGCTTCGACATGCCGGCCGAGCGCCATGTTGATGTCGCTGACATGGTTCTGGAAAGAGCCCGGCGGCTCGTTGAGATGGGCAAGGATGTCGTGATCGTGCTGGACTCGATTACCCGCTTGGCCCGGGCGCACAATACGGTCGAACGTGGCACCGGACGCACGCTGTCCGGCGGTCTGGACGCCACGGCCATGGCCAAGCCAAAGGCCTTCTTCGGCTCGGCCCGAGCGGTGGCGGCGAACGTCGGCGGCGGGTCGCTCACGATTATCGCGACCGCGCTCGTCGAGACCGGCTCGCGGATGGACGACGTGATCTTCGAAGAGTTCAAGGGCACCGGCAACTCGGAGATCAAGCTGGACCGGTCGCTGTCCGAGAAGCGCATTTTCCCGGCCTTCGACATCGCGACCAGCGGGACCCGGCGCGAGGAAAAGCTTTTCCGACCCGATCAGCTGGACAGCGTCTATACACTGCGGCGCGGGCTCCAGCAGATGCCCCCCCAGTCGGCCATGGAATGGCTGATCAAGCGGATCGCCGCGACCACAAACAACGACGCTCTGTTGGCAGGATTATAGCCTAGCGGCGGGACCGGCCCACGCCTTGCTAATTTGCCGGCGTGATCCGTGTCAGGGGCGTAGCGTTTGCGTTGGTATTGGGCACCGCGGCGGCCGCGCAGCCGCCGCGGACGCTCACGCGTCGTGATCGCCCCGAGGTCACCAAGGTCAAAATCGTTGGCCTCACTCACCTCGACGCCGGCGCGCTCGCCGACGGCCTGGTCACGCACGCCTCGCACTGCAAGAATCTGCTGCTCGACCCGTTCTGCCTGGTCTGGAAGACGCCGCTGTTTTACGAGCACGACTACCTCGACCGTACCGAGCTCAAACGGGATGTGCTCCGGACGTTGATCTTCCTGTACCGCCACGGCTATCACGATGCGATCGTCGACACCGTCCTGACGCCGCCCGCGGGTCTCACCGTTGCGGTCACGTTCAAGGTGATCGAGGGCCCGCCGACGATTCTCACGACGGTCGCGATCGACACGCCACCACACCTGTTATCAAAGAAGCTCGGCCCCGACATCGTCCCACTCCACGTCGGCCAGCCGTTCGATCTCTCCGAGCTCGACTCGGCGATCACCAACATCCAGAGCTTGCTCTGGCAACGCGGATACGCTGACGCGCGCGTGGACACGTCGACGGTGGTCACGCCGGGCGACAGCGGCAAACCGCGCGTCGCCTTGCGCATGAAGGTCGTGCAGGGCCGGATCAACACGATCGGGGGGGACTCGATCACCGGCAATCAGAAGGTCGCGAAGTCGGTGATCCGACGATCGCTCGGGTACCACGTAGGCCAGATCTACCAGCGCGGCCAGAACGCGGCCTCTCAGCGCACGCTGTATCAGTCCGGAATGTTCCGACGCGCCGTGATCACCGCGCAGAGGGACACGTCGGCACCGGGCCGCGACAGCATCCGGATGGTGAAAATCGACGTGACGGAAGCGCCGCTGCACGATTTCCAGGGACAGTTTGGATTCAACACCGTCGAATTCGTGCAGGTCTCCGGCCGTTTCACGACTTACAATTTTCTGGGCGGTGGAAGACAGCTGATCGTGTCGGGCGGCCTCGCCAACCTGTTCGCCCCGGCGCTCAACGGCCAGCTCTTCTTCACCGACGTCATCCGGCAGTCGGGCGCCGGGAACTTCGGGCTCGACACGAGGCCGTACCTCCAACCGACGTGGCAGATCGGCGTTGATCTCGTCCAGCCCTGGTTTCTCACGACCGACAATTCCTTGGGCGCCGGCGTGTTCGCGCACCGCCGGAGCGCGCCGGGGGTCTACGTGGACTACGGCTACGGCGGGAACGCGACCTTTACGCGCCACGTGTTGGACCACGGTGATCTCAGCCTACGCTACCAGTTCGAGGAGACGCGCACCGACGCCGATCAGGTGTACTTCTGCGTCAACTTCGGTATCTGCGACCAACCCACGCTCGCGACGTTCAACGAGCGATGGCAAAAGCTGTCGCCGGTCACCCTCGGCCTGAACATCGATCGCTCGAACAACCAGTTCTATCCGACCGGATATCCAACCAGCGGCTACACCATCAAGACCGAGCTCCAGAACGCTTCGTCGTTCACCGAGTCGGACTGGCAGTACAACCGGGCGGTCCTCGACGCGGCGTGGTATCACGCCCTCGGATTCCATCACGCCGTGCTGGCGCTCCGCGCGCACGCCGGATGGGTGCGGCCGCAGAGCACGACGGGCAAAGCCCTCGGCGAGACCAGCGATGCGGAGCTGCTCAATCCGCGCGTGCGCTTCTACGCGGGCGGCGCGAACTCGGTGCGCGGGTTCGGCGAGAACCTGCTGGGACCACGCGTTCTAACCATCCCGCCCGATTCCCTGCGCTACAAGACGGTGCAGTTCAGCCCGCACATCACGAAGCTCTTCGTCTTCTGCAAGCCCTCGATCGCAATCCAGAGCTGTCCACTCAATCCCGCGCCGATTGCCTTCCCCGAAGGGAACGACAAACACGGCAACGCCGTCTTGAGTGACCAGGAGTTCACGGTCCGGCCGCTCGGCGGCAACCAGATCATCGAGGGGAGCGTCGAGTACCGGTTTCCGCTCGTCGGTGCGCTCGGCGCCGCGACATTCGTCGACGGCGCCCTTGTCGGAGCGGGCACCGGGAATCAGCTCGAGCCCATTCACTCCTCGGGCGCGATCACGCCCGGCATCGGCATTCGCTACTATTCATCGGTCGGCGCGATTCGCATTGACCTGGGGCTCGACCCGATCACCACCGAGGAGCTCGTGGTGCTGACGCAGGCTGGCGTCGGGCCGACGGCGCATCTGGTCGAAGTCGGCGGGCGAAGGACCTATGCGCCGGCGCTTACCGAAGCCGGGTTCAACGGGTTCTTCAATCGCGTGACCCTGCACCTTTCGATCGGGCAGGCATTCTGATGCGCGTGCTCCGCTGGGGTCTCATCGCCGTCGCGCTGTTGCTCTCGGCCGCCGTCGCGGCAGCGATGATCGCGACCCAGACGGACTTCGGGCGCGATCTCGTCAAGCGGATCGCGCTCAATGCCGCGAGCAAAGCCATTCATGGGCGCGTGCAGCTCGGGCACCTGAGCGGCGATCTCCTGAGTCACGCGACGATCGACACGCTCGTCATCACCGACTCGACCGGCGCGCCCTTCGTGAGCGCGCGGCGCGTCTCGGTGCACTACGGCATTCCCAACCTGCTCAAGAAGCGACTCTGGCTGCGGAACGTCGAGCTCGACGATCCCGTGATCGTGCTCGACCAGTCGCAGGCAGGCGTGTGGAACTTCGCCCGAATCTTTCCGTCATCGAATACGCCGCAAGACACGAGCAAGCGCGGGTTCGGCGACTGGGTCCAGATTCGGGGACTGCGCATCGTGAACGGCCGCGTCATCGTTCGGCAACCACGCAAGAGCGACAATCCGCGACTCGTCATTGTGGGGAATCAACAGATCACCGAGGTCGATCGGCTCAACGCCGACTTGCCTTTGGTCCGCATCGCCGACCCGGCGCAGAAGTCAAAATTGGCGCAGATCGCGTCGCTCAATGCCGACCTGGCGTTGTTCAAGCCACCCCTCGCGCGGATCGACAATCTCGCCGCCACGATCCAGATCGATAGCGACTCGCTGTGGCTGCACGGCGCGCGGTTGGCGATGCCCGGGTCGAGTGTGCAGGACATCAACACGCGATACGGCCTCGAGACCGGCGACCTCGCGCTCGATCTTCGCGCTGCACCGGTGGCATTGAACGCGCTTCGTTTCGCGTACCCGCCGCTGCCGACCGAGGGGACGCTCGCGGCAGCCGTCGACGTCCGGTGGCGCGGCAAGGCGCAGGACTATGCTGTACGCGACCTGGACGTCCGAACGGGGGCCGCGCACGCCGTTGGTCACGCACAGGCGCACATGGGTGACTCGATCGCCGTGCATGACACCCACATCGTGTTCGGCGGTGTCAGCACGCGCCTCATCGAGCAGGTCGTGCCTGGAACGCATCTGCCACACCAGGGCGTGGCATCGGGCAGCGTGGTCGTCGACGGCAGCGTGCGCGAGGCGAAGCTGGACGCGGACCTCGCGTTCGACGATACCGAGTCCGGCCCCAGCCACCTGGACGCCGTCGGCACGATCGGCATGGACAGCTCGGCCCACGGCCGGGTGCTCCACGCGCGGCATCTCGCGCTCACACTCGACCAGGTGCAGGTCGAGCTCGTGCGGACGTTCGTGAAGAACCTGCCGGTCGGCGGCGCCATCTCGGGTCACGTGAACCTCGATGGCGCGACGAACACGGCGGTCGTCGCCGACGCCGATCTCACGCACGTGTACCGCGGGCAAACATCGCATATGACCGCTACGGCGAACGCGCAATTCGCGGGGCGGCCACGTGCGCATCCGTGGCTCGACATCGACGCGACGCTCAATCCCTTCTCGCTCGTCACCGCCGGACGATTTGTGCCGGCCGCCGGGCTGCAAGGGTCGGTCTCGGGCACGACACACGTCACGGGCGACATGGGTGACCTCACCGTGCACTCGCATCTCGTCGCCTCCGGTCCGACACTCCGGCCACCTGCGCCACTGATCACACAACCTGTCCTGCCATTCGACACGTTGCCCGCCCCGGTGCTTCGCACCGAGCGCGCACCCGGCATGACGGCGACAGCTGACACGACTG
>Ga0210393_10003594_pt1 | contig 12435 bp, 9 predicted proteins | sample IncBWC27OmetaG_FD_160068 | JGI IMG/M metagenome (GOLD analysis project Ga0210393, IMG submission 160068) | Forest soil microbial communities from Barre Woods Harvard Forest LTER site, Petersham, Massachusetts, United States - Inc-BW-C-27-O ... | reverse complement strand
CGCGACGACATCGGCGAGCGGATGCTCGAGCTTCGCCATAAATGCATCAACCATCTCCGGCTCAGACGGTTTGGTCAGCGCGTCTGTTTTCCTTTTCATGAACGATCTCCATTATGCAGCGGCGGTTTGCGAGTGTGACTGCATGAGCCAGAGCTTTGCGCCTATCCACGCCGTGGGAAGCGCTGTCAGGGCAAGCAGCATTGGATACCAATGTTGACCAACTGTAGTGCTCCAGGCGACCGCAGCGCCCAGACTGCTGAGCACCAAACCCAAGGTGCCCGCCACCAGGGAGTGGCCCATCGGGCGGTTAGGTGCCAGCCACGCAATGAGGTAGCTTCCGAGGACTGCGTAAATCAAGCGGTACAGAGTGGCCAGCACCAACAGGTGGTTGGGCCAGTGCTCTTTCAGGGAAGGAGCTATCCCGCTCGCGTGCAATCCAAGGTCTGTCGCCGTAGAAAGGACAATCCCGACCACAATCCCAGCAAAGACGGCGAGAATGCTGCGTCCAATGGGCCGGGATGGAACTGCTATGGTTGATGGTGCGTTCATTTCTCTTTCTCCCGTTCGGAAGTCTGCGACTTCAGTAGTTCAGCCAACCGGTCATAGCCGAGGGCCATGGCATGCTCGATCATTGTTCCCAGGACCATGTCACGCGCAATTTGCGACTCATAACGAAGCGTCTGGGTTAACGTGGTTACGCCACCTCCTTCGGTGAAAGTGATGGTTCCGGTCGCCTCCCCCGGATACCAAGGCCGATCCCATTTTTCCGTAGCGACGATGCGCTCGGGCCGCGTGATCTCCAGACAGACTCCGCCCATGCCCATCTCGCTTCCGTCAGGATCGCGCCACACGTAACGGAACGAGTCGCCCGCCTTGCGTGCCACGTCACACACCGCCAAAGTTCCGTCAGGCTTCCCGAAGAACCAGCGCCTCAGCAGCTTAGGCTCCGTGAACGCCGCAAAAACAAGCTCTCGTGACGCGGCGAAGATCCTCTTAATCTGAAATTCGCGATCGCTGGGTCTCGTGAGTTGCAGAGTCCCCGGATTGCGATATCCCTGCAACCACGCAGCGGCCTGGTCAATGGATTTAGCGACCAGGCGCCGTGGACGTCGCTGCGCATCTCTGCCCTTCTCAATTAGTCCGGCCCGTTCCAGAACTTTCAGGTGCTTCGAGATGGCGGGCTGAGTAAGGGCAAATGGTTCTGCTAACTGATTCACGGTAGCTTCGCCAAGGGCAAGCCTCTCCAGGATGGCTCGCCGTGTTGGGTCAGCAAGCGCAGCGAAAGTAGTGTCCAAATCGCCATTTGCATGATCACCCATTGGTTATATAACCACAAAGATATATTCTTCAAGAAGTCTTGTCAAGATAAATTACGGGAACCGGGTCTCTTAGGGTGTGGATCGTCGGCCAACCGGAAGTTATCCAGCGGGCTTCGAGGAGATCAATGACGATCTCCCCGAAGCCGACGTCTGGACAACGTCATCTGAGTCCGGTTGAAAACGTGAAAACGTAACTTCCGGATTGCTCGTCAGTCGGGAGGAAGCTCTCAGTTTCTGCCTTCCGAATCGCTGAAGATCTACTCTCGCCACGAGGGAGTGGAAGTCAGTCGGGGGATTAGGAAGGGGAAGATTTATATCTTGCTGCGATTGAGGTGCAAGACCTATTGCAGAACCTGTTTCTGCTGCGCCGTATTGACGCGCCGCTCCAGATCCTGGAATACGGGGTCAGAGCGCAAGGGATCTAGAAGGGGGTCTTTGAGGTTGAAATAGAAATCGTCCTGGTCGTAGGCCTTCTGTAGCCACCGGATCGCCTCCTCCTTCTGGTTCAGCCCAACGTAAACCAGGCAAACCAACCAAGGGTGACCCGCTTTGACCGCCAGCGGCCTTATTTCGGAAAGCGCTCGTTCTGCCTGAGTTTGCTTTCCCTCAAGCCCGTAGATGTACGCAAGTGCAGCCAGCGAAGTGACGCTATTCGGCGAAATCTCCTCCGCCTTCTTAAACTCTATCTCCGCCTCGGTGTAGCGGTGAACGACTGCGTACGCAAATCCCAAGCGCGTGCGGGAATTGTATTGCTGAGGATCGAGTTCCACCGTCTTGCGGAACTGTTCTATCGCCTTCTCAAACTGCCTCGTTTCCATCAGGTAATTTCCAAACATGCCGTTAATATTGGGCGACACGGGATCGAGCCGCAGCGCTTGTTGGATCTGATCCATCCCCTCGTCATCGCGCCAGCCCAGGAGCAACACCGCGTAACCGTGGTGAGCCGTGGCATAATTTGGATTGAGTGCGATGGCGCGCTTGAGTTCGTTTTCAGCGCTCGACGCGTCTCCGTCATAGCACAACTTCTGAAATCCCAGCGCGGTGTGCGCCTCTGCACTGTTCCCGTCCAATTCCACGGCTTTCAATGCGGCCGCCTTCGCCTTCGGTCCGGCCTCTTGGATTGGCATCCCCCCGGGCGCCCCGCATCCGGTAATGGTGTAGGCATCAGCCAGTCCGGAGTAGGCCGCGGCGTAACCGGGATCCAAACGGATTGCGTCGTTGAAATATTCGATGCTCTTGTTGAGTGCCTCCTTGTTGCGCTTGTTCCAGAAGAAGCGACCCTTAAGGTACGCGTCGTAGGCGTCCGGATTTACCGGCCGCGCACTGAGTCGTGCTTGCTCATTCGCTGTTAGTTGAATCCGTACTTCGGTGGCGATGGTGCGCGCGACATCACTCTGCAGCGCCAGTACATCCTGAATTTCGCGCTCGTAGCCTTTGGCCCACAGGTGGCGATCCGTCGATGCCTGGATCAACTGCGCATCAATGCGAACTCGATTGCCGGAGCGCGCCACCGAACCCTCGACTACGGCATCGACTCCCAATTCCTTCGCAATTTCGGGCAGCGCTTTGCGCGAATCCCGGTAGTGCATCGTCGAAGTGCGGGAGATCACGCGCAGGGATCCGATCTGCGCCAAATTGGTGATCAAAGCATCGGTCATACCGTCGGTGAAGTATTGTTGACCCGGATCGCCGGTCAGGTTTTCCAGCGGCAGCACGGCAATGGATCGAATCGACGCAGAAGGTGCTGCGCTCGAACGGCGCTTGTTCCACTCCGCACCGGCAAGGGCTAAGAGCAGTAATAGTGCGACCGCCAAAAGTCCGCCAATCCAGAGCTTTTTGGGGTGCGTGGTTGTGCCTGAAATAGGGCGACTTTCCACTCTTGCTGACGCACCACGGGTAACAGCGGTTGGCGTTTTTTCCTCCGGCTCCTTCAGTCGCTTCAGGTCAGCGCAAATGTCGGCGGCATGCTGATAGCGTTGCGCTCGGTCCTTCTCGAGCGCCATTGCAATGATTGTGTCCAGTCCCGACGGCAAGGACGGATTCACCTCGCTGGGACGAGCCGGCCGCTCGTTCAGGATAGCGTTCATCAGCACCACGCGATTCTTGCCAACGAACGGCCGTTTGCCGGTAGCCATTTCATATAGCACGACACCCAGAGAAAACAAATCGCTGCGCGCGTCAATCTCCTCGCCTCGGACCTGTTCTGGAGACATATAGGAAGTTGTGCCCGGAATCACGCCTTCCAGCGTGAGCGCTTCTTCTTCGGATTGGTCTTCCGCAACATGAGGAGGAAGCATCTTGGCCAACCCGAAGTCCAAGATCTTTACCCGTCCGCTCCCGACCACGAAAATGTTTCCGGGTTTCATGTCCCGGTGGGTGATTCCCTTAGCATGGGCCGCTTCCAGGGCGTCTGATATCTGAACGCTAAAATCCAGAAGCTCGTCGGTTGACATTGGCCCTTCGCGGATGCGCTGCTTCAAGCTCGTTCCTTCAAGTAACTCCATGACGATCACCGGTTGGTGATCATGTTCTTCGACCTCGTAAATCGTGCAGATGTTTGGGTGGTTTAAGGACGAGGCGGCGCGGGCCTCGCGCTCAAACCGTTGGAGAGCTATATGGTCACGAGCCAGGTTCTCTGGCAGGAGTTTCAACGCGACGCGGCGGCCTAGGCGGATGTCTTCTGCTTCGTACACCACTCCCATGCCACCGCTGCCGAGCTTTGACAATATCCGATAGTGAGAGATCTCCGCATCGAGCAGATCCCCCTCTGTAGTGGCGTGCGGGCAAGCACCAACTTCGATGGCAGGAGGTGGAGTGGCATCTACAACCGGAGCTATGAATCGATATCCTCGGGCCGTGACAGTTTGTACGAAACGTGGGTGCTCAGGGTTGTCCTTGAGAACAAGGCGTATCTTGCGGATGGCTGAATTAATACTGGTGTCCGCATCGAGGTAAACGTCTTTCCCCCAGATTCTCTCGATAATTTGATCCCGTGTTACGAGTTGTCCACGCTGCTCGACTAACAGCAGCAGCAACTCCATCGGGATGCGCTCCAGCTTGAGGGGACGACCCGCACGACGTAGTTCGTAGGCGCCGGGGTCCAGTTCGAGATCATCTCCGAACTTGACCGGATTCGCGAATGGGCCCCGTTCCGATGCCATCGTTGCTCACCCCAAGCAGTGAGGGTCATTCTACAGGCACTCCCACAAGTGACAACAAGTCGCAGGATTTCCAGCGGGTTGCGGGGTCATGGAAAAATCACACAATCTCCAGACGTTCGCCATTGCCGACAAATCGGGGCTGCGGCAGTATGCAGAGCATGGCACACGGAATCGCGGATTACCAAGAAAAGCGTGGCGTTGAGTTAGCCCAACATTCAGTTCCTGCCGCTGGCAGCAAGGCCCAGGATTTCCAGCGGGTTACGGGATCAGGGAAAAATCAGATAGTCTCTGGACGCTCGCCATTGTCCCCAAACCTCAGTTGCTCGCAATTATACGTGCATATGAGCCAGATTAACGAACTCACAATAAGGAGTGCGCAATGAGGTTCGCCAAACAATTCCACCGCTAATGCAACAATCGGGTAGACCGAAGACACTTCCGCCAAAGGAGCCTTATGCCAACAGGATTGAGATGGGACGACGCAGAACAGATTGGGATACTGCTGTCGGAAAAGCACCTCGAAGCTGGCCCACTTGCAGGTGCCATTCAAAGAGCTGCACCGCTACGTAACCGAACTAAGCGCCTTCAACGACGATCCCAAAATGTTTAACGACGGCACGTTGCAAGCCATTCAAACGGCTTGGCACGCCGAGTTTCTGGACCGTACGCAATAATTTTTGCAGGGGGAATTAACGTATGTTCGCAGGTCTTCGATTCACCTTAGTGTGTTCCTTGCTGTTGTTTTGTGTGGTTCCGGTAGGGCTGATAACCGCCGATGCCCAAGTCAAAATCAACACCGAAACGAGCAGCGGCAAGCCGTTGTCGAATGAGATCGGAGGCGAACGCGGTAATTCGGTGGCGCAAAATTCTTCACCGCTCAAAAACAAGGGCAAGGTCCACGTCCTATTTGGTCTTGCCGCTCCAGAGGGCGGGGTCTTCCCAACTGACATATTTACCGCAGCTGATGACACGCAGAAGACCGGGCTACGCATCAAGCTTCCGCTGCCTGATTGCGGGGTGCGCGTGTCAGACTGCCGGGACCTCGCGCTCATTAATGTGCTTGATGGTTTCAACCTACAGCCACGTGTAACCATCCCGTTCGATGGCGACATCGACCCGAGTAGCGTGAACAGCAAGAACGCGTTTTTCGTCGACCTTGGGGACGCAGACGTGGACGGGACGGCGAGACAAGGGGAAAACGGCGCGCCGCAGGTGATCGGCGTCAACCAGTTGGTTTGGGATCCGGCAACGCGCGTTCTTGCGGTTGAGTCGGACGAGCAACTCAGACAGCACACTCGCTACGCGTTCGTTACAACGACGGGCATACTCGACAGCTCGGGAGCTCCAGTCGGACTCGCGGACGAACTGAGGGGGTTGCTCTACGATCTGAACTTGGGTCAGACAGACAACGCGCTTCTCAAGAGGTATCGGGAAAAGTTGCTCGATGCTCTCGCCGCTCTGCGCAAGCTGGGGATATCCGACGAACAGGTCGCGGGCCTGAGCGTGTTCACAACCCAGAGTGCAACCGCGGTGCTGGAGCATATTCGGGATAGGATCAAAACCGCAACTCCCGAACCGGCAACCTTCCGGCTCGGCCCTGGCGGCAGTCGTACGGTCTTCTCGATCAGCGACATTCAGGACATCGACTGGCAGCAACAGATCAAGGTGAGCCCGCTAGGGTTTCAGTCCTTCAAACCGCAGTTCCCCGGCGAAACAAAACCTTTCCTCCTGTTTGATCAATACAAGTCTGGAGCCGTGGGGCGCATTGCATACGGCAGCTTTACATCGCCCCGGTACATCACGGACGAGCCAGTCCTGCCGCCGGTTGGCACTCGCGCAGGGGTTCCGCCAGTTCAACAAGTCGAGACCCTCTACGTCAATGTGTTCTTGCCCGGCGGCACTCCGCCGCCCAAAGGCTGGCCGGTCGTCATCTTTGGCTTGGGCGGGCGCGACTACAAAGACGAGATGCCCTGGCTGTACGCCCCGGCGTTCGCGAGCCACGGGATCGCAACAGCCTGCATTAACGTGGCCGGGGAAGCGTACGGCCCCCTCAGCTTCATCCGGGTCAAGTTAAAAGATGGTTCGTTGGTGCAGTTCCCGGCGGGAGGTCGAGGAAAAGACCTCAACGGAGACGGCGCCATCGATGACAACGAAGGCATAGCTACGGTTAGCGCCGCGTATAGAACGCTTGGACCCCGAGACACAATCCGACAGCATATTGTCGAATTGATGCAGCTCGTCCGCGTGATTGAGGTGGGCGTGGACGTGGATGGCGACGGAGTCATCGATCTCGATCCTTCACAGATCTTCTACTTCGGCCTCTCCTTCGGCGGCGGTGCACTCGGTCAGGTATTCATGGCGGTAGAGCCGGACGTGAAAATCGGCGTGTTGGCCTCGCCGGCCGGGATGAACTCCCGGTTTGACCTTCTAAGGATGAGGCCGGCGGCGCGTGGGCAGGTAGGGGAGGCTCTGGCATCCCGCGTTCCATCTCTTCTCAATTCTCCCGGCCTCACCAACTGGGACGGGATTCCGGTTAACGGTCCTTTCTTCAATGACAACATTCCGCTTCGCAACCTACCGATCGTGATCAACCAGGTGGCCGGTGCAATGGACATCCAGAAATATTTCGACGAGATTGGGTGGATCGCGGCCTCGGGAGACGGCGCTTCGTTTGCGCCCCATATCCGCAAAGAACTGCTAACGGGGATGTCTCCCAAGTCTATCCTCGTCAACTTCGGTAGAGGGGACGAGTCGGCCCCGAATCCTCGGACCACACAGTTGCTTCGCGCGGGCGGCTATGCCGACGTGACGACCTTCTATCGCAACGACCTCGCATACGCGGAAGACAACACGGTCTACAAGAACCCACACACGTACGTGCAGAGGTGGATGCTTGGCGGGCTCTCCGGACCCATTGGACGCGGAGGAATGGAGCAGTTCGCCATCTTCCTCGCCTCGCATGGCAAAACCATCGTGCATCCGGAACCTGCCAGATTTTTTGAGGTCCCGATTTCAGCACCGCTACCCGAAGACTTTTCATACATCCCGTAGTCGTGTGGAAAAGTATTCATGCGGAGGAATGAAGTGATCCTGCGAGTAATGCAACGTACTTTCTCGCTTCTGGTTTTGGTCTTGGCCTCTTGCGCAATCGTGCCCGCAGCCGACGGCGGCGCACGGGATGCATCTCGGGACACTAAAGCCAGCGTCAATCCCATTCGCGGCGAAGATCACTACGTGATGAGAGATGGCCTTCGAATTTACCTGTGGGAGAAACACAAAGCTGGCCTGGAAGGCACCTTCGCGAACAGCGGCAAGGTCGCGCTCCTCGTCCATGGAGGCACGTGGTCGGGTCGCCCACTCTTTGACCTGCAGATTCGCGACTATTCGCTGATGGATTTTCTTGCCGAGAATGGCTATGACGTCTGGGCCATTGACCTCCACGGCTACGGCCGCTCCGACAAGACAGACAAGGATTGGACGGATTCCCATTCGGCAGCCGCCGATATCGCGGCAGCGGTGGGTTATATAGCTCGGTTAAGAGGTGTGTCCAAGATCAACCTGCTCGGCTGCTCCGCGGGTACTCAGAGAGCTGGCGTGTTCGCAATGGAGAACCCCGACAAAGTTGCGAAGTTGGTCCTTTACGCGCCGTGGTGGAAAGGAAACGCAGAGTTAAATGAGTTTCGAAGAAAAAGAATGGAGAACGGCGGCAAGCCTCTTCCGCAGTATCGCGACGTAACCGAGGAGTCCATCCGCAGCGACTTTGTAAGAGGAGACTTGGCGCAACATCCTCAGGTTGAAGCGGACGTTGTCGATGAACTCGTAAGAGAGGTCTTAAAGGCCGACCCGCAAGCTCCGAATACGTTCGTCGAAAATGCGCATCTTCCAATCCTGGATCCGGCCCGGATCACTGTACCCACGATGATCATTCATGGAGAGCGAGATTACGCGGCGAAAGAGGAAGACCTGCTGCCGTTTTACTCGCAACTGAGGACGCACGACAAGCAATACGTCTTGCTTCCGGATGGGGGGCACGCTCTGATGCTCGAAAAAGATCACCGGCGGTTCCAACACGAGGTACTAAGCTTCTTTGACCGGCCCTAGTTCATGAACAGCCGCGTCCGGAAACACGGCTAAGGGACGCCAAAGACGAGGTTCCTGGTGGGTGGTCAGGTCATAGAAGAGTTTCTCTTCGATAATCTCGCTATTCTTCCAGTGTGCGACGGTGCAGAACTCGATATGAAACTTCTTGTTGGTTGGCGCGATCAGCTTGCCGTCGAAACCCTTCATCGATCCTCGCATCTTACCTGTAAAATCCGCAACGGTGCAGGTCCAGTCGCCCTGAGCAATCTCCACTTTATAGGGATGATTGATCAGATGATTGTCTGGGAAGGTCTTGAAAAACTCGATGGACTCCGCCTTGTGATTGTCTCGTCCTCTTGTCGGCTCGGGCTGGCCCGGCCAAAACACGGCAGTGTCCCTGGAATGCCGCTTTTCAAACGTCTGCCAGTCCTGTGCGTTCCACGAATCGTCGAGTGTCCGCATACGTTCAAGATTGTTCTGCGCCATGTGATCCTCCCAAAATACGCGGCGGCACGGGTTCGCCTAAACACGTGTTGGTCGTCAGCCTTGCGGTGCTCATTCTACATCTTGGCTGGGCCAGGCCGATAAACCAGCGCCACGCCAGATGCATGCGCATTTCCTCCACCAGTTTGCGTTGGCTGGTGATGCCAACAGGATGCGCAGTAGCTTCGATCTCTAAAATTCATCCCGAGCAGGCCGTCTAGCAAGTGCTTCGATAAGGGTGTTCACATCACTTTCTTCGTTGTAAGGGGCGAGCGAGATCCGAATGCGTCCGCCACGTGCACCGCACACAATATTGTGACTACGAAGTCGGTCGACAATTGCTTGTACGCTTTCGCGAGAGTGGCCCAGTGAAATGATGTGTGGAGACCCCGCAGGATCGCCAACACTACGAAACGGTTGCCAGCCATATTTGCTGGCATTGCTAACCAACATTGCTGCCAAACTCCGCGCATGTGCCTCAATTCGAGCTTCACCCAAGGACAACAACTGCTCAACTGCTACCACCAGACCAGCCATAGAGGCATACGACATTGTTGATTGCGTGTAGCGCCGCGCATCATTAGCTAGCGACACAGAGGTCGCATCGAAACCAAAGGGGTCCGACGCCCCCATCCAACCCGGTAAAGGGGGGATTTGCTCAAGCAAGCGTGGCGACATGATTGCTAGTGCGACGCCTCCATGTCCACCAAGCCATTTGTAGCCGCTGGCAACGACGGCATCAGCATCCCACGCCGCAGCGTCCACCCGCACTGCCCCTGCCGCTTGCGTAGCGTCTACAATCAAACGTGCGCCAACCTGGGCGGTGCTTCGGCGTAGCCGGGAAATATCCACCACCGTACCCGTGGCATATTGCACACTGCTCACCGCAACCACAGAAGTGCTCTCATCAATTGCCTCCATGAGTGAATCGGTCAAATCGCACGTCGGCCGGTCATCAACAAAGCGCACCGTATGATCGTTTAGACCAGCCAGACGAAGCCACGGCCGAGTTATCGCAGGAAAGTCTGTTGAAACGGCCAGAATTGTGCTCTTGAGTCTCGGCTGAAGCAACATCGGAAGTTGCCCCAATATCTCACTTGCGCTCGCTACAATTGCGACTTGCGGGGAGTCGCAGTGAAGCAATCGCGATGCGCGTTCGCGGAGCGTTTCGTAGTATGCCACCTCATCGCTATCGGACATCTAGAGGTTGCCATGCCTAGCAACATTGTCGATGAAAGTGTGCATTGCGGTTACTGCTGGTTGACCGATCAACCCCAGGGACGCCTGGTTCAAGTACACACTTTGACGGAGGCTGGGATAATCTAATCGATCAAAAGGAGAGGAGATCACTATCGATGACGACCTGCTTGTGAGCGAGTAGATCCTAAACTGTCCTGCTTCAGTTGGGAATGGAGAGAATTGTCAGGATGTGCTGTACTGCAACCGTTTGGCTAGGCCACAACGTCGAACCGCCGGTATCCGCGCCCCGGCATTCTCGAAGGTTTGGTTTCCGATTAGCCCGTGATCCACCCGTAATTCTCGGTAAACGCGAATCGATTTTGGTACCCTCGGAGCAAGCAGTAATGCGAACTTCCTCTACATCCGTCCCCTAGTGATGAACGCACGAACTCAGCAGGGCCGAGACCAGGCGGCGTTAGATGAAAGATCAATTTCTTAAGTGGTTTGCGTCGTTGAGAGAGATTCTCTGCCAGGAGCAAAGCAAATTCGCGCGGCGAATATGGCGAATCGGTTTCGTCCTAACGCTTTGCTTGACTGGATTAGCTGCGGCGCAGAGCCCATCCGATGCGTCGCCTAACCCTGACGCACAGAGATGCGCGGCGCTAACCGAGTTCAACCTGGAAGCCGCCCCTGGCGGACCTGCGGTCATCACTTCCGCGCACATCGTCGAAGTGCCCACGAGTGGTCTGGCGCGATGGACGCTCACTCCCAGCGGATATGCAAGCAGCGTCCCTAACAGTCCCTCCCTGGTCCATCGTTATTGCGAAGTGAGCGGCTATGTTGCGCCGCAGAGCAAGTTTGAGTTGAAGCTGCCGCTTTCCGGTGACTGGAATCAGAAGTTTTTCTTTTATGCCTGTGGAGCCTTTTGCGGCACTGTCTTTGGCGACGCGTGCAACCTTGGTGTGACGCGTGGCTACGCCTCGGCGACGGGAAATGGCGGACACGACAGCACTTGGGGATTTGACGGCGTTTGGGCCGCAAACGCGCCTGAATTACAGGAGGATTTTGGATGGCGCAGCAATCACGTTGTCACGCTTATTGCTAAGGCCATCACCACACACTTCTACGGAAAGCCCATCAAGTATTCGTACATGGGCGGTGGCTCCAAAGGCGGCCAAGCCGTTCTGATGGAAGCGCAACGCTTCCCTGAGGACTTTGACGGCTTAATGGCCAGTGCACCCGTGTACGACTATACCGGACGAAATACCATCGCAGCAGCTTGGTTTGCTCAGGCCTTCAGAGATGGTCAGGGCAGCTCGGTACTCAATGCTGCGGCTGCCGACGCCATGCACAAATCCGTGCTGGAGCATTGCGGTGCTCAGGCTGGTGTGGAGGAAGGACTGGTCACCGATCCGCCGTCCTGTAAATGGCAGCCGGAAATGATTGCTTGCCCTTCTCAGAGCAGCGGCCCTAATTGCCTGAACGCAGGGCAGGTCGCTGCAATCAAGCGCTTGATGACCCCAGCGACCAATTCCAAGGGCGAAGTGCTCTACGCGTTCCCGTACCTGCCGGGGACAGAGACTATGTGGGCGGGTTGGAACTATTTTGGCTCGCCACGTCCCGGCATAACGCCGCGTCTTGCCAACTTGGAACTTCCCGGTCAGTACATAAAATACCTCGCAGATGAAAAGATAAGAGCGAACGCCGATGCACTCACCTTCGACTTCGATCGCGATCCTGGCACGCTGGCCAGAGCGCGAAAAATCTACGACGCGACCTCCCTCGATCTGCGCGCCTTCAAAGCGCGGGGCGGAAAGCTTCTCCTTTGGCATGGCTGGGCCGACGGCGCCATCATGGCGACTTCGTCTATTGGCTACTACGAAGACGTAATGAAATTCATGGGTGGACGCAAACAAACCGAAGATTTCTTCAGGCTATTTCTCGTACCGGGAGTTCACCACAGCGGCGGAGGTCCCGGTTTCACCGAGTTTGACTCCATGACGGCGCTCGAAAATTGGGTGGAGAAGGGCCAGGCGCCCGACAAACTGATCGCTGGCAAACTGAGCAACGGCAATGTAGAGCGCACGCGGCCTGTCTTCCCCTACCCGATTTTGCCCCGCTATTCCGGCACGGGTGATCCAAAGCGTGCCGAGAGCTTCGTTCCCTTCGACCCGTCCCAGCCCTGAACACCGTTCGCGTCACGAACCGCGATT
>Ga0210393_10003589_pt1 | contig 12442 bp, 7 predicted proteins | sample IncBWC27OmetaG_FD_160068 | JGI IMG/M metagenome (GOLD analysis project Ga0210393, IMG submission 160068) | Forest soil microbial communities from Barre Woods Harvard Forest LTER site, Petersham, Massachusetts, United States - Inc-BW-C-27-O ... | reverse complement strand
ACGCGATCGCCGTAGATCCCGATCAGGACGGCGCCGAGCGGGCGAATGACGAAGCCGAGACCGAACACCAGAAAAGTCTTGACCAGATCGAGGCCGGGATCGCTGCGCGGAAAGAAATTCGCGGCAATGTAAATGGCGAACAACGCGTAGACGGAGAAATCGTACCATTCCAGCAGATTGCCCACGGACGCGGCGAGGATCGCGCGCACGCCGCCGTCGGATTGCGCTGCGGCCGGCGCCGGCGTCATTTCGAGCATGCCGTTTGCCTGATAGCCCATATTTCAGTAGAATCTATTGGGTTCAAAAGTTTCTATGGAAACCGATGCCACGCGCCTCCCCCACACCTAAGCCCGAACCACGCCGCGTACTGACCGGCGCCGTTTTGCGGGCAGGGGTGTTGCTGGAAATCACACAATACGGCCTCGCCCAGATTCTGGGCTTGAGTCCCGCAACCGTGTCGCGCATGGCGAATGGAACTTATACCTTGGACTCCGACAAGAAGGAATGGGAACTCGGCGCGTTGTTCGTGCGATTGTTCCGGTCGCTCGACGCATTGATCGGCGCCAATGACGCGGCCGCCCGCGGCTGGCTCAACGGCCAGAATAGCGGTCTCGCAGGCCGTCCGATCGACCTGATTCGCAGCACCGAGGGGCTGGTTCGTGTCGTCCAGTACCTGGACTCAGCGCGCGGTCGAATCTGAGGCGCTGCGGGCGCGGCGCCGGCTGTGGCGGGCGGTCGAAGCCCAGCACATCGCCTCGACCTTGCGTCTGGTCGCGAACGCCGAGGAGCAGCTCGTGCTGGAGCGGCTGCTCGACAGCAGCAAACCCCCGCTGCCGCCGGACACCAGCGGCCTGCACTATGTGCTGGCGACCCCATTTCGCTACTCATCCCCCGTCGGATCGCGCTTTCGCTCGCCCGCCGATACGGGCATCTGGTACGGTGCCGAAGCGCAGCGCACCGCCTGCGCCGAGCTGGGCTATTGGCGTTGGCGTTTTCTGACCGACAGCGAAGCGCTCGAGGCTCTCGGGCCGTCGCCGCAAACCGTCTTTCGGGCCGGCATCGACGGTCGTTGCGTGGACCTGACCCAGGCTCCGTTCAAACGCGCGCGCTCACAGTGGACCCACCCCACCGACTACGGTCCCACCCAGGAATTCGCGCGGGTCGCGCGCCTGGCAAATGTCGACGCCATTCGCTACGAGTCGGTGCGCGACCCCGAGCACGGCGCCGCGGTGGCGGTACTTCGCCCGTGCTTCAGGCCGCGCCGGCCGCTGGAACAGCACACTTGGTTCTTGACGGTGCGGCGCGAGCGAGTGACTTGGCAGCGGGAGGGGGAGGTCTTCGAGTTCGACGCGGGTGAGTGGCATCAATGACGCAGGACGGCGCAGGTGAATCGCATACAATCCCTGCGCCCGTCCTTGACGAGCGATAACGTGAGGAATTCGTGAGCAGAAATTTCAAGAGCGACAACGTGACTCCGGCCTGCGATGCCGTCATGGCCGCGGTCAACGCCGCCAATACTGGGTCGGTGCCGTCGTACGGCGATGACGGTTTCACGCGGGCACTGCAGGGAGCCGCGAGCGAGGTGTTCGGCACCGAGGTGGCCATCTATCCGGTGACGACGGGAACCGCGGCCAATGCGCTGGCTCTGTCGCAGCTCGTGCCGCCCTTCGGTGCGGTGTACTGCCACGAGGCCGCACACATCGTCACCGACGAGTGCGGCGCGCCGGAGTTCTTCACGGGCGGCGCCAAATTGCTGGGATTGTCTGCGGCGGACGGCAAGATCAAACCCGAGCAAGTCGAGCGCGCCATCGCGTTCGCGGAGGAGATGGGCGTGCACCACGTCAAGCCGGGCGCGTTGAGCCTCACTCAAGCCACCGAATGGGGAACTGTCTACGACTTGACCGAAGTGTCGGCGCTAAGTGCGATGGCCCGGCGCCACGGCCTCCCGGTGCACATGGACGGTGCGAGATTTGCGAACGCTCTGGTGCACCTCAACTGCAGTCCGGCGGAGGCCACGTGGAAGAGCGGCGTCGATGTTCTGTCGTTGGGCGCGACCAAGAACGGGGCGCTGTGCGCCGAGGCGGTGGTGTTCTTCGACCCCGCCCGGGCACGGGATTTCGAGCGCCGCCGCAAGCGGGCGGGACATCTATGGTCGAAGATGCGATTCCTGAGCGCGCAGCTGCTCGCCTATCTCGAGCACGGATTGTGGCTGCAGAATGCCCGTCACGCCAATGCCATGGCGTCGGCCTTGAGCCACGGGTTGCGCAAAATCGCCGGCGCCTCTCTGCAGCAATCGGTGGACGCCAATGAGGTGTTCGTCGCACTGCCCGAAGCCACCGTCGCCGCCCTGGAGCAGCAGGGATTCGGCTTCTACCGCTGGCCGCTGTGCGCCGCGCCCGACGGCGTCGCCATCCGTTTGGTGACCTCATATTTGACACCGCGCGCGCACGTGGATGAATTCCTTGCGGCCGCTGAAGGCTGCGCGCGCCGGTGAAATTGCGCATCGACGCCGAATCCTGGCAATACAAGGTGCCGTTTCGCGTATCGCGCGGCGCCGAGGCTGCGCTCGACGTGGTCGTGGTCACGCTCAACGACTCGAACGGCCACATCGGCCGTGGCGAAGCGGCCGGAGTGGACTATCACGGCGAGACCATCGCGAGCATGAGGGCGCAGATCGAGGGCGTCCGCTCGAGTTTGGAGCGCGGGATCGACTTCGAAGGCCTCGCGGCGCTGTTGCCGCCCGGCGGTGCGCGCAATGCCGTGGATTGTGCCCTCTGGGATCTGATCGCCAAACAGCGCCGCACCTCGGTGTGGGAATTGGCGGTTGTCGCGAACCCCCGGCGGCTCACCTCCTCGATCACACTGGGAATCGATACCGATGCAGCCGTCGCCGCGGGTGCGCGCCGCTACGCCGACTGGCCGCTGATCAAGGTCAAGGTCGACGGCAAGAGGCATCTCGATGCAGTGCGCCTGGTGCGCGCCGCCTGTCCTGCCGCCGGCATCATCGTCGATCCGAATCAGGCCTGGGACTGCGATCTGCTCAATCGTCTCGCGCCGGAATTGAAATCCCTCGGCGTCGTGCTGATCGAGCAGCCCGTGCCCCACGGCGAGGATGCGACGCTGCGAGGCTACACCGGCGAGGTGAGGCTGGCCGCCGATGAGTCGCTGGACGATCGAGCGGGCCTGGAATCCGTCAAGGATGTGTACCAGGTGGTCAACGTCAAGCTCGACAAGACGGGAGGACTCACGGAGGCGCTCGCGCTGGCGCGGGACGCCCGGGCGCTGGGGTTGCAGGTCATGGTGGGCTGCATGGCGGGGACCTCGCTCGCCATGGCGCCCGGAATGGTCGTCGGGCAGTTGGCGGAGTTCGTGGATCTGGACGGCCCGCTCTTGCATGCCGAGGACCGCGAGCACGGCATCCAGTACGATCGGGGCCTGATGCAATTGCCTTTACCGGCGCTATGGGGATAAGCATGTCAAAAGTTCTGCCGCGCTTGGCCGTCCTAGGTATCTGTCTGCTGGGTGCGCCCATGCTCGCCGCTGCGGCGCCCTTCGACGTGGTCATCGTCAACGGCCGCATCGTCGACGGCACCGGGTCGCCCTGGTATAGCGGGGACGTCGGCATTCGGGACGGGCGCATCGCGGCCATCGGGAATTTGGCTCACGCGCATGCGAAGCGGCGCATCGACGCCGCAGGCAATGTCGTCGCGCCCGGCTTCATCGACATGCTGGGGCAATCGGAGCTCACCATCCTGGTCGATCCACGCCTGCCCTCGAAGATCTTTCAGGGCATCACCACGGAGATCACGGGAGAGGGCAATTCCGTGGCGCCGATGACGGGCCACGCACGCGAGGAAGCCGCCCAGACTCTGGAGCACTACGGCATCAAGGCGGACTGGCAGACGCTGGGAGAGTATTTTGCGCGCCTCGAGCGCCAAGGGATGGGCATCAATCTCGCCTCGTACGTGGGCGCCACCTCGCTGCGCGAAGTGGTGATCGGCGTTGAGAATCGGCCGCCGACGCCGGTGGAACTCGATCGCATGCGGGCGCTGGTCCGCGAGGCCATGGAAGAGGGCGCCATGGGCGTGTCGACTGCGCTGGAATATGCGCCCGCACCGTACGCCTCCACGGAGGAGCTTATTGCGCTCGCCGCCGAGGCCGCGCCCTACGGCGGCATCTATGCCACGCACATGCGTTCCGAGGGGGACGGCATGATGGCCGCGCTCGATGAAACCTTTCGCATCGCGCGCGAAGCGCATATTCCCGCGGAGATCTGGCACCTAAAGGTCGCGGGAAAGAACAATTGGGGGCATATGCCCGAGGTGATCCGGCGCATCGAAGCGGCCCGAGCCGACGGTCTCGACATCAGCGCCGACACGTACGCTTACACGGCCTGGTTCAATGAGATGTCGGCGTTCGTGCCGCCGTGGGCGCATGACGGCGGCAATGACAAAATGGTGCAGCGCCTGAAGGATCCCGCGACTCGCGCCCGCATCATCAAGGACATCAAGACTCCGAGCGCCGCCTGGGACAATGAATTGGACGAGGTCCCCGGACCCGAATCCATCCTCATCGGCGTGGTCAAGAACCCGGCACTGCGCCCACTGCAGGGCCAGACCATCGCGGCCATTGCGAAGTCCCGAGGCAAGGATCCGCTCGAGACGCTGCTGGATATCTTGGTGGAAGACAACGGCTTTACGAACTGCGCGGTGTTCGGCATGCAGGAGGACGATGTGACGCTCGCGCTGCTGCAACCGTGGGTCTCGGTGAACAATGACAGCTCCGGTACCTCGCCGGAGGGCAAATTAGGCGAGGAGCATCCCCATCCGCGCGCCTATGGGACCTTCCCCCGGATCCTGCGCAAGTACGTGCGCGAGGAGCATCGCCTCTCGCTCGAGGAGGCGATCCGCAAATTCTCCGCACTGCCCGCGCAGCGCATGCGTCTCGCCGATCGCGGGGTTCTCAAGCGCGGCCTGTGGGCGGACATCGTGGTGTTCGATCCGGCGACCGTCGCGGATCGCTCGACCTTCAGCTCACCTAACCAATTGGCCGTCGGCATGCGCTGGGTGTTGGTGAACGGCGTGCCGGTGATCGCGGACGGGCAGATGACGGGAGCCAAGCCCGGGCAGGTACTGCGCGGACCGGGATACGTCGGTGCGCCACGATCGATGAGCCGGCCGCCCCGCGACCCCTGCGGCAGCTCCAATGATTGTGGCAAAAAAAGTCTCTGAACGATCGTACAGTTGCCCTGGCCAGCCGCTCCGAAACCGCGTGCGCACTCGGGCGGTGCGCGACCATCGACCGATAACTCTTTGGTTGTCAGGCGTTTAGGCGCGCTTCCGCAGTCTGCGTGGGCATTGAAGCGGAAGCACTCGAATTCCGGATCGGGTCGTGGGAATGGCTCGCCAGAGCTGTTGCAGATTTGACAAAGTCACCGCGGGAGATTCTTATTAGATGACAACAACCTGTGGGGATCGACCGGATGCTCAATTGAACAGTGCCTCAGAGCCCGTTGGAACACTGGATGTTGCGCTTGGGCATGCTGCACGACTGCTGGAGAAGGATCCCAGACTCGCGATAGAACAGGCGGACGAGATCCTCAAAGCCGTCCCCGGACACCCGCATGCCCGATTGATTCTCGGCGCCGCCCACCGCATCGCCGGTCAGACGCAACTGGCGCTCGACATACTCGAGCCTTTGGCGGGCGAGCAACTGCGATCGGTCCCTGTGCACCTCGAACTCGCCGTCGCCCGAGGCGAGGCAGGCCGGGTCAGCGAGGCCATCACCTCGCTGCGGCGTGTCTTGCAGCTCAAACCAGAGTCCGCCGATGCTTGGCGGCTATTGGCCGACCAGCTGGACGCCGCGGGCGATTCCGCGGGGGCGGATCAGGCACGGGCACGTTATCTCAAGTCGGCCACCCAAGATCCGCGCCTGATGGATGCTGCGGCGGCACTGGTCGCGAACGATCTGCCGCTTACCGATGCTCGCTTACGCGCCCACCTCGCGCGGCACCCGACTGATGTCGCGGCGCTGCGCATGCTCGCCGAGGTCGCCGCTCGCCTGCGGAGGTATTCGGACGCGCAGGCACTACTGGAACGCTGCCTGGAATTGAGCCCCAGTTTCGATGCTGCGCGCCATAACTACGCTGTAATCCTCAATCGGCAGGGGAAGGCAGCGGAGGCGCTGCCGCAGGTGGAGGCGCTGTTGACGAAGGAACCTCGCAACCCGGGGTATCTGAACCTCAAGGCGGCGGTGCTGGCGAATCTTGGCGACTACACCGAATCGATCGAAGTATACGAAGCGGTGCTCAAAGACTTCCCGCGGCAACCGAAAATTTGGATGAGCTTCGGTCACTCGCTGAAGACGGCGGGCCGCCCGGACGAGGGAGTGGCCGCCTACCGCCGTGCGATTGCGATGCAGCCGACGCTGGGCGAGGCCTATTGGAGTCTCGCCAACCTCAAGACTTTCCGCTTCTCGGAAGCGGACCTTGTTGCACTGCGCGCCGCACTGGAACGAAAGGACCTTACCGACGAGGACCGTCTGCATTTCGAGTTCTCCCTCGCCAAGGCGCTGGAAGATGGCGATTCCTACGAGCAGTCCTTTCTCCATTATGCGAAGGGCAATGCGCTACGCAGAGCGCTGCATCCTTATAGCGCGGAGGAAAACACCCGGTACGTCGGCCGGTGCAAGCGGCAATACAGCGCTGATTTTTTTGCCGCACGCAAGTCGGGTGCACCGTCGGCAGAACCGATATTCATCGTAGGCTTGCCGCGAGCCGGTTCCACCTTGCTCGAACAGATTCTCGCGAGCCACTCGTCGGTCGAAGGCACCATGGAGCTGCCCACCCTTCCCCGAATTGCGCGTGAACTCGCCGGCCCCGGCGAGCCGGATCGCGAGGCCCCGTTGATAGAGGCGGTCGCGAATCTGGGTCCCGCGGACTTGCGCCGCCTCGGCGAGCAGTATCTTGCCGACACCCGACGCTACCGCAAGACGGCGGCTCCGTTTTTCATCGATAAAATGCCCACCAATTGGTCGTACGCCGGGCTCATACATTTGATTCTACCCAACGCCAAGATCATCGACGCGCGGCGGCACCCGCTCGGCTGCTGCTTCTCGGCATTCAAACAGCACTTCGCCCGCGGTCAGGACTTTACCTACGATCTCGCGGATCTCGGCAGATACTACCGTGACTACGTCGCCCTAATGGCGCACATCGATGCGGTGCTGCCGGGTCGGATTCATCGCGTATTTTACGAGACGATGATCGAGGACACTGAATCCGAGGTTCGCCGCTTGCTCGATTACTGTGGACTGCCGTTCGAGGAGCAATGCCTGAGATTCTATGAAAATGAAAGGGCGGTGCGCACCGCCAGTTCCGAACAGGTGCGGCGTCCCATTTTCAGGGACGGGATGGACCACTGGCGGCATTACGAGCGCTGGCTCGAACCGTTGAAAGAGGCGTTGGGACCGGTTTTGGAATGCTATCCGGCCGTACCGGATTTGGCGTTTCGGGTTAATTTGTAGAATTCTTTGATCAATTAAAACTTAGGGAGCAAGGGAAACATCATGACTCGTAGCCGATTCTCCACGAGGGCTCAACCCCTAAACGCCGCTGCCGTCCCGCGCGGTCATCGTCAATACCTGCTGCGTCAGCTGCCGCTCGCCTCAGCCATTTCGGCGATCCTCGCGAGCGGCGCACCGATGGTGCAGGCTCAAACGGCGCAGGGCTCCGAGACGTTGGAAGAGGTCACTGTGACCGCCCAAAAGGTCACCGAGAACCTGCAAAACGTTCCGGTCAGCATCGAGGCAATCGGCAATCAGAAGCTCGAACAGCTGAAAATCGCGAGCCTCGATGACTACGTCGAATACCTGGCTGGCGTCACCACCATCAAGAGCATAGGTCAAGGCGGCAACGGCGTCGGCACGACGCATGTGTACATGCGCGGCATCAATGCCGGCCAGGACGGCAACCACTCCGGCTCGCAGCCCACCGTGGGTACCTACTTCGACGAGCAGCCGGTGACCACCATCGACGGCACCGTCGACGTGCATGTGTATGACATCGCACGGGTCGAGGTGCTGGAAGGCCCGCAGGGGACCCTGTACGGAGCGAGCTCCGAATCGGGCACCATCCGCATCATCACCAACAAGCCCGACCCGACCAAATTCGAAGCCGCGTACGACATCAGCGGCGACTCGGTGTTCCACGGCGGCCAGGGCTCAGTCATCGAAGGCTACGTCAATATTCCGATCTCTTCGGTAATGGCGGTGCGCATCGTCGGCTGGGATGAGCACGATCCAGGCTACATCAGCAATGTCCGCGGAACCAACCTCAATGCCGGCATCCTGGACGGCAACCGGACGTTTCCCACCTGGACCGCGTTTACCGGTGGCGAGACGCTGAGCAATCAGACATCCCAGAGCAGTGACTACAACACCTCCCACACTCAAGGCGGCCGCGCCGCTTTGAAACTCGATATCGGCGACAATTGGACGGTGACCCCCACCATCATGGGGCAGAGACTCGCCGCCAATGGTTTCTTCGGATACGACCCCGGGGTCGGCAACCTTCAGGTCGTCCACTCGGGACCGGAGAATGATCAGGACTCATTCTCACAAACGGCGCTCACCGTCGAAGGCAAGGTGAGCGACTTCGACATCACGTACGCCGGCGCCTGGTTCGTGCGCAATCAGCATTCGATCGCGGACTACTCCGATTACTCCTACTTCTACGACAAGTACTACCACTCCGGTTCCGCCTGGGTCGACAACGCCGGCAATCCGATCGAGCCGCAGGAATTCGTGATCGAGAACAGCCATTACACGAAGTGGAGCAATGAGCTTCGGGTCAGCACGCCGCAGCAGTTGCCGGTGAAGGCCACGGCCGGCCTGTTCGCCCAGCGGCAAGTGCACGAGATATGGGAAGACTATGTGATGCCGGGCTTGGGCGGCAACCCGTACACCTACAACACTCAGGGTCTGGCGCAGGCGTACACCATACCGGGACTCAACAACAATTCCATCTGGCTTACCGATGAGGAGCGTGTAGACCGAGACTCGGCCATCTTTGCCCAGGTAACCTGGGACATTTCGTCCGCGTGGTCTGTGACAGGTGGAATTCGCGAATACAAATACGACAATTCGCTGCAAGGGTTCTATGGCTACGCGATCGGCTACACCGGTCCCGGCCCCCACTCGGGACAGGCGACATGCGGTCCGCCGGGCGGCACGCCGGATCCGAATTACGCGCCGTTTCACTTCGCGCCCTGCACTGACCTGAATCTCACCAACGTCTCGGCCAACGGACATACGGAGCTTGCGAGAGTCACATACAAGTTCGACCCGGACCACTTGATGTATGCGACGTATTCGACCGGGTTCCGTCCTGGCGGCGTCAATCGGGTGTATGACAAGAACATCAATGCGATTTATCCGCCGTATCAATCCGATCAGCTCAAAAATTACGAGGTCGGTTGGAAGACACAGTGGTTCGGTGAGCATCTGCGGTGGAATGGCGCCCTATTCTGGGAAGATTGGAACAACTTCCAGTTCTCCTACTTGGGTCCGAACAGCGTGACCGTCGTGCAGAACGCGGCCGCCGCGCGCAGCAGAGGCGTCGAAACCAACCTTGAGTGGGTAGTGGGGAACGGCTTCGTACTTTCCGGCAGCGCGACTTTCTTGGATGCCAAGCTGACGCAGAATTTCTGCGGCACCACCACGCTGGTGTTCCCGACGAGTTGCCCGACTCAGGTCAGCGGCTCGGGCAGTTCGCCCATTTCTTATGCCGACGGTACGACGACGATCGGACCTTATGCACCCGCGGGCACCAGGCTGCCGGGCACGCCGCGGCTCAAGGCGAACCTCATCGGGCGCTACAACTTCTCGCTCGGGGATTGGAATGCCTACGGTCAGGCAGCCTATGTCTATCAAGACTCGTCGGTGCCGCTGCTGTTTCCTGCGTTTTATTCGCCGGGGCCCAACGGTCCGCACTTGAGCGAGCTTCCTCCCTACAGTCTGGTCAACGTCGCGACCGGGGCTGAACGGAATGGCATACAGGTCGAGGTGCGGGTGGAGAACGCGTTTGACAATCGGGGTCAGCTGACACAGTTCGCATCGTGCACGCCGACCACCTGCAACCAACCGTACATCAGTCCTGTACAGCCGAGGACGTATTGGCTGAGGTTCGGCCAGAAGTTTTGAGATCGGCCCCTCGCGCCAACTGGCGCGAGGGGCTTTCTCGCGAGGACGATAGTCCCCATAATCGGATTTTATGTGGGGATGGCATGTCTGCGAATCTACTTAAGTTCCTGGGTTTGACTTGTGCGTGCCTGACCAGTTTTCTCTGTTCTGCCGAACGCCTGCCCGTCCTCAAGCAAATCGACCTTCCGCATCCCTATTACTTTCGCGAGATGTACCTGCCACAGCTGACCGCAGGTCCCTCGAGCCTTGCGTGGTCGCCGGACTCGCGCGAACTCATCTACTCCATGGCAGGTTCGCTGTGGCGGCAGAAAGCGCCCGGCGAGGCGAGCCCGGGCGCCGCCGACGGGCGCGACGTTACGCAGCAGCTCACCGCGAATTCCTACGACTACCAGCCCGATTGGTCGCCGGACGGACGGTGGGTGATCTACAGTTCGTATCGCAACGATGCCATGGAGCTCTGGGTGCTCGACCTGGCGAGCGGCAAGACAAGACCGCTGCTCATGAACGGCGCCGTCAATGTGGAGCCGCGATTCTCCCCGGACGGCCGGCGCATCGCCTTCGTTTCCACGCTATACAATGGGCGTTTCCACATTTTCACGGCCGACTTCAACGACGGCGCGCTGGCAAACGTCGAGCGCTTGACCGGCGAGCACAAGAGCGATCTGCCGCGCTACTACTACAGCCCCTACGATCACGAGATCAGTCCGGTGTGGACGCGGGACGGCCGCAGCATCATTTACGTCTCCAACCGCAATCACATCTACGGCACGGGGGGCTTCTGGCGCGCCCCATCGCGCGCTGCCCCGGGGACGGATCTTGCCGCCGCACCCGAGGCCCGCGAGATTCACTATGAGGAAACCAACTGGAAGGCGCGTCCCGACCTCTCGCCCGACGGATCGCGCCTGGTCTACAGTTCCTACCTCGGGCGCTCCTGGCACAACCTCTGGGTGATGCCGGCCGGCGGCGGCGATGCCTTTCCGATTGCCTACGGCGACTGGGACCAAACCTATCCGCGCTGGTCGCCCGATGGCACGCGCGTCGCGTTCATCTCCAACAAGAGCGGCAGCACGGAAATCGACATCGAACGGGTCCCGGGCGGGGTCGCGCAAACGCTCAACGTGGGCGAGCGGCGCTATCTAACTCCGATGGCGCGCCTGCATCTATATATCAGAGATGCGCAGGGCCACGCGGCCTCGGCCCGAGTGAGCGTCACCGATGCCGCGGGGCGCTTCTACGCCCCGGCGAGCGCCTGGATCAGCGCGGATGATTCCTTCGATCGCCGCGAGCGGCACGTCGAGGCGCATTACTTCCATGCCCGCGGCGAGGAGTGGGTCGACGTGCCGGCGGGGGGCCTGGACGTGGACATCCTGCACGGCTTCGAGCGCCGATTCGAACAGAGACGGCTCACCGCCGCCGCTGGCCAGGTGGCCGAGCTTGCGGTGAATCTCGATGAGGGAACTTGGAGCGTTCCGGACGCCGGACACTGGGCGAGCGCGGACGTTCACGTACACATGAACTACGGCGGCGAGTACCGCAATGTGCCGGCGCACCTCGCGCTGCAAGCTCAGGCCGAGAATCTCTCCATCGTGAACTCCTTGCTGGTCAACAAGGAGCAGCGCTTTCCGGACATCGCCTACAACGGCATGCAAACAGATCCGGCCTCGACCCAGGCCGCCCTCGTGGTGCACGGCCAGGAATACCACACGAGCTATTGGGGACACTTGGGATTGCTCGACATCTCGGGGGGCGTCATTCTGCCGGGGTACGTGGGTTATCCGAACACCGCCGCGTCCAGCTTGTATCCGATGAATGCGGACGTGGCCGACATCGCGCATGCCCGCGGCGCGCTGGTGGGCTACGTACATCCCTTCGACGACTATCCGGAACCCATCGCGAAACCGCACGAGACCCTGACCAACGAGCTGCCCGTCGACGTGGCCCTCGGCAAGGTCGACTACATGGAAATCCTCGGGTTCAGCGATCATCGCTCCACCGCTCACGTGTGGTACCAATTGCTTAACTTGGGTTTCCGGATACCGGCGGCCGGCGGCACGGACGCCATGGCCGACTACTCCTCGTTGCGCGGACCCGTGGGCATGAATCGAGTCTATGCGCGCGTAGGCGGCGGTGACCTTTCGCCCGCGGAGTGGATGGCGTCGCTCAAGGCGGGGCATAGCTTCGCGACCAACGGACCGCTCTTGGGCTTCACTCTGGGCGGTGCCGGCCTCGGCGGTCAGCTGCC
>Ga0210393_10003588_pt1 | contig 12442 bp, 15 predicted proteins | sample IncBWC27OmetaG_FD_160068 | JGI IMG/M metagenome (GOLD analysis project Ga0210393, IMG submission 160068) | Forest soil microbial communities from Barre Woods Harvard Forest LTER site, Petersham, Massachusetts, United States - Inc-BW-C-27-O ... | reverse complement strand
TACTCCCCCATCAACCGCTGCGTTGTATGCGACATCCGGGACGGTTCGGAACTGAGAGCCCAATGAGCTCTGGTAAGTGGGCGCCAGGAACAAGCTGCTTACGGCTCCTCCGGTAGCCCCGCCAAACTGGGGCTCGTTCCAAACTTGCTCGACGCCATAACTACCATTGACTTGCAGCCCGTTGAAATACGGGTTGCCTTCGGTGCCACCGACCGCGGTGACCAACGGATCCGATGCTGGGTAATTCGGATTCGTGATATTCGCGGGATCAGCATTTGTGGCGCCCAAGTCCCCGGCGGAAGCCAGCAAGGTAATGCTTGCCGCTGTCGCTGCGACATAGTTATCGTGCGCCTGCATGATTTGCGCTCTGTTGGCTTGGACGAGATATTCCGGAACGCCGAAACTTTGCGACATGATGGCGCCCGGGAACAACTTAATAGCAGCAGCTTCTGCAGAGTGGACGGCATTGCCAGAACTGGTCGAAGCGACTACCAGTACGATGATGGCTCCTGGAGCCATGGCGTGGGCGTATTCCACATCCAAGCTCGTCTCCAAGCTCCACCCCGCCTGACCATGAGGGTCATTCGGATCGAACACCGGACACCCGTGTTCGGGACAGAGAATGGTGAACGACGGAGGCGCCGGAATGCCGAAATCGGTGTCGAATGAGGCCAGGTCCTGCTCTATCGTGGGGCTGCCATAAGGATCGACGATCAGGATGGTCTGACCGGTTCCGTCCAGGTCGGAGGGGAAGTTGTACGCAGACCGGATAGCGCTTGGCCGATAGCAAAGTTGGGTAGTCTCGCATCCAAAATGAATCCCAGGGGAAACAGTGTCGGGGCTCACCGCCACTTGTGGCGGGTTTGCAATATAGTTAAAATCTTGTGCCGTGGAAGTTTTCGTGAGGCCGCAGCAGACCAGGGTTGTGGCAAACGCATAAATCAAAATTCTCTTCATGGCATTTGTCCTTAAGTTAACTGCTAAAGTCACGCTGCGAACCTGATTCAGCCTCGAATCTGTCCATTCGGCATGGACGTCAACAAAGCCACTTAGCCCTAAGCGTGCGGCCCAGCTTCACGAGCGCAGAGCGCCCCTCGAGCGCTCTCCGCTCGGGTCAGACGTCCGGCGATGGGAAGCGCGGGTTGCGGCGGGGCTTGCTCCCGTTTCAGCATCTCAGGAGCCGATTGAGCCGCCGCAACCTGACAGGCTGGCGCTATCCCAGAGCAGCACCCCCTTGGGGGTTAGTAGGCGGAGGTTAGGTAGCCCTGGGTTTCTAAGGTAAAGGAGGCGCAACCCAGTGGGCCGGCGGTGTTTCTGATGACCGGTGTGCCGTTGAAGACAAGACCCGTGGTGAAGATGTCATGCCAGCTCGCGTACCCGGCGGCATCGACCTGTCGGCTGGCCCTGTAGACGTCAGGTCCGCCGACAGATATGAGGGCGAGTACTGCCTCGCCTGCAGGGCAACCGGCGACGATTGTTGTGACGTCGGTAACCTCTAGGTACTTTCCGTCTGGCACGACGTAACACCCCGTTGCAGGGGACAGGTCACCCGCGGGTAGGATCGCCACAAAGGAGTTGGGGCAACCGCTGGTGCCGTACACAAGGGTTAGGTTGCTACGGGGGACAGTGGTTTGAGCGGATGCATGGCGCGGAAGAAACGACACCGCAACAGCGAAGACCACTACTAAGCTCAACGTCAAAAGCATGAGCTTGGGCAGGTATTTCATGGTATTTCTCCTCTCGCAAGAGATTTAGAAGCCAAACAATCTAAATTCGGGCAGAGTCATAGCTGGTCCTCGCGTCCGAATCACCTGCGGTGCGAAGGCACACGTATGCGTGCAAATGCCCCAGCTCCGTTGGTGAGCTTCGCTACCGCAACTTACATACTGGAACCCGGAAACTGAGCGCTTCTAATATGTAAATCGGAAACGGCAGGCAAAGGACGGCAGCAGACCACACAAATTACTGGGGATGTTGGTCCGCGAGTTGGAGTTTCTTCCGATTTGCGCGAACGAGAGCAATGCTGAGGTAGCCGGGACCTGGTTGGCGGCTTAGCAAACGAAGAACGTGCTTGTACAGCAGGTCGGGTTCTCCGAGCTTGCCGCGGCGCGCGCAAACTACCCCGAGGTTATTCATTACGCTGGCAAGGCGTGGATGATTGGCGGGTGGCACACAGGTCCACACCACGCAAACGAACGACGTTGAATTTCCGGGTGCCGCACTCTCGCCGCAGGCGAGGGTGCGAGTTTAGACGCTACTCGATCCACCACCACAGCCAAGTGCTGCTATCCAATCGGTGTCGGCAACATTTCTTCTGAATACGAGGGATGTGTGATGCTTTCGGCGGGCCATGAAAGTAGAAGAACGGGTTGATTACTTTTAGGACATCCGAGAACTCTAATCAGTGATGGGTGACCCTTTTAGCACAGTTTTGCAGACTGTTCCAATGACAAAGTGGTTGCCGAAGCTTGTGATGGAATAGCCGGATTTGTCAGCGGCACCAGTCGATGAGATCGACAAATCAAAATGTTGAGTGAGGGAGACTGTAACGATGAAACCGGTAGATTCCACCGTTAGGCCCAGTAAGAGCGGCGGCGCTGTCATGATTGAAACTGTGGCGGACATTCTTGAACGTGAGATCAACCCTTTAATAGAGGCTTGGCTCACCCGAGTGGAGATCGAGCCCGACCTAATTCAAATCCGCTTAAGTCATGATGAGCGCACGGGCCATCTTCCTCGCCTTATACATGATGTCATTACTCGCTTGCGCCTGGACTCAGGAACGAAAACTCCAATCTCGAAGGCCGCCGCCGAGCATGGGGATTTGCGGCGCAAACAAGGCTACACGGTAGCGATGATGGTTGAAGAGTCACGTCTATTGCAGGTAAGCATATTTACGACGCTGCACAAAAACGCGACACAATTGGACTTCGGTGTATTGCTTCCCGATGTTGTGACGATCGCGGACGAGGTCGATGCGCAATTGAAGGAGCAGATGCTGCGGTTCATGGCCGCAGACGCTGCCAAAAAGGCCACGGGCGACTGACACCTTTTTGGGAGGTTGAAGCAAGATGCCAAGCCCGGGGCTTAGGACTGCGAAACGACCAAGAAAGAAGAAAGATGGCGACGAGTGTGTACTCCTCATCGAGGCTGACGCAGATGTTGCGGCAGAAATATTCGCCGCATTGAATTCGGCCACGGAAGAACAGTTCCATGTTGAATGGGTCACCGAACTCTCTAGCGGGATCGAGCGCTTGCGAAAGGGAGGGGTTGGGGCGGTGGTGCTTGACCTGACATTGCCCGATAGCCACGGCGTCGAGTCGTTCGACAAGCTATTCCAGGCCTCGGCTCGCGTGCCCATTTTGATCCTCAGCGAGGCCGATGCTGAAGAAATGGCGAGGCAAGCGGCACATCGCGGGGCTCATGATTATCTGGCTAAAAACCAATCCGTCGGCTACCGATTAAGGGGAGTTGTGCGTACGATGATCGAGCGCCGTACTGCGGAAGCAGCGGTGAAAGCATTGGTATTGCAAAATGAAGTCGCTAAATTGACGCTTGATGCCATTGAAGAGGCAGTCTTGCGAACGGATATAAACGGCGACATCACGTATCTCAATCGAATGGCGGAACGCCTGACCGGGTGGTGCCGGAGAGAAGCGCTGGGTCGTCCCATTGCGAACGTGCTCCGGATTACCAAGGGCGATAGCACCTCGACGAATGGCGAGGCTCTGGACATTTTAATTAGCGAAGATGGGACCGCGATGCCAGCGGCGAATTGCACAACCTGTGTTCTGGTTGGACGAGACGGAGTCGAATTGGGGATTGAAAAGACAGTGACGCCTATCCGGGACCAGGATGGGGTTCTAACCGGTTCGGTTGTGGCTTTCCACGATGTCAGCGCGGCAAGGGCCCAATCGCTTGAAATGTCGCGCTTGGCGCAACACGATTCCCTGACTGGTTTGCCAAACCGGGTGCTGTTCAACGACCGGCTGAAGCAAGCGATTTCGCTCGCGATGCGCCAGGACAAGCAGCTCGCGGTGATGTTTGTCGATTTAGACCAATTCAAGAAGATCAATGACTCGCTGGGCCACGCCGTGGGTGACAAACTGTTGCAGTCGGTAGCCGGGCGATTGGTGGATTGTGTCCGTCGAACTGACACCGTGAGCCGACTGGGTGGGGACGAATTCGTGGTACTCCTTTCCCAAGTCGAGCATGAGGAAGACGTCGCCGTGAGCGCACGAAAAATCCTTAGGACATTAGCAGCACCGCATCCCGTCGATAACAAGAATCTTGATATCAGCGTGAGCATCGGTGTGAGCACCTACCCTAGCGACGGGCCAGACGCAGAAAACTTGATGGATAAAGCGGACACCGCGATGTACGAAGCCAAAAAACAGGGAAGGAACAACTATCAGTTTTTTCGCCGGGACATGCAGGTACGACTTTTAGACCGGCAGTCACTCGAAGCGGATTTGCGCTACGCGCTGGGGCGGAACGAGTTTCTGCTGCATTACCAGCCTAAATTCAATCTTCAAACGGGACAGATCACGGGGGTGGAAGCGCTGGTGCGTTGGGTACACCCACGACGGGGATTGGTTGCTCCGGCCCAGTTCATTCCGATTGCGGAAGAATGCGGGTTGATTTTACCTATAGGACGGTGGGTGCTACTGGAAGCGTGCAGACAGGTCCGAGCATGGAGTGATTCAGGGCTTGGGATTGTGCCTGTGGCCGTAAACGTTTCCGCAGCCGAGTTCGGAGACAAGGATTTTGTCTCAGGAGTTAGGGCCGTGCTGATTGCGACGGGAGTGGAGCCTCGGAATCTAGAGCTGGAGCTGACCGAGAGTGTGCTGATGCAGGACGCGGAGTCTACGGTGCGCACACTTGGTGCGCTGAAAGCTATGGGCGTGACGCTGGCGATCGACGATTTTGGCACAGGTTATTCTAGTTTTACTTATCTGCGGCGTTTTCCGGTGGACGCGCTGAAATTGGATCAATCTTTTGTGCAGGAAATCACTGAGGACCCCGGAGATGCGACCATCGTGAGCGCTATGATCAATATCGGCATGAGCCTCAATCAGCGTGTAATTGCGGAGGGAGTGGAAACCAGTGCGCAACTCAAATTCCTTCAGAGCCACGGATGCGCCGAGGGACAAGGCCATTATCTTAGCCATCCGGTTGCGGCCGAGCAGGCCGCAAAGCTGCTTGAAGCTGGAATCCAAGAAGGTATGGTCCAATAGCTCTAAAAGAGATCAGCATCCCAAGTGTGTTCACCTGTCTTAGGCTCGGGCTCAAGAGGCAGCACAAATCGAGATGATGACAAGGCCCCCGGAACGCATATTGGAACGCGATTCAATTTCCACTTCCCGTGAAGTTTATCAGGGGTTTGCGGCCGCTGCCAGAACTGGACCGGAAAGCTATTTTTATAGCCTGTGCAAAACGGCACATACCCCGTCAGAGCGAGATTCTACAGTAGTAATTCGAGGGAGCGAACATGAGCGACCTACACTCAGAATGGCAGGACGACCACCGGAAAGCCGCATTTGAGTCGAGTCCCCGGGACCTATCTGGGCAGGTTGCGGCAGCAGAAGAAGCCGTCTTTTTGCGCATGGAAGAACTACGCACCAGTTCAGACCGGCAGGTCGTGCGCCAAGCGGTATCAGACGCTATCCATCTCTTGTCAGGCCTTAAGAATAAAATGCTGAGATCTACAATTGCAATCGAGACTGAACAGAGACTTTGGCTTGGGGACTTAAATTCCCGATGAGTTTACAGGGTGGCAATCAAAACGCCATATCTGAAGCCTCCAGTGACAACCCTCCCCCTAACTGGAGAGACGAAGACTCCCCCAACAGCTTCGACGCAGTCCAGACACCGAGAATTAAAACCCAAGCTCGAAAATTGCGAGTGGACGAGAAGCCGGGTCGCGTCGCCGCCGGCCTTGGAAATTAGAAGCATAGAGTGGTTACGCTTACTGCATCGAGAATTCTAATAGATTGCGAGTGTCTTTTTCAGGACAGTTTTGCATACCGCTTTAATGGCAAAAGTGGTCAGCGAATTTCTCTACCACCATCGCTACCGTGTGACCTTCGTGAACTCTCAAGCGGGATCGACCGATCGGGTAACGCCGGAGTTGGGGCAGTCGTGCTTGAGCTGAGATTGGCCGATAAGCACGGCATCGAGACCTTCAATAACGCTTTTCTGGTCGTGCCTAGCGTGCCAATCTTGATCGCAATGGGACCTGATGCGGAAGCGACCACGCGGCAACCTGCCTCGTCGGCTCGCATCTGCCAGTCCCAACTCTAGCGCGCCGTCTCACGCAGCCTTGTCTGTAACCGAAGTGCCAGCGCCGAACCGCGAGAAGGCATAAAAGCGTGTGTCGCAATTCTGGCAGCGGTAAGGCAGTACACCGATAATTCCTAAAAGATATCGTTCAACACGCGAATGTCGGTGTGAACGCGACGTCTCCAAGCTGCCACAGTGAGGGCATGACCTTTTGTTAGACTCATGCATTTCGCTTTACCTCCGTGCGTCAACGCTTTGACCACTGCAATGTAAAACGTGCTGTCTTGGAAATCTGTGCAATTTTGAACAGCTACCCGTATTCGGCCGAGCTACAAGTAACCCTCCCTCCCGCCGAGATTGTTCTCGGACTTAATCGGAAATTGAGGGCGACTGAAATGATTACCGACGGAAGAAGAGATTTTTCGCCCGCCTATACGGCCTGGCTCCGTAAGCCGGTGGTGTTGCTCCTTGTAATCCGTCAATGCCACGTCCCCGTCCCGTGCCGTATCGTCGGTGAGTCAGCGACAGCGCTGCGTGTGCGCTTCAAGCCCGGGTGGGAGATGGACCTCCGAAAAGAATTGATTCTAGCCGTCGAAGAAGATGGCGTGATGCTGGAGCCTCGCGTCAATTGAACAGAGACCCAGGGTTCTGAGTCGTTCGCACCGGATCGAGGCGACGTCAGGCTATTCGGGGACTTCGCTAAAAGGAGATTTGCGATGCTACTGCTAATTATTGTTCTGCTGTTGCTGTTCGGTGGAGGCGGCGGTTATTACGGGTATTCCCGATGGGGAACCGGTGGCGGCCTAGGGATCGTCGGGACAGTCGTGCTTATTGCGGTGGTTGTGTACCTGCTCGGCGGTTTGCGTTGATCCTCTCAGAAGCGGTTATCGAGACACCCGCATCGGAAATTCGTTAACTGACGACCACGGCGACGATGGGAGGCTCAAGAAGGGCGCCCACGTCGAGATTACCGTCACTGCCAATGACAACTGTCATTGCAATTAACTAAGACAACTAAGTCTGTGAGTTTTGACCGTTTGCAAAGCGACCTCAGCTACGCTCATCTCGCTCCGCTCTTCATGATGGTCGGAAGAATCTTTCAATTCCTGCTGGCGAAGGAATATCGCATGCTCGGAGGCACGGGCCAGTTCTGCGAGTTTCAGCTTATCCGACTCTTCCAGTGCATGTAAAAAAGGTTGCTTCCACGACGGTGGATGTCCCAAGGCGTTCACGCTTATCCTTCCGGCCGATGTCTGCCCGTAGGGTCGAAGTTGAGCGCCGAGGCTAGTAGTTGTGGCGCCGCGAGATTGTCCTACTTTGTACAGTTTGAATTTGTGATTTGTCTGATCCCTATCACCGCGCCGCCTGAAGCTAATGAGGCCGCTTATTCGATCGTGTCAACAAGAGCAGGAAACCCGGCGAGTCGTAAAGATGTTGACGGTCAGTTCAAAGGCGAGCCTTCAAAGAACCGGAGCCGCAAATCTGTGAACGCGATCCGCGAGGCGGCCGATTCAAACTTTGCAAGTCTCGCGAAGTTGCTCCGAGCCCCAAGATTATGATAAGTTAGTACATCAAGGCTTGTGCCATGCAAGCAATCAGAACTGCGGCCAAGACTAATCCCAAAACAAAGACCGCGCAGAAGCCCGCTTTCGATCCTCAAGTTTTCCTCGATTCGGCAGGACTGGCGAGAAAGGTCGCGGAGTTTCGGAAAAAGGAAACGATCTTCTCGCAGGGCGATCTCGCCGAGGATGTGTTGTACATCCAGAAAGGCGGCGTGAGACTCTCCGTCGTGAACGAAGCCGGCAAGGAAGCGGTGGTGGCGGTCTTGGGACCGGGGGATTTTTTCGGCGAAGGTTGCCTCGCCGGGCAATCGATCCGCATAGGGACGGCGACTGCGATTACTCCTACAACTGCGCTGGTCATCGAAAAGAAGGAAATGATCCGCGCCCTACACAGCGAGCACGCATTTTCCGACCGATTCATCGCTTACATGCTTTCGCGCAACATCCGCATTGAAGAGGATTTGATTGATCAACTATTCAACTCCAGCGAGAAGCGTCTCGCGCGCACGCTGTTGCTGCTGGCCCGCTACGGAACGCACGATAAACCGCAAGGAATCCTACCCAAGATCCCCCAGGAGACGCTGGCGGAAATGGTCGGCACCACGCGGTCACGGGTCAATTTCTTCATGAACAAATTCAGAAAACTCGGGTTCATCAAGTACAACGGCGGCCTTCGCATTAACACGTCACTTCTGAGTGTTGTCCTGCACGATTAGGCACGAATTGTTTGCGCGACGGTTACTGCGTTCTTCCCCGATAACTTCTACTCACGCAAGGCGTGCCCGTCCATTGATCGATTCTTCGGTCGACACCTTTGATGCGCTCCATAGCCCAATCGATAAGAGAAACGTTATCCGCCATGTGGAGCTTTTCGCGCATGTCGCGCATCATGCTGAGGAAAGTATTTGGCTTCATACGGAGTTCGTGACACACCTGTCGGTCGGTGAGGCCGCCCGCAAGAGCGCGCAGTACGATTGCTTCTTCGCCGGTCAAAATTGGGTCCAGCCGGAAAGCAGACGTGCGCTGGATGCTGATGACTTTGGGTTCGTGCTTCATGGGGTCACCCTAGTCCGTCCTGCCGCCTGCCGTGATGCGATGGCAAAACCCGTGAAGCCATTGAAAGTTCATTAGATTAACGCGACCAGCCCCTTCGCGAACTGCCCCTCGGAAATGGTTCAAGGGCAACCGATGACAAGCTTATGGGAACCGGGTCAGGCAAAGCTGTTCAAAACGGCACACGATGCACCCTCTTGTTAACTGAATGGGCGATTTCTTACTTCAGACAGCGACCACGTCGAGCGAAAGACGTCAATACGGTAGCGCTGCCGGCGTAACGCAGTATGTCGGAGATTCGTTTGAGAAAGCCCGCAAGGCGTTTTTCGGAACCGCACCGACAACACCGAACCTGAATAGCAGCGAATCTGAAACCTTTATGGCAAGAAGCGTTGCCCGGCAGGTCATGGTGGTCGAGCGGCTTCCGTTTCGGACCATGTTCTCGAATCCGACCGAGACCAGCTGCAGGCTTACCTGACGTCTGCGGAAGACGAAATCAACGGGCGCACGCTCTGGGTTAGTAGCCAGAACTCACCGGAAGAGACAGCGGCGATCAATGTCGCGCTCTACGCCTTGGCGGTATTAAAGCGGGCGTAAAACGAAATCCATACCGAGCTGGTAATTTGGCCGGCCAGATCCGCATCAACGGACGTTGCCCAAACACGTGTACCGACCCCCTCATCTCTCGCCAGATACCTCGCATAGACCACTGAAGAATTCCGCAATGCATCCGAGTGATGTCTTTCGCGAACTCCCAGCTAGTGCCTGGTTAACTAACCAGATGGGGCCGCCGAACAGGGTTCAATTGCGCTCGTTGCTCGGCTACAGGGCACTCCATCCGCGCGGAGCGTGGCCCAGATCTGCCGGAGGAAAATGTGTTCAGTATTGCACAGACAGGAGAACTTACCATTTGATATAAGCAGAACGTCCTGGGGGATTGTGTCCTCTATTAACAAATCATATTAACCAATCAGGAAGACTTGGAGTCTCGTACATCTCTGGCGCGGCTGTTGGAAATTTGGAACGCCTCGTAACCCGGTGAAGGAGAGACGCATGCGCAAATTAAAGGTTGTTCAAGTTGGGATCCTGGCGTTTCTCTTGGCCATAGTAATTGCCGGGTGCGGCGACCCGGACAAAAATAATGGAACAAACCCCAGTTTTATCCCGCCCACAGTGGTGGCGGCGTCTGTACTTCCGCCAAACGGATCTTCAGGAATCTGCCCCAACACGGTTGTCACCGCAATATTCAGTAAGGCGATGAATCCTGCGACGATCAACACCACGACTTTTACTTTGACCTCGAGCGGGGGGAGGGTTACGGGGGTAGTCACCTACGATCCCACAACCGAGACTGCGACCTTTACACCTGCATCCCCCGGCCTCGCGGTGAATACCGTATATACCGCCACGATCACCACCGGGGCGGCTGATACATTCGGCAATAATCTGGCAGCCGATTTCAGCTGGATGTTCACGACCCCGGCAGCGGCGTGCGCGGGGCCGCCGGCTGTCCCGTTACTCACGGCTGGAAACTTCAAAGTCCTGGCTGGCAGCACGGTCACGAACACCAACAGCCCCACCACTATTTCGGGCGGAGATCTTGGACTTAGCCCGGGAACCTCGGTCACGGGATTCCCGCCGGGAGTGCTCATCGCTCCTGCAGTTATGCACGTGGCCGATCCCACCGCGGCGCAGGCACAGCTGGATTTGACGGCGGCCTATAACTACGCTGCCGGTATCGTCTTACCCGCACCGCAAGTTCTGCCCGGAGATCTAACGGGTCTTACACTCGCAGAGGGCACTTACAAAACCTCGAGCTCGACAGGGATTTTAACGGTAGGAGGTATCCTCACTCTGACCGGAAATTCCAGCTCTGTATTTGTCTTTCAGATCGGTTCCACACTGACCACTCTGTCCACCACGCAGGTGGTGCTCACCGGCGGGGTCTTACCTAGCAATGTGTTTTGGCAAGTGGGAAGCTCGGCCACCCTTGGAACGCACTCAATTTTTGTGGGTAACATCATGGCCCTTGTATCAATCACGTTGGATACCGGCGCAACCCTGCAAGGCAGGGCGCTGGCACGAAATGGCGCGGTCACGCTGGACGACAATACGATCTTTGATCCTTAAACTGAGGCATGCGGGAGTGGGATTAGCTTGAGGCCGGCTCACTAAGGATCAGGCTGGAAGAACGGGGTTTCGCGTTATTTGCACTAGGAGGAATATTCGCATGCCATCTCTATCGAAGAGCGATCTGAGCCGTGTTTTGGCAATGCTGGCGCCCATGATCGTTGCCCTGTGTTTGTTCGGCACCCCCACCGCAGCGCAGGACCAGCCTGCTCCCAAGTGGGAGATCTTCGGCGGATATTCTTTCCTGTATCCCAACGCGACTGTCCACGGTGTCCTTCCACTGGGAGTCCTTCCCTTGAGCAGCAACCTGGAATCGAATCCACGCGGCGGTGGCGTCGGCGTTACCTATAATTTCAACCGCTGGGTGGGATTCACTCTCGATGGCAGCGAGCAGTTGGCCAGCGGTGAAACTGGGGTCGCCAGCAGAATTGATGACAACGCTTTCTGGAACGTCTCCGCCGGCCCGAAGTTCACCTACCACACGAAACATTTTTCCCCATTCGCGGAGGTGCTTTTGGGCGACCACGATCTTTCACCTGATGCCTTCCACCATGTCAACAAATTGGGGTTCATGGCGGGCGCGGGCCTTGACCTGAACTTGAGCAGGCACTTCGCTCTCCGACTGATCCGGGCCGACTATGTATTCTCGAATTACCGCTATGGTCCCTCGACTGTGACTCCGGTCACTGACCTCCGGGGCGTAAGGGTGCAGACAGGAATCGTAATCCTGTTGGGCGGCGGAGAACCTCCCGTGCCACCCAGCGCGGCTTGCTCGGTGCAGCCGAGCGAAATCTTTGCCGGGGAGGATGTGGTCGTGACCGCCAGCGGATCGAATTTCAATCCCAAGAGCACGGTCAGATACAGCTGGAGCGGCATTCAGGTGAAAGTTTCCGGGAGTGATTCTTCCGCGCGGATCGACACGACCGGCTTGCAGCCCGGCTCCTACGGGGCCACCGCCAGCTTGAGTGATGGCAGCAAAAACGGTGTTGCCTCCTGTAGTGCCCAGTTCATCGTGAAACAGCCCCGACCGCCGGTGATTGCATGCTCGTCAAATCCGCCAAGCGTGCAGACAGGCGGGACCTCGATCATCAGCTCGATCGCAAGCAGCCCTGATCGACGCGGGCTGACTTACAGCTACGCCGCAAGTGCCGGCGACATCTCAGGCAACACTGCCACCACTACGCTGACTACACAAGGCGCACAACCTGGTGCCATCACCGTCACTTGCAACGTAAGCGATGACCGCAATCCACCGCTCACGGCCTCGTCCACAACAAGCGTGACCGTGGAAGCTCCGCCGGCTCCGGCCCCTGAGATCGCGCAGTTGGAGGTCAAGCTTGCCCTGCATAGTATTTACTTTCCGACCGCTCGTCCCACCGTCGAGAAACCCGACGGCGGCTTGGTCGAGAGTCAAG
>Ga0210393_10003587_pt1 | contig 12444 bp, 6 predicted proteins | sample IncBWC27OmetaG_FD_160068 | JGI IMG/M metagenome (GOLD analysis project Ga0210393, IMG submission 160068) | Forest soil microbial communities from Barre Woods Harvard Forest LTER site, Petersham, Massachusetts, United States - Inc-BW-C-27-O ... | reverse complement strand
ATCACCCTGATCGGGCAGGACACCACTTCCTACGGCGAAGATCTCGGATTGCGCGACGGATTGGCCTTACTGCTCGAAAAATTAGCGCAAGTCGGCGGTGCTTCGGCTGCGGAAGGCGATGATTTGCTCTGGGTGCGCTTTCTTTACGCTTACCCGAACCGCGTGACGCAGAAATTACTGGACACCCTGGCGAATTATCCGCGCCTTGCAAAGTACATGGATATGCCATTGCAACATGCCAGCCGCAACGTCCTAGCCCGCATGAAACGCGGTGGAAACGGCGACTCCTTCTTGAAGTTGCTCGAACGCATTCGCGCGACGATCCCCGGTGTTTCGCTGCGTACTTCGTTCATCGTGGGGTTCCCCGGCGAAACGGAGAACGATTTCACGGAGTTATGCGATTTTGTAAAGGCGGCGAAACTTGACTGGATGGGCGTTTTCGAATATTCCGACGTGGACAACGCGGGAAGTTTCGCCCTCGATGCAAAAGTCGAGGGTGAGACGATCACCGCCCGCCGCAATGAACTGATGGCCTTGCAAAAGAAAATCTCGCGCGAACGCCTCCGCCGCTTCCGCAACGAAACGCACATGGCCCTCGTTGAAGGTCCCTCGAGAGACAATCCATTGGTCTGGGAAGCCCGACTCGAAGGCATGGCGCCGGACATTGACGGCAAACTTTATCTGACGGACATCGAGCTGCCAAATGGCGACATCGCAGAAACCGGCGATGTCGTTCGCGTCCAAATCACCAAGACCGATGCCTACGATCTCGTCGGCCGCGTCGTCGAAATCGTTCCGCAAAAGCGTCTGCTCGAAGGCCATTCCTTGGCACCGTCGCGCGATCCGCACGCTCACAGCTCCAGCGCCCCGGAAAAATTGCATCGCATCGCTACGGGAGCGCCATTGCGAGTCCTGGCGTAACCCGGCATAAGTACACCTCTCGAGAGCCCGTCTAAAGGTTGTTATGCGACCGCGAACGTCAGGGTTTTGCGGACGGGATGGTCACGACGGTTTTGGCGCTGCCCACATTTTCGAAGCGGTCATACGCGCGCACGGCGATGGTGTGCTCACCCGGACGAAGATCCGTTACGCCGAACTCGTAATATTCTTCTGGCGCGTCGCTGATGCGGCCCGTGGGCGCGCAGAGAATCCAATCGCCGCTATCGACGCTATATTGCGCGCGTTCGACGCTGGTGGCGGAATCTCGCGCGATGAATTTCACGGTTACCGTGGCGGATGCAGACGCATTTTTATCGTGTGCAGGCGTCGCGACAGCTTCCAGTTTTTCGATCACCGGCGGAGTGTTGTCGATTTCAAATCGCTCGCTTTCGCGGTCCGCGGTGAGCGCCGCGCCCGGGGGGTTCGCCGGACTGTCGCTGGCGACAATTTTCAGATAGTAGGCGCCGTCGGGCATGCCGGTGGTGTCCCAGGAGTAAAATTTCTGGTCAAGTTTGTCCTTCAGTAGTTTCCACTCGCGTTCATTTTCGCCGCGCACGTAAACCGCATAGCGCAATTCGTCGTCGTTGGGATCGTGCGCGTTCCACAAAACGGTGGCATAGCCTTTCTGCTGGAAGGCCTGCGGCGGCTGCTCAAATTTGGGCGGCGCGCCGCTCTGCGTGATCACCACGCCGTTGGAATTATCGGCAGGAGGTTGGCGCAGGGTAACGCTTTGCGTTTGCCCGGGCGAAATGGCGAATGTCGCTTGCGCGCGCACGCCCGGATCCTGCAAAGCAATGCCGTCGATCACCGGAGCGACGTTGCGCGGAAGATAGGCAACGCTGGCCCACTCGAGCCCGTCGCCGGGGCGAGCTCCGTGTATCACCACCTTCCACTGCACGTAGCGCGCAGCCGGCGCCTCTATGGCTGCGCCGGATTGCGCATAGGGTCCGAACCAGCGCGACCACTCGGTGTTGGGTTCCTCCGTGTTGCCCGAACGCACAAGAAACTCGAGACGCGGATCGGCGCTGCCAGGCTTGCCATTTCTTGCCTCTGACGCGGCGGTTTCTCCAGCCGGCCGCGGACTCCACCACTCGAGGCGCCCCCATTGCGAAAAAAGTTGTGCGTCAAAGGAGCGCGATTCGTAGGTGCCCTCTGGTTCGTACTCCGGACCCACGGAAAAAATCTTTCCAGGGTTAGCAGTGCACAGGAATACCTTGCCTTGCGAATTTCGTGCCATGCCCGTGATTTGCGCTGAGCCTGATTTCGCAAGTTGCGCATAAACTCCGCGGCGGTCGATGGCCAGCAGTGCACCGTTGTTGCCGGTGCCGGCCAGCAGGCGTCCGTCGGAAGCGAGCCCGAGCGAATAGACGATCTCGTCCCGCGAGCTCCACAACTCTTCCGGCGCGCCATCAGGGCTGATGCGATAAATGCTGCTGGTAAGCGCGGGAGGAAATGGCGTGAAAATGGCTTGCGCATTGCCGGTTGAAATGGTTGCACCACTCGTGAAGGTGGTCGTACCCTGCGGCGTCGAAATTACGGTAGTCGCGGCCGGAGCCCCGGCGTGCTGCTTTTCACCGATGGCCGCGGCGTAGATTGTGCCGTCGGGAGCGGTCGCTAATGACGTTATTTCCCGCTTCGCGGTTTCGTAAAGAACAAAACCTTCCGCGCTGCCGCTTCGCGTGACAACATCTGGTTGCTTCCGGTTTCTTTCCTCGGCGCGATCGCTGCGCTTGGTGATGCGCAGGATCCGTCCGCTCGGTTCCGTGCCGGCGAGCAAGCTTCCTTTGGCGTCGACGGTCAGCACGCGCACGTGCGCTTCTTCGCTTGAGTAAAATAGCGCGCCCTGGCCGTCGGGAGCCACGGCGAAGATTTGACCTTTGTCGCCGGTGGCTACGTACAGCGTGCCATCCGCGCCGAAAACCAGGTCCCAGATATATTTCGTTTTGGGATCGAAGAAAACGGATTTCTCACCGCTCGCAGAAACCTTATAAACTTTGCCGTCCGGAGAGGTGGCCACAAATAGCGTGCCGTGGGCGTCAAAAGCGATCGCCTGTGCAGCAAGATCCGCGGAATCAAATACTACGGTAGGCTTACCGGATGCCGATGCCGCGAAGCGAAAGACCCTGGCGGGCGAGCCGCCAGCGGCATACAGAACCCCATCCGGAGCTGTGCGCAACGACCACAAATACGATGCGTCGGCATCGGCCAGCAACGTGAACTTCGGCGCCAGTTCGAGGTGTCCGTCGCTACGCACCGCGATGCCATGAGCCGTACCTTTTACAAATTCGTCGTAGGAAGACTGCCGCCAGCGTCGCGTGTGTTCTCCGGAAGCAGAGAGCACGAACGCGAGAAGCACGCCTAGCGCCGCGAAAAAACGAAACGCTCCGGCGCAGCGCGATTGGCTGGTGCGAGCGGCGCGGGCGCGGCTGGCGCAACGTGGTTCGAAGGGTAGAGTCATTTAGAATTCACCGGATTTGCAGATTCAGAGAGATCACTCCAGCCACCGGGCCGCCAAGCGGAATAGAGGATTCGCCGGCCAGTGATTCGCGCAGCACTTGCACGGTGCCCGGAGCGGGACGCCCGTCCACCACATTGATTTGCGAAAGCGGGACGTTGGGTAATTCCTTATCGTTCCAGAGCAGCGTGGGCGAGGGCGAAAACAGTCCAACGTACACACGATCGTTGCGGCGCTCGCGGTTCAGCAACGCGATCAACTGGTCGAGTCCGCCGGCCTCGGTGGCGCTGGCGGCAGAAAATCCACGCGAAGCGCGATTCAGCAAATCGGCGTCCGTCACCAGCACACGCAGCATGGTGCCGCGCGCGGTTTGCTCCGGTACGCGAACCGTGGTTTCTTCGACGCGCGGGGCGCCGCGATAGGGATGCACCAGGACGCGCACGCGCAAAGTCTCCCCTGGCGCGGCTTCACCTTTTTCAAGCCACGCGCTGTCAATCGTGAAGGACTGCCGTCCCGGGGCGCTGTCGACCTTCAGCGCAATGCGTTCGACATCGGCGGTCTCGAACGTGTTGGTGAAAAGCCGCGTGAAAACCGATTGCATGGTCAGGGCGATGGGCAATCCGTCGGGCGTCAGCGTATCTCCCGGTGCAAACGTATTTTCAATGAGCACCGGGGCGTGGCCCCGCAACCGCACTTCACCCGAAAGATGCAGCGTGGTGCCTTCGCCATACACGCTGTTTTGCGAAAGGCCGTTGAAAACGGTCAACGCGACGAGCAACGGCGTAAGCTTCGGATGATTGACAATTTCAAAGTGAAATTTCTTTTCGCCGCTGGGCGCGCTGATGGTTAGGTCCAGCGGGACCATCACCGGGGTTGCGCCCAGCTTGCCGGTGACCGCCGTGACGTGGTCGCCGGTAATGGTGCCAATATTCCCGGCCAGATTGACAATTTTTGTGGAAGCCAGCGATGAAGACAGTGTGGTGACAACGCGTGTGCGTGCCATGGGCATCTTCACGTCACCCAGGCTGAGAAACGGATGGCCGCAGAGAAAAACCCGGTCCTCGCGCACCGCGGTCACCGTGCAGGCGGAATTGATCGAAGCATCCCCTTGGACCAGCACCATGCCGGCCATATCTCCAGCAACCAGTTTTCCGTCGTCGGGCCGGGCCTCCGTGGTGCCGCCTTGCGCGGCGACAAAACCATAACTTTGGATTTCGGATGCGAACGGTTTTAACGACGCAGCAGGAAAGCCGGAGAAAACCAGCGGAGTCTCGATCGGTTCGAGTGCTGACCCTGTCGGCACGCTGGTGCTCGCCGCTTGCTCCGGCAAAGGCAAATTTTGTGCGGCCATGGCGGTATTTTGTGCCAAGGGGTTCATTACATCGCGGATCGGAGTCACTCCGGCAATCGGATCTTTCGTGAAGACTCCAAGCTTCAGCGACAAAGCCCCCGCCAGCTTGCCTTCGAGATACACCGGGCTCCCGCTCATGCCGGCGACTACGCCGGTGTATTCAACCTTTGTGCCTTTGAGCTGCACCAGAATGATCGACTGCCGCGGGCCCAGGAAATTCTCCAGAACGCCGAGTACCACCAAGTCAAATTTCTCCACCTGGTCGCCGGCAAAAATCGTATAGGCGTACCCTTGCATGCCCGGCCGCACGTCGGCGAGCGCCATGGTTGCCGCGGAGCCGGATACGTCTTGCCCGTGAAGCGCTGTCGTTCGGGCCAACAGCGCCAGAATGGCAATGGCCAGAACGCGGAAGAAGTGGACGGAATGACGAAGGATGGGCCGGGCCGAAAGCATGAACTTTTGATGATACGCGGCGAGGTACCGGGAAGCAATCGCACCAACGGCGGGGAAATGGTAGGACGAATCTGCCAGGACTCCTAGAACCCAAGGCATTGCTTGCGCGAAAAGTGAAAAAGGGCGCCGCGTTTTGGCGGCTCTTCGCGGGTCCTGTATATTGATTCCGTGAATATTACGCTGACCGAGATCGAAGCGCGCGTCTTGGGTGCACTGGTCGAGAAAGAAATCACTACGCCGGAATACTACCCGCTGTCGCTGAACGCGCTGATCAACGCGTGCAACCAAAAATCGAATCGCGAACCAGCCATGCACCTAGGCGCGGAGGAAGTAAGCCAGGCACTACGCGGCCTCGGTGAACAACTGCTGGCCCGTTCAGCCGGCGGCGACAGCCGGGTGGCCAAATTCGAGCACCGCCTCGGCGAAGCTTATAATTTCGATCGCCAGGAAACCGCCATCCTGTGCGAATTGCTGTTGCGTGGGCCGCAGACGCCCGGCGAGTTGCGCAGCCGCGCCGAACGCATGCATCCCTTCGAAGACTTGAGCGAGGTGCAAACCACGTTGCAGCGCCTGATGCGCCGCGAACCACCGCTGCTGAAATTGTTGCCGCGGCAGCGAGGGATGAAGGAAGCGCGCTACGCGCATTTGATGTGCGGCGATGTTTTTGCAAACAAGGAAAATTTGGAAGCCGCTCCGGAACCGCTCACAACGACCACGGCGCATCCGGCGTCAAGAAGCTCCGAAACGACTGGGCCAGTGAAACAACTTGAAGAGCAGATCTCAGCCTTGCGCGAAGAAGTGGCTGCGCTCAGACAGCAGTTCGCAGAGTTTCGCAAACAATTTGAGTAAACCTCACGCTTCGCGGGGAAATGATCTCCTCCGCAAATCAGTCCATGTGGTGATGCATGGCGAAGATTTTGTCCAGCGAATCTTCGTACGGGTACACGTGCACCATCCATCCGAAGATCACCGGGTGGAACTTGCCGCCAGCGGTGTCGCAGGCGTCCTGCGTGGCAATCGAACCGCGCAAGCCAAATTTCCCCTGATCGAAAGCCACGCCGCGGGAGCGGTCCGGCATGCAAAGATTCGTGTGCAAGTGCCACATGGCGATGCTGAGCGGCACGCGCGCATTCAGCTGATCCTCGGTCGCGCGTTTCGGCATGGTGTACATCGCTCCGACCAGTTCGTAACCTGTCGCGGTTTTCTTGTACAACAGCGACGTGGGACGCGCTGGATCAAAAGTGAACGCCTCGAGAAATCCGTTTTTGTAATTTGTAAAGTGATATTCCGGCTGCGGCACGTTGGGCAGAAAAATCTTGAAACCTTCGTCCAATGCGACGTGATAGTCCTTATATTTTTCAATTGCTCCGCGCAACTGCGTCACGATTTCGTTGGCGCGCTGCAGGTCTTCCGGCGTGCGCTGGCGCATCGTGGTCATGTACATATGTTGACTGTGCGCGTCATGGCCGGCGTTCATCGCATCGATAGCCGCATGTTCGCTGGATTTTTCGTCGCCGTGCATATCCATACCGGGCATCGACGCGTGCTCAGAAGCTTGCTGCGCGGCTGGCGTGGCGGAACCTTGCTGCCCTGCGGTGTTCACCACCGGGGCGTGGTGAGCGGGTATGGCAGCGAGAAGCACGCTCACCAAAAACAGCGCGGCAAACGCGATGCCTGCTTTGGTGAGCAAATGTAGAACGGTGCTGCGGGCGGACATGTTCATTCTCCTCACTTAATAATACGTAAGGCCGGGCAACAGAGTTTCAACGTCTTGCCAGGAAGTGTCTCTGCGAAAACTGTCCAACAGGTCAGGTCAAAACGCGTGCGCAACGCGAACGATTGCAGAGACGTGTGCCGCAAAATGCGGCATGCTAAAATCGGCGCGTGAAAAAACAAACGATTCAGCCCGTGAAGTCCATCAACGGCGGTATCGAACTGCCCGGAGACAAATCCATTTCGCACCGCTACGGGATGCTCGCGGGAATCGCCGAAGGAACGACCGAGCTCCGCCATTTTTCTGCGGCCGCCGATTGCCACAGCACGTTGCTGTGCATGCAAGCGCTGGGCGCGAAAGTGAAAATCGCAAACGATGTAGTCCGCGTCACCGGCCACGGGCCGCGCGGATTGCAACGGCCGCGCAAGGCGCTGGACGCGGGAAACTCCGGTACCACGATCCGACTGCTCTCCGGGATCTTGGCGGGGCAGAATTTTTCCTCCACCATCAGCGGCGATGGCTCGCTGCAGAAACGCCCGATGAAACGGGTGGTCACGCCGCTGCGCCAGATGGGCGCGGAAATTATCGCGCGCGAAGAACAATTCGCCCCTCTGGAAATTCACGGCGCGAAATTGCGCGCCATCACTTACGAAATGCCCATGGCCAGCGCGCAGGTGAAATCCGCGGTGCTGCTCGCAGGACTTTTTGCGGAAGGCCTTACTAAAGTGATCGAACCCGCGCGCACCCGCGATCACACGGAATTGGCGCTCGCCGAATTCGGCGCGGAAATTGAACAGCACGGCCTGACCACCACCGTGCATGGCCTGGGCTCAAACGGAAGCAAAATGCTGACGGCCCGGGCGCTCGATGTTCCCGGCGACATATCTTCCGCTGTCTTTTTCATTGCCGCAGCTTCGCTTTTCCCGGAATCCACTTTGCTGATTCACAACGTGGGCTTGAATCCCACACGCACGGCGATTCTCGATCTATTTCTTTCGATGGGTGCGGACATCAAGACGCCTTCCCTGCGCGCTTCGCATGGCGAAGTGGTCGGAGACCTTGCCGTCAAAGGCGCGCCGCTAAAAGGCGGGATCATCTCGGGCGACACCATCCCCTTGGTCATTGACGAACTGCCGATGCTTGCTGCGCTCGGTCCGTATACCGAGGAGGGAATTGAAATTCGTGACGCCGCGGAATTGCGCGTAAAAGAAAGCGATCGGATCGCGGCGCTGGCGGAAAATTTACGTCGCATGGGCGCACAAGTGGAGGAGCGGCCCGACGGTTTGCGCGTGGAAGGGCGTAAAGCTGGAAAATTGCACGGCGCGGAAATCGAGCCGCGCGGCGATCATCGCATCGCCATGGCTTTCGCGATTGCCGGTCTCGGCGCGGAAGGCAAAACGATTATTCGCGACGCCGATTGCGCGGGCGTCTCGTTTCCAACGTTTTACGAAGAACTGGAGCGATTGTCACAGCGATAAGCCGTCCCGGCTGACGTTGCGGAGATTTACCGAGCACTCTCGGCCGCGCTGGCCTGAAGTTTTCGGTACGCGGCCAGCAACGGTTTACGATTTTTTCGCAGGTCGCGCCCGGAACGTTCCGTAGGATAGGGGGCCGCGTTACCTTTCAAGCCTTGCCACAAGATTACGTTGTACTTGGCCGCATCAATCTTGTCTTCCGAGCTGAAATCAAATCCCACGGTTTGTTCTGTCCACCACGCGGAGTCGCGCCGCGGCCTTGAAAAGTCGGCCCACAATGCGTTCGTGGAATTCTTCGCACCGTTCGCTCGCGCAGGCAAGGGCAGGGTCGACGCGCGAAGAATCTCCGGCACGATGGCGTCGAACGTCCAGGCATGGGGAGTCGTCGTGAACACATCGGCCATCGGCGCGGCTTCTGCATCGTTCAATCCCAGATGGTCCATCCCCAAAATTCCCACGATGGTGCTGATCATGCTCACCGTCGTATATTTTTTTGAGACCACGGCGCCCTGTTTCACATAGGCCCCGGCGACGAACGCAATGCTGCGGTGCGCATCCACATGGTCCGGACCATCCTGCGCATCGTCTTCGACAATAAAAATCAGCGTGTTGTCCTTGTAGCGCGCGCTTTTGCAAACCGTTTCCACAATGCGTCCGACGGCATAGTCATTGTCTGCCGTCTGCAATTCCGGTGTGTTAACGCCAAATTTCCCGGGGTCGTTAAAACTTCCGGTATGGTCTTCCATCACGCGCAGAAATTCGAGGTTAGGCAAATTTCCGTCTGCTTCAAATTGCCGGAATTCGCGCAGCCATTCGTTCACGCGATAGAAATCCGGGAATGCCGTGTCAAAGCTGCGGAAGTAGGGATCGGTGACGGCTTGCAAGGCAGGTTTCGTCGCAAAAGCTACCTGCGTTTTTGTCGCAAAAGGATCGGTGAGCAGCGGAATCTGCGAGGCGCCCGCGGCAGACTCGTATCGCGCGAGATCTATAAAAAAGCCGTAATTGCGCACCGTCAGCTTCGCGCGCAAAGCGGAATCCCAGATATAGCCCGCGCCCGCATGGTCTTCTGGACCATCGACTTCGGAAACGTCGCTCGTACCCGGCAATAAGTTAGGATCTCCCGGAGTCATCGGATTCGCGGCTTGCCGCTCGCGGACCGTGGAAAATCCCACGTTGATATCCCGATTGGTGCCTTCATAGTCGTACGCCAATCCGCGTCCCGCGTAATTGACGGGTTCCGTTTTCTCGACGTTGTCCGAGGTGCGCGCGGAGGTCGACCAGTTCCACCCGTCGCCGGAACTTTCTCCACTGTCGTAGAAATTATCGAGGTCCACCAGTTTTTCCGCCAGCGCATGCTGGTTTGGCGTGATCGGTTGCGGATACACGTTGATTGCCGGATCGCCGTTTCCTTTGGAAAGATCGCCGAGAATCTGGTCGTAGGTGCGATTCTCTTTGACGATGTAAATCACGTGCTGCACTTTTTTCCGCACTTCGGCAATCACTCTCTCTGCGGCTTCGTTTTCCGATTTGCGGTCATAGCGGTTGTTGTGCGCCGCCTGCGCGGTTAAAGCCTTTAATTCCGCGGAATGCGGAATCGGCAAAGTCAGAAATCCCGCCTTCGTGAGCTGCCAAACATACTGATTCACAGCGCGGCAGCCGGACTCGACGTTTGGTCCCACAGCCTTGCTGCTCGCGCTGCGGCAGCCTTGCGGGTTCGGCCCGGCATTGCTCTTTCCGTTCACGACAAAAAGCGTGTGGCCGTCCACCGACACGCTCACGGAATTTGGATACCATCCTGTGGGAATCAGGCCGATGAGCTTGCTCTTTTGCGAATCACTCGAGGCACGCTCCTGACCATCGCTGCTCAACTCGATCACCGCCGCGTCGTTGGCTCCGCCGTTGGTGACATACAAATACCGCTCGTCCGGCGAAAGCGCCAAAGCATTCGGCGTCGCTCCGCGGTAGCGCCCGCGATTCTCAAACACTTCGCGGGGCGCCACGGTACCAATTTCTTCCACTACGCTATGCGAAGCGGTGTCGATCACCGCCACGGAATCATTGGTCCCCTCCGCGACGAAAAGCCGCGATTGCTTTTTGTTCAGCAGCGCACGAATCGGCTGTCCATGCAGCGCGATGCGATCACTCACCAGCGGCGCGGGTTTGGAAATATCGACCACCACGACTTCGCGATCCCGCTGGCTGGTCACAAAAGCCGTTTCGTCCCCTTGAATTGCCACCCAGAACGGATACTCGCCTCCCGGCTTGCCGTTGCCCGGCCGCAAATCCAATGTCGCAATTTTCGCGCGTGCGGCAATATCCACGATCGTTACAGAATCATGTTCGTAGTTGGCAACCACCAGCCGCTTTCCGTCAGCGGTAACATCGATTCCCGCGGCCGCGGCGCTAACTTTATTGACCGTCTTCCCATTGCCGAGAGCGATCGGACTTTTCGGGTCTTCCGCCCACCCTTTTTCGCCCCACACAAAAACGTGCACATTGTCATCCGGTCCTCCAGAAACGTAAAACTCCTGGCCGCCCGGATGAAATGCCAGTCCGTCAAATGCATTGGGAACGCGCAGCACCTGCCTTTTCGCGGGTTTCCCGCCGGCAACGTCATAAACGAAAATGTACTCAGCTGATTCTGCCGGGTTGCGTTTTCCCATTTGCGGTCCGCTCGTAAAGTTCTGCCGGTTGTAGCCGCTCGTAAGAATCAGCAAGGTCTTGCCGTCCGGACTGAGCAGCGTGGTAACGGCTTGACCCACGGTAAAAGTGCGGTCCGCTGCAAGATCCGGGTTCAATGGCTCAAAAATGGCGCCTTTGGCTGCCATCGGCGTGATGCGCACGCCCGTCGGGATGAACTCGCCTTTTTCCGCTTCCTCATCCTTGTCTGCGCGTGCGGCTTGCGCATGCGCCGGGCCGCAGAGCGCGAAAGCAAATAAAGCACCGACCCCGAGCGCTTGCCTGCAAACGGTCCTCATCGTCGACTCCTCAAGCGGCCGCCGGATTCGGGCGAGGCGCTCCGCGCCGCGGCAGCCATTCTACGGCAGCATGCGGGATGGCGAGCCGCGAAAATTGTTAATTTTTGGAATATAAGAGACGGATGCAGTAAAGGGAACGAGAAGCGCTTCTCACCCGGGCCACCCCGGATTGAATTTAGTCCGTCTCTGAGTTATCGCGCGGCGCAGCTTTGGGCGAAGCGGGCGCTATTCGCGGCATAGCAGGCGAACGCGGAGGCTCCGGCGGAGCGGGCGGCTCCGCCAGGCTTGTCTTGTGGAGGGAAATGGAGCCATAGCTCGTCTTCAAAATAATCTTCGCCGCGCGGCCCGAACCGTACTTGCCTTCCAAATGCGCATCGCCGGATTCCGACTTGCTCCGCTTCAGAGACGCGGCATCGAAATCGGAACTGATATCGCAGGAATGACAATCCGCGACAATTTCAAAGCTCGAGGCTCCCGGCAAGCTCAGTGAAATGGAAGAATTAGAATTCGTAATCTGCACGTCATCCTTCGGCAGGGAAGAGAAGCGCACATTCACGCTGGCGTCGCGATCCTGCACATCCACTTTTCCGCCGGCATTTTCAATGGTGATGTCGTATTTGTTCGTGCGCAAATTCAAATTCCCCGGCGCATCCGCAATCTCCAAGTTCCCGGAGCTGAGTTCCATGTGACCGTTCAGCTGCGTGAGCGTTAAATCCGTGCGTTGCGAAATAAAACGCACGCCTTTGGCGATCTTTTCCGCGCGAATCGGCCCGAAAAATTCTCCATCGATGGTCAGGCCGCCGCTGGCATTCACCACGTCGACCTCGCCGCCATGCCCGGACAGCTTGACGTTGCCCTTGGTGTCGGAAACCTTGAGGTCGCCGCGCCGCGAATCAATATTCACGTCTCCGCCCGAGTCGCGGACATCCACATCACCCTTGCCGGTCGTAAAGATATTTAGCGGCGTCATTAAATCCGAAGCGCTGACGTTGCCTTGATCGTTGCGGACGGTAACTGCCGCTTTGGCCGGCACCGTGACGTCCATGTCCACGCCGATGCGCGGATCGTTGCCCTTGATT
>Ga0210393_10003586_pt1 | contig 12447 bp, 10 predicted proteins | sample IncBWC27OmetaG_FD_160068 | JGI IMG/M metagenome (GOLD analysis project Ga0210393, IMG submission 160068) | Forest soil microbial communities from Barre Woods Harvard Forest LTER site, Petersham, Massachusetts, United States - Inc-BW-C-27-O ... | reverse complement strand
GGAATGTTCTGTTCGATCATGAACAAAAGTAGTTGAGCGCGAGCGGCCCAGTGGCTTTGAGGGCCCTGCGTCACGGCTTTCTGTGCCAGGACGATGGCCTTGCCTCTGGTTTCGTCGGATTTCTTCGATTCGCCGTCGGTCTTGTACATTTCAATGAGGGCTGACATGCGCCATGCGGCATCATACAAGGCTTCCGCTACCGCCGGCGATTGGGGATGTTCGCTGGCGTACTTTTCGTACATCTCCGCTTCCTTCTCGGGACATTTGGAAGAGCCTTGCCAATCACCGCATATCTTGTTCTCAATCAGGTGAAAGGCCGCCAGATCAGCCCATTTCGTTCCGGGGAATTTCTTCATCACTTCCTTCATGTATTGTTCGTCCATGCTCTGGCGCAGATATGATTCCTTCTCCTTAGCGGAAGGGAGGGACATGACATCGGCCTTGTCGATCTGCCAGCGAATATCCGCTGACCGATACATGGCTTCAGCCGCCAGGGGCGAGTTAGGAAAATATTCGGCGGTCCGGTAGTAGAGGCGCATGGCATCCTGCGCAGCACCGCGGCGCCCGTGCCGTTGGCTGGCCTGGTCTTCGGACTCCACGGCCTCGCCAAACACGATCCCGTCGCCGTTTGGCGTTGAACCCTGCACCACGAACTTCTTCATCATCCAACCCGTGATAATTTTCTCTTCCGTGATGACTGCTTCCACGTGTAGCCAGTCTCCGCTAGTCTCAAGAATCACAACCTCGCGCCCGCGATCGATGTCAGCAAGCTTGTTCGAACTCGAATCCGGCGACAGATAGATGGAGCCAACCTGTACGGGTGTGCCCCGCACCGTTTCCGCACTGGCTGCGAGGCTGAGCAAGGTGACGGCCGCAACCATTAATCGCAGTCGCATAGTCTTTAACTTCACAAGAGGTATGACGGCGAACCATCGTAGAGACGTTGCTTGGAACATCTCATATATGTTTCATCTCTTGCAAGATCTTAGGATCCACGTTTCCGCCGCTGATGATTGCCACATTCACGGTTGTTCTTGGCAACTGGTCCTCGTGGAATAGAAATCCAGCTACTGCTACGGCGCCGCTAGGTTCGGCTACAGTTTTGGGATTCGTCGCCAGCCACAACATGGCTTCCCGTATCTCGGATTCGCTGACTGTCAGAATATCGTCGACATAAAGCCGGATATGCTCGAAATTGATGGCGCCTATGCTCTGCGTCCGCAATCCATCGGCGATTGTCTGCGAGGCCTGTTCGGCGGTGGACTGGACGATCTTTCCGGCCCGCAAGCTGGCCTGCGCGTCAGCTGCCAGCTCCGGCTCAACCCCGATTACTTTTACGCCTGGCTTGCTGAGCTTAATAGCCGTTGCCACTCCGCTAAGCATGCCGCCGCCACCAACCGGAACCAATACGGTCTCGACTTCCGGTAGATCTTCCAGAATCTCGAGTCCCATTGTCCCCTGGCCAGCGACGATCTTCTCATCGTTAAATGGGGGCACAATGACGTAACCATATTGTGCGGACAGTTCTTCTGCCTTGATCTGGCGTTCCAAACTGCCAGGACCAACCAGCACGATTTCGGCGCCCAGAGATTCCGTCGCCTCGCGTTTGATGGCGGGCGCATTGCCCGGCATCACGATGACCGCCTTCGCTCCCAAAGCCCGCGCAGCATAGGCGACGCCTTGCCCGTGATTCCCGCTGGAATAAGTAATCACCCCGCGGCTGCGTTCTTCCGAAGAAAGAGATGCGATTTTGTTGTATGCCCCACGCAACTTGAAGGCCCCGATTGGCTGCAGATTTTCGGGCTTGAGATAGAGTTTCCTGCTGTCTGGCTTTGCACCGTCTTCAGCCAACGATGCCTGGATCAGGCCCGTGCGGACAGTCACCCCGCGCAGGCGAACTTGCGCTTCGAGAATGTCTTCCAACGTGACGATGCGATTATCTCCCCGCTTGTGGGCTGATCCCTTGTCGATCTGTGGCGGTACTGTTCGCGGTTCTAAATCTCTAGTATTACCGGCATTATAAGCGGTCGTTTCTGCGTTTGCTTCGAGATGTAGCGCTTCAGGTCCGCGCGGATTTTTTCCTTGATAACTCCGTAGTCCGCTTTCTCTTCCTCGCTTGACTGCTCGAGCGTCTGCATAACGAGTTGCCGCGCGCCGTCCACGAACCCATCTTCGCCCGGGGCAAAGCCTCGCGTCACGATTTCCGGCGAACTCTCTACCCGGCCAGAAAGCTTGTTGATTGCGATAATCGGCAGCACGATACCGTCTTCACTCAGGTGGCGACGGTCTTTGATGATCAGGTCTTCGACTACGTCTGTTCTTGAACCCGAATCGATGCAGACACGGCCCACGTTTACGCGGCCCGCCTTGCGTGCGCCAAGCTCGTCAAATTCGAGAATATCCCCGCTTTCAATCAGCATCACGCTTCCGACCGAGCTGTGCATTGCACCCGCCATTTCCGCGTGCAGCTTCAGTTGCCGGTATTCGCCGTGGATCGGGATGAAATACTTCGGCTTCACCAGATTGATAATGAGCTTGAGCTCTTCCTGGCTTGCGTGTCCGCTGACATGAATCGGCGGCGAAGATCCGTCTTCGTAAATGACGTGCGCCTGTCGCCGGAACAAATGGTCGATCATGCGGTAGATCGCCTTCTCGTTACCCGGAATGATTCGTGACGACAGTACGACGGTGTCGCCTTTCTCGATCTTGGCGTGCTTGTGATTGTCGACCGCCGCCCGCGAAAGCGCCGACATGGGCTCACCCTGGGTGCCGCTGATCATCACGCAGACTTTTTCGGGCGGATAGTTCTTCATCTCTCCCGGATGAATCAGCAAACCCTCGGGAATTTCGATATAGCCGAGGTCTTCAGCAATTTCGGACGTATTCGTCATCGATCGCCCGACAAAGGCTACTTTGCGTCCGTGCTGCCAGGCCAATTCCACGGCCAGCTTGATGCGATGAATGGACGAAGAAAAACAGGAGATGAACAGCCGCCGCTGGGTATGCGCGAACACCTCGTCAAACTTTCGCCGCACAGCGCGCTCGCTAGGCGTGTATCCCTTACGCTCGACGTTGGTCGAGTCCTGAAAAAGAGCCAGCACGCCTTCTTTGCCATACTCCGCAAATGCGTGCAGATCAAACATTTTGTTGTCGGTGGGCGTGGGGTCGACTTTGAAATCGCCGGTGTGAATGAGCACACCCAACGGAGTATGAATCGCCAACGCCACGCAATCGACGAGACTATGCGTCACATGGATGGGGTGAATCGTGAACGGACCTGCCTTGAAGCGCTCTCCTGCCCTGATCTCGCGCAGATCGGCATTCTCGAGCAGCCCGTGCTCTTCCAGTTTGTCTTCCAGCAGAGCGAGCGTGAACTCGGTGCCCCAAACTGGTACGTTGAGTTCGGAAAGAATCCACGGCAATGCCCCGATGTGATCTTCGTGACCATGGGTGAGAATAATGGCGCGCACCCGCTGCCGGTTTTCGATGAGATAGGAAATGTCCGGAACCACGATGTCCACGCCCAACAATTCGGCCTCGGGGAACATCAGGCCCGCGTCGATGACAATGATGTCGTCGCCCCAGCGCACAGCCATGCAGTTCATTCCGAACTCGCCCAGGCCGCCGAGGGGTACAATGTGCAGCTTTCCAGTTGGCATTTTAAGTGTCCATTGATCGTAGCATACGAATGCCGGGCGGACCCCACGCCGAACCTAGAACTATGAATTCAGAATCGGGAAACTGGTTTTTCTGAGCTTGTTGAGTTAAGGTCAATTCAGATGGCCGAGCAACAACGAAAATCGTGGTTACGCCGTCGGGTCGAGAACGGTCTGCGGCGCGGCTTCCAACACGCCTACGAGACCGTGAAGGTGGACCCGAACAGGTTTCTTCTTCAGCTTCGCGCGGCATATGGCGTGCCCATCAACAGTTTTCAAGGCATTTATTCCGTAGACATCGACGTTCTTGATGATCTCGCCAACAGCGTCATCCGCAGCGGAATGAAACTGGCCGCAGCCGAGGGAGCCGGGTTTGGCTTGGGCGGGATTCTGACCATGGTCCCAGACCTCAGCATTCTTGCTGGCATCACGCTGCGCACGATTCAGAAGCTCAGCCTTATCTACGGTTTCGAATACAATACCGACGAAGAGGCTGCCGAGCTTTGGATCGCCGCCGCCAGCGCCGCAGGAGTGGACATCAGCCGCGAGATTCTGGAAAAGGAAGTCATCAATCGGTTTGTGCCAAAGGTGATACAGCGGATTGCGGCGCAGGCAAGCAAGGAAGCGGTTGAGAAGTGGGCGGGCCGAGTGATTCCGATCGCCAGCTCGGCCATTGGCGCGGGGCTTAATTACTATTTTGTACGTGCCTGGGGCGAGCGCGCTCGGGCTCACTTCCGCCAGAAGCATCTGGAGCTTCGCCGCCGGAAAAGTATGGCAGAGTCAGCTCTGCCGTTACTCGCTAATCCAACCCGGTCGGTCTCCTGATTAGCGCAGTAATTCTTCCAGTTCGATTCGCTGGTCGGTCTTCTCGTCGCGATATTTCACAATCACCGGCGTGTACAGCGACAGATTCCACTCCGCTGCCTGACCTTTTGTCACCGCACGTGACCCGGGCACGACCACCGCATTTTCCGGCACCTCGAGCGGTTTGTCGTCCGTGGCTCGGTACACCTGCCCGCGAACAATGTCATATAGCGGAGTCGAGCGGGTCAGGATCGTGCCTGCCCCCAGCACTGCCCGTGTCCGCACTAGCGTGCCTTCATAGACGCCACAGTTACCACCCACCAGGACGTCATCTTCAACGATCACGGGAGAAGCATTGATCGGCTCCAGCACTCCGCCGATCTGGGCCGCCGCGCTCAGATGTACGCGCTTGCCAATCTGCGCGCAGGAACCCACTAGCGCATGCGAGTCGACCATCGTTCCTTCGTCCACGTACGCACCTACGTTAATAAACATGGGAGGCATGCAGATCACGGTGGGCGCGACGTAAGAACCCGTTCGCACGGACGATCCCCCCGGCACGATGCGTACGCGATCCCGGACCGTAAATCGCCGGGCAGGGAAGGTGTCTTTATCGACGAAGGAGAGGCTCACATCTTCGCCCATCTTGCTAAGCTCGCCCAGACGAAAGCCGAGCAGTATGCCTTGCTTCACCCAGACGTTTACCACCCATTGCCCATCAATCTTTTCTGCAGCGCGAATCTTGCCTTGGGTCAGCTCATCGCGAAAGTCCATGAAGATTTGACGGGCGTCCGGATTGCTTTCAACTTCAAGAGAGGCGAGCCGTTCGATCGCGGATCTGAGGGATTCCATCCAGAGAAAGTATACGGGATTCTGGGACTGCCATTGCCAATTGCCGATTCCTACCGTAGTGCGCGTTGAAAACAGTCAATTGCAAACGCTCAGATGCATTTGCACTCGCTACGAATCAGCACACCGGCCATTCCGTGTGCAGTTTCGCGAGCTTCTGTGAGCGTGACGTATGGCCCATGCCAGCGCGCGTGGTTGGCGTCATGCCCGCTGGGACGGCCCTTACCGTGGTTGCACTGTCCGCAACTGGATCGGTGCAGCACGATCTTGTGCGGTCCTGCCAACCAGTTTTCGTAGATGTAGAAATTGACTGCGTCGGGCGACGGCGTTGATGGCTTGGCAATCAGACCGGCTTCGGTAGCAATCTTTTGCAACTTGGATCGTGTGTCGCGTCGCATCGGCAGAAGCGGCAGGCGATAGACTTCTTCGATTTTCCCCATCATGGCCAGCACTGCTTTCACCGGCATCGGATTGGACTCGATGAAGTTGGCCTGCATCAGCAGCACGTATTTGCGATGAATGCGCCGCGCCGTGTCCCAGTCGTTGGCCAGCGCAGCCCGCGTCATCTCCGCCATCTCGCGGGGAATCTCATTGGAAGCGACCGAAACGATGCCCACGCCGCCCAGTGCGATGATTGGTAAGGTAACCGCATCGTCTCCAGAAAAGACAAGAAAACTTTCGGGCACTACGGCGCAAAGTTCCGCAATCTGCGCGATGTTGCCGCTCGCCTCTTTCACTCCGGCAATGTTCGGGACTTCCGCCAACCTAGCCAGAGTAGCCGGCTCAATGTTCGCTCCGGTACGGCCAGGGACGTTATAAAGAATGATTGGCTTGTCCACAGCTTCAGCAACGGCTCGGAAATGCCGATACTGGCCCTCCTGTGTCGGCTTGTTGTAATAAGGCGAAGCTGTGAGGATGGCATCGATGCCCGGTCGCGCCGCGGCTTCTTTCGCTTTCTCAACTGCGTCGTGCGTTGAGTTCGAAGTGGCTCCAGCCATGACGGGTACCCGTCCCGCCACGACTTCGATGGTGACGTCAATGACCTGCAGCCACTCGTCGTGCGACAGAGTGGGCGTTTCGCCGGTGGTACCGCAGGGAACCAGAAAATCAATTCCGGACTCGACCTGCCACGCCACCAGGTTGCGCAGGGCGGGCTCGTCGATGGAGCCGTCCTGACCGAAAGGCGTTACGAGAGCTGTACCGCATCCTCGAAGTTGCATGAGACTAAGATATCGCGAATTAGCGGGCTTGGAAAACTTGTGCCCGGAATCCGAACCGCCGCGATCATACCTGAAGCTTGACCAGCCAGTTCGCGGGTTCTGGCAGAATCGCAAATTTTGGTAATTCTCCTCGTACCATCGCTACTTCGTCGCAAGCGTGAAATCGGGGGCAAACGTGACAGTCCTTGTAAATTTTGTCGGGCAGGTCCTCTCGTTGCGCAGTGGAGAAGCCCAAGCGAGCGAAAAAGTCGGGGGCGCGCGTGAACAAGCAAGTGCAGGTAACGCGGTGTTTTCTCGCCTCTGCCAGCAATGCCTTTACCAGATGGCCGCCGCCGCCCTTGCCTTGCTGCGTAGGCGAAACAGTGATGGAACGGATCTCGGCCAGGTGCGGGCCATAGAGATGGAGCGCGCCGCACCCGATAATCGCACCGCCATCTTCGAGCACGACGAAGTCGCGCACGTTCTCGCAGATCTCGGCCAAAGTGCGCGGCAAAAGAGTGCCGTCGCCGGCATACGCGGTGATCAGAGCGTGAATCCGCTGGGCATCAGGCAGGATCGCCTTACGCGTGCGCATGAACGTCCTCACGAATGGACTCGATCCTCTGTCGAGCGTCGGCCATCGCCTGCCGTACTCGTGCTGGCGCCGTGCCACCGGCAACGTCATGGATGGCAAGCACCGACTCCAGGTTCAGACACGCGTAGAAATCGTGGTCGAATTTCGAGTTCACTGAATGCAGCTCCTCCAAAGATAGATCATGAAGCTCGCAATGCTTCTGCAGACACAACTGCACAGCTTTTCCTGTTTGCTCATGGGCCAGACGGAAAGGGACTCCGCGTTGCACCAGGTAAGTGGCGGCAGCCCACGCGTTCATGAATCCTGATTGTGCTGCTTGCTGCATGGCTTCGTAGTTGAGCTCCACAGCTTTCATCCAGCCAGTCACGAGCGGTAGCAGCGAAAGCACGGTCTCGGTGGCATCGAATAGCGGCTCCTGAGTCTCCTGCAAATCTTTGTTGTACGCGAGGGGCAAGCCTTTCATGCAGACTTGCAGCGTGGTCGCATTTCCGATCAGGCGAGCAGACTTTCCTCGCGTGAGTTCCAAGAGATCGGGATTCTTCTTCTGTGGCATTGCACTGCTTCCCGTGGAGTAAGCTTCGGGCAAGCGTACGAAGCCGTATTCCTGGGACGAAAACAAAATCATCTCTTCCGCCCACCGGCTCAGGTGGAGAGCGAGCAGCGAAAGCGCGTTCACAAACTCGAGAACGAAATCGCGATCGCAGGTCGCATCGATGCTGTTCGCGGTCGGCTGATCGAAGTCGAGTTCAGTCGCCATGGCTCGGCGATCCAGAGGTAGCGTTGCTCCCGCGACCGCACCAGATCCGAGAGGGCAGACATTCAACCGCTTCCGGCAATCGGCAAGCCGATCCGCATCTCGCAGGAACATTTCGACGTAGGCCAACAGCCAGTGCGATACCAACACTGGTTCCGCCCGCTGCAGATGGGTGTATGCAGGCATCGCGGCATTCCCAGCTTGCTGGGCACGGTCCAGCAGGACGCTACCCAACGTTGCCAGATCGGCGCGTACTTGATCGATCGCGGCTCGGACGTACAAGCGCGAATCGGTCGCGACTTGTTCATTTCGACTGCGCCCGCTGTGCAGCTTGTATCCAACGTCGCCAATCAGCGAGACCAACTGTTTTTCGACAAAATGATGCACATCTTCGGCTTCGTCGTCCTCAAGAAACGCAGGCGACGAAGTTGCTTGCTCGCCGATCCGTTCCAAGCCTTGGAGAATTGCGATGAGCTCGTTCGAATCCAGAATGCCGGCACTTTTCAACGCGCGAGCATGGGCGCTGCTAGCCGCAAGCTCGTGCGCCAACAATCGCCGGTCAAACTCAAAGGAACGTTGCCAACGCTCAAATGCCGGATCCAGAGGTTGCCGGAAACGGCCGGACCACATCTTCATTGTGCCACCTCCGATCTCGCTGTTTGCTTTCGCGCCTGGGCGCGGGAGCGCGAGGGAAGGCCGAGAATGCGAATGAATCCGGCTGCATCCTTCTGATCGTAACTGTCGCCCATCGTGAACGACGACAGATCGGTGCGATACAGCGAATGCTCGGACTGGCGGCTCACGACAGAGACGTTGCCCTTATATAAGGACAGCGTGACCGAGCCACTAACATCTTTTTGTGTAGCTTCGACGAACGCGTCGAGCGCTTCGCGAAGCGGCGCGAACCACAGTCCGAAGTAGACGAGTTCCGCGTATTTCAGCCCAATGTGCTGCTTGAAATGCGTGACATCTCGCTCGAGACACAGTGCTTCGAGTTCGCGGTGCGCCGTGATCAGCAAAGTCCCGCCAGGAGTCTCATAGCAGCCCCGCGACTTGATTCCAACAAACCGATTTTCTACCAGATCGACTCGCCCGATAGCGTTGCGACCGCCGACTTCGTTTAGCAGTTCGACCAACGAAACAGGGTCAAGCTCCAGACCGTTGACCGAGACCGGAATGCCAGCCCTAAAGCCGATGGTTACTTGCTCTTCGCGGTCGGGTGCATCTTGCGGCGAACAAGTGAGCTGCCAGGTGCTGGGCAATGGCGCGTTGGCTGCATCCTCCAACTCACCGCCTTCGTGGCTGAGGTGCCAGAGATTTCGATCGCGGCTGTGAATCTTCTCGCGGCTGGCGGCCACGGGGATCCCGTGCTGCTCGGCATAATCGAGGCAATCCTCGCGGGATTTCAACGACCACTCACGCCAGGGCGCGATCACGCGCAACTCAGGCGCAAGCGCCTGGTAGGCCAATTCGAATCGCACCTGATCGTTGCCCTTGCCGGTGCATCCGTGCGCGACCGCCGTGGCTCCCTCGCGCAAGGCGACCTCCACCTGATGTTTCGCAATCACCGGCCGGGCTAACGAAGTGCCCAACAGATATTTGTGTTCGTACACCGCGCCCGCTTTCAACGCGGGGAATACGTAGCCAGTAAGAAATTCCTCGCGAAGGTCTTCGACCACGACTTGCGATGCGGCGGTAGCGTAGGCCTTCGCGACTACAGCTTCAATATCGTCTCCCTGGCCCACGTCGCCTACCATCGCAATCACGTCGTAGGCATAATTCTCTTTGAGCCATGGAATAATAATGGAGGTATCCAGACCTCCCGAATACGCAAGCACAATTTTTTCAGGCATGAGCGCTCCTCGATGGCAGGCGCGTTTCGCCGCCAAGCAATAAGTATAAGATGGCTTTCTGCACGTGCAGCCGGCTTTCGGCTTGATCGAAAACAACCGATCTTTCCGAGTCCATGACCGCATCAGTAATTTCCTCCCCACGATGCGCGGGCAGGCAGTGCATGAACACGGCATGAGGCGCTGCTCGCGCGACGAGTTCCTGATTCATCTGGTAAGGTGGAAAAATCTTCGCGCGTTTGGCAGCTTCGTGCTCCTGGCCCATGCTGGCCCACGCGTCGGTGTAAACCGCGTCGACGCCTTCAACCGCCTCCTGTGGATCGGAAAGTACCTCGATCACAGCGCCAGTCTCCTCGGCTATCGCTTGTGCGTCAGCGAGGATTTGGGTGTTCGGACCGTAACCCTTAGGCGTGGCCACGCGGATTCTCGACCCAAGACATGCACACGTGAGCAGTAGCGAGTGGGCCACATTATTGCCGTCGCCGACGTAGGCCATGCGGATATTCTTGAGATCTCCGAAGCGTTCTTGCAGCGTGAAATAGTCGGCTAAGGCCTGACAAGGATGTTCCAGATCGCTGAGGGCGTTAATCACTGGAATGGAGGCGTGCGCAGCCATTCCCACAATCGTGTTCTGGGCGAAAGTGCGAAGCACAATCGCGTCCACCCAGCGCTCGAGGTTGTGCGCAATGTCGCTCAGCTTCTCCCTCGCGCCCAGTGGCTCTTGAGTCTGGTCCACGAAGAACGTGGCGCCGCCTAGACTCGACATCCCCGCTTCGAAGGTCAGCCGAGTTCGCAACGAAGGCTTCTCAAAGAACATCACCATTTGCTTGCCGGCAAGCGTACTGCGAAAATCCGCCGGCCGCGCCTTCATGATTCCGGCAAGATGAAGCACAGCTTCGACCCCCGGACGGCCTAAATCGCGCGTCGAAACGAGATCGGAGCCCCAGAAAGTACCAGAAACCCTTGTAGGAAGGACAGGCGCTCGTTTTAATGACTGACTATTCACTGTGACTCCTCTTTTTCGTTTTTTGAATATGATTTACCGCCTGTGTTGCTGCACGACGCCGTTTCACAGTCAAGGCTGAATCGAGCGCTCGGATCACTTCATCAACGTGCTTTTCTTGAATGATGTACGGCGGCAAAAACCGAAGAACTGTCTCATGCGTGCGATTGATCAGAATTCGCTTTGCCAGCAGAGTGGAAACTACGGCCTTCGCCGCGTCGGCAGAGTCCAATTCCATCGCGAGCATGAGGCCCATCCCACGAATATCGCGGATACAATCGTGTCTAACCTTGAGTGCTGCAAGTTGTCCCTGGAAATAACTTCCAATCTCGCGCACATGATCGAGCAATTCATCCAACACCCTCAGAAACTCGATCGCAACTGCGCAAGCCAGAGGCCCTCCGCCAAAGGTAGTGCCGTGCATACCAGGGTGCAAGCTGCTCGCGACCCGATGAGTGGTAAGAATCGCGCCCAGTGGTAATCCCGCTGCCAACGGTTTCGCAATCGTCACGATGTCAGGCTGAATACCATAATGTTGGTAAGCGAAGTAGCGACCGGTTCGTCCCAGGCCGCACTGAATCTCGTCGAGGATCAGCAATGCGTCACTGCTCTCCGTCAATTGGCGTGCGAGCTGCAAAAACTCCGGGCTGACCGGACAGATTCCACCCTCCCCTTGAATGGTCTCAATGCAGAGCGCACATACGCCCGCGTCGAACTGGTGTTTCAGGTCTTCCACATCATTGAACCGAACGAAGCCGACTCCGGGTAGAAGCGGAACGAAAGGATCGCGATACTTGGCTTGGCCGGTGGTCGCGAGCGAACCGAAAGTGCGACCATGAAACGAGTTGTCGAGAGCCAGAATGCGCCATTTTGGCCGGTGGCCATTCGTATTCCTGATCCGGGCGTAGATGCGCGCAAGTTTCAGCGCGCCCTCCCACGCTTCGGTCCCGCTGTTGCAGAAGAAAGCCCGGTCCATGCCAGAAATCTTGGTCAGGCGCTTGGCGAGTTCCGCCTGGTACTCATGGAAAAATAGATTGGAAACGTGAATCAGTCGCGCCGCTTGCCGCTTTAAAGTCGCTTGAATCGCAGGATGCGCGTGTCCCAGCGCGTTCACGCCGATCCCACTCAGAAAATCGAGATAGCGATTGCCGCGCGAGTCCCATAGATATACACCACGGCCTCTCTCGAACAGGATCTTGTGACGATCGTAGGTCGGGAGCAGCAATTTTTCTTCGGAACGAATGACGGAAGCGAGGCTCACGCGCCAATCACCTCCGTCCCGCAAGCCAGCTTTGTGAAATAGAACTGCGGGAGAATGTCGACTTGCGCCGCCGGCAGAATCCTTACCCGCCCAACGCCTTTGTGGAGCGCCTGACTGCACGCTTCGAGCTTGGGCAACATTCCACCACCGATGACGGATGCGGCAATCAAGGCGGCGACATCTTTCGTGTTCAACCAAGAGATAACTTCACCGTCGGCGCCTTTTACTCCGGCGACGTCCGTAAGAAAAATGAGCGTGTCGGCATGGCAAGCGACGGCGCAGGCGGACGCCATCTGGTCTGCATTGATGTTGTAATATTCGCCGTCGGAGCCCAGCGCCACCGAAGACAGAACCGGAATTCCCCCCGCGCTCCAGATGGCCTCGATCCAGCGCGGCTCCGCATAACAGATTTCGCCCACAAAACCGAGGTCGCAACCAGGAGTTTGTTTCTTGCGTGCCCGAAAGGCCATCCCATC
>Ga0210393_10003585_pt1 | contig 12449 bp, 11 predicted proteins | sample IncBWC27OmetaG_FD_160068 | JGI IMG/M metagenome (GOLD analysis project Ga0210393, IMG submission 160068) | Forest soil microbial communities from Barre Woods Harvard Forest LTER site, Petersham, Massachusetts, United States - Inc-BW-C-27-O ... | reverse complement strand
CGTCTCGGCAACATGGGGCAGCGCCATGCAGATGCCGCGAATGCGCTCATTGTCCATGGAGAAAGTGTATGCCGGAACCGAACTCCTCCTGGTCTGTACTTATCTCGGTCCGCCGGGTGCCCCAGGTCTCGCTTCTGAGACCTGGGAGGACCAAATCGTGCTCCCCCAGACGCACGAAATGTACCCATGGTCACACCAGGCCTGTAGCCTCCGTCACAATTGCCGTTGTTCGAGCGAGAGTATATTGCTCCTCGGCCAATCCTATGACGAACGCTGCTTTGCTCACCCACACGCTTCTGCCCATTCAGGACATAACCGCAAGCTTGCACTTCTCCCGGAAGAATACGAATGTATCGGCCCCTACGGCGCCAAGCTTCGGCTCGACCTGCTCGAGAACAGTGCCTTTCCTGTGCACGGCAAACTGATCCTGGTTACCGCCACCACGCCGACCACCTCCGGCGAGGGCAAGACGGTGGTTTCCATCGGCCTTGCCCAGGGACTGGAGCGCATCGGGCAAAAGTCCATTCTCACCTCGCGTGAGCCATCGCTTGGCCCGGTGTTCGGCATGAAGGGCGGCGCCGCGGGCGGCGGGCTCTCCCAGGTAGAGCCGAGCCACAAGATCAATCTTCATTTTCACGGCGACTTCCACGCCATCACCGCGGCGCACAATCTGCTGGCGGCGATGCTGGATTCGCACCTCTTTTTTGGCAATGCGCTCGATCTCGACCCGGCCCGGATTACATGGCCCCGGGCGATGGACATGAACGACCGTGCCCTGCGCCGGATCACCGTCTCTGTCGGCGCGAAGGGCGAAGGCGTGACCCGGGATACGAGTTTCGTCATCACCGCGGCATCGGAAATCATGGCCATCGTCGCGTTGGCTTCCAGCGCCGAGGATCTGCGCCATCGCCTCGACTCGATCGTGGTGGGCGCGTCCCGCGCCGGGCGGCCCGTCACGGCCGCCGATCTGGGTGCCACCGGGGCCATGATGGCCCTGCTCGCCGATGCGCTTCTGCCCAACCTGGTGCAAACCACCGAGGGAACTCCGGCGCTGGTGCACACCGGCCCGTTCGGCAACATCGCGCATGGCACCAGCAGCATTCTTTCGCAGAAGATGGGTGTGCGGCTGGCCGATTACGTGGTCAACGAATGCGGATTCGCCGCCGACCTGGGCGCGGAGAAGTATTTCGACATCGTAATGCGGGCCTCGGGGATTCGCCCTGCGGCCGCGGTGCTGGTGACGACAGTGCAGAGTCTGCGCGCCCAGGGAGAGGGACACCTCGAGGCAGGACTCGGAAATCTGGGTCATCACATACGGACGCTGCGTGCGTTTGGAGTACCGATTGTCGTCGCGATCAACTGGTTCCCGAACGACACATCCGCCGAACTCGAATTGATTGCGGCCGAATGTAATCGGCAAGAGGTTCCATGGGCGCGGGCCGAAGCCTTCTCCAGGGGCGGAGCGGGAGCGTCGACCTCGCCGAGAAGGTGGTCGACCTCATCGAAGCGAACCCCGCTCCCGACGTTCAGCCGGCCTACGCGCTTGACGATTCGCTCCAGGACAAGATCGTCAAGGTTGCCAAGCAGGTTTATGGGGCAGATGGGGTAAATTTCAGCGACAAGGCACGCGCCAAGCTCGAGGAATACTCCAGGTGGGGCTATGGCCGGCTGCCGGTCTGCATCGCCAAGACCAAGTATTCGCTTACCGACAACCCCAGGTTGATGGGCGCGCCGACAGGCTGGACCTTGCAGGTGAACGATGCCTCGCTGTCGGCCGGCGCCGGCTTCGTGGTCGCGATTTCCGGAAGCATGATGCTGATGCCCGGCCTGCCCGGCCATCCGCGGGCCATGGACATCGACGTGGATCCCGAGGGCAATATGATCGGAGTGTGATTGGCCGGCTTCCGCCCGTCAATGCACCTCGGCCTTTTGCAGCAGCAGGTCGGCATAGTCCTCGATGGACATGCGGTGCTGGCTGCGATCCAGAAGATATAACTGATAGCGCATCTGTTGCGCCGCAGCCTGCCGGTCCGCGTCCTTGGCGGCTATCGCAGTACGGCTGCCGGGTACGATACTTTCCTTGCTGCCGGCCTTCTCCTCGATCGCGGCCTTTTGGGTGGCCAACAACTCTACCGTTTGCAGGATCATCGCGTGAACCCTCCGCTGATATGAGAAAGGATTCGAGAGCATCCCTCTCCGAATCCGGCGCATGCCTTGTCATAGCAGCGGGAGCTCGCCCGTTCCATAGGGATCGCATAAGGAAACAAAAGAAATTCCGATTGGATGGCTAGCTCGAGTAGCTCCTTACCCACTCCAGGATCGATCGCACCCCCACCCCGCTTGGCCCCTTCGCGATATACGGGCGCGCGTCTTCCACCCACGCCAGGCCGGCTATGTCGAGATGAATCCAGGGGGTGTCTTCGGCAAAGACGCGCAGGAATTCCGCCGCCGTGATCGCCCCGCCCCAGCGGCCGCCGGTGTTCTTGATGTCGGCGATGTCGCTTTTGATCAGGTCTGCGTACTCTTCGCCCAGCGGCATCCGCCAGAACTTTTCGCCCGAAATCTCCAGCGCCGCATCGAATTTCTCAAACGTTTCATCGTCGTTGGAGAACGCTCCGGCATTGATCATGCCCAGCGCTACGCCGATTGCGCCCGTCAGCGTCGCTGCATCGATCAGGTGGGTCGCTCCCAGCTGGCGCGCATAAGTCAGGCCATCGGCCAGGACCAGCCGGCCCTCAGCGTCGGTGTTGATGATCTCGATGGTCTTGCCCGGTTTGTCCGGGCTGATAGGCATCGCCGTCTGCACGTCGCCAGGCTTCTGTGCCTTGCCGTCCGGCATATTTTCCGAAGCGCACACAATGCCGATCACGCGCACCTTCGGCTTGAGCAGGGCAATGGCGCGCATGGCGCCAACCATGGCCGCGCCTCCAGCCATGTCATACTTCATCTTTTCCATGTTCTCCGAGGGCTTGATGGAGATACCGCCGGTGTCGAACGTGATCCCTTTTCCAACCAGCCCCAGCACCGGGGTCCCCACGGACGGGTCTTTGTCCGTGGGGTGGAGCACCGGGGTCCCCACGGACGGGTCTTTATCCGTGGGGTGGAGCACCGGGCCGGCCGTCACTCCTTCCGGCTCATAGCGCAGCACGATCAGCGCCGGCGGCTCTTCCGACCCTTGCGACACGCTCCAGAAGGCGCCCATCTTCAGCTCGTGCAGCTTCTCGGTGGAATGCACTTCGCAGCCCAGTCCGACTTCCTTGGCCATCGCTGCGGCGCGCTGCCCGAACACTGTCGGCGTGAGCACATTGCCCGGCTCATTGACCAGCGAACGGGTAAAGTTCTGGCTCTCGCCGACGACCACGCCCTCGGCAAAGGCGGCTCTTGCTTCCGCCTCATGCCCACCCGCCGGCGCTGCGACCGTAAACGACTGCACGCTCAGGTCCTTGCGGTCGCTGCGATAGGTGTCGGGGTCGAAATCGCCCACGAATGCGCCCTCGACAGCCGCCCGCACCCCTGCAGGGAGCAGACCTTCGGATGAGGGTACCGCCACAACCAGCTCCCGGATTCCGCGCGGCTTGGCAAACCGGACCGCAGTTCCGGCGGCGTTGCGGACGCTGTTAACCGTCGTCTTGGCCTGTTTGCCCAGGCCCACCAGCAGCAGCCGCCTGGCCTTGAGACCCGCGGGTGCATGCAGGAGCAGCGTCTCATTCGCACCGGCCTTGTATTCGCCGCTCGCCAGCACGGTCGCCGCCGCGGTCTTCACAGCTTCATCGGAGGTAAGCAGCACAGGCTGCGGCTTCGCGTCGGGGCCTTTGGCGGTTTGCATATCGGCGGCCATTACGGCCAGCAGTTCGGTTTCAACCTGCGCCAGGGGAGCAAAAGAGAGGTCAGTCTTCATGAGGCAATTATAGGGATCGTAAAGCAGGGGTTAATACTCACCGACCGTCGATAGACACCAGCGCCTTACCGCCCCATGCGGTGCTTGTTGGCGTTGATCGCCGTTCGAGCCTCGCGATCCGCCTCCCGCCGCCGCTCGGTTTCCCGCTTGTCCCAGTCCTGCTTGCCTTTGGCGACCGCGATTTCGCACTTGACCCGCCCCTTGCGAAAGTAAAGCCGGGTGGGGATGAGCGTGTGACCCTTCACCTGCGTCTTCGAGAATAGCTTGCGAACCTCTTCGCGGTGCAGCAGCAGTTTGCGCGTTCGGGTTTCGTCATGATTAGCTATGTTTCCATGCGAATAGGGACCGATATGCAGGTTGAGCAGGAACGCCTCGCCGTCTTTGATCAGGCCGTAGGCATCCTTGAGGTTTGCCTTGCCCTCGCGGATCGATTTCACTTCGGTTCCCCGCAGGGCCACGCCTGCTTCGAACCTCTCGATCAGGAAGTAATTGTGGCTGGCGGACCGGTTGAATGCCGCGTCGCGTTCGCCCGAGGCCACTGGATCGCGCGGACGCGCCACCTTGGGCGGTCCCGGCCGGTCGGCCGGTGCGATCACGTGACTGGTTTGGCGAGCCATCAAGAAGCTTCCTCAGTTCTTCATCGTAGCACTGGGCCGGCTTTCACACCTTTCCCGTCCCAGCCACGGAACCCACATCTCACTGCGCCGGGATACGATCTGTCTACCATCATCGAGTCCCCCATAAGGCTTTGCTAAAATGAGGCTTCGTACGTTAAGCACGACCGCCAAAAATCACTGCGTCCTGGGCGGCCAAGGCATTCCGCAAAAGTTCCACACAATCGGCAAGCCCAGCCAGACGCCAGGGAGTACGATGAACCGCGCTCGTTTTGCGGCCGCCCCCGGATCCGCCTTCTCCCCATTTTGGATTGCGCTCGTTCTCTTCACGGCAATCCTGAGCCTTGCGAGCGTGTCGCTTTCCGCCGAATCCGCCAGCAACTACTACAAGCGCGGAGTGGCCGCCGAAGCCGCCGAGAACTATGACGTCGCCTTTGACAGTTATCAAAAGGCGACTCAACTGGCGCCGAAGGATCTCCGTTATCGCACCGCATTCGTTCGCGTGCAGCTATCCGCTTCCACCCTCCACGTCACCAAAGGCCGCAAGCTGCTGCTGGCAGGCGATGAGCAGGGCGCCCTCGCCGAGTTCCTCCATGCCATGGAGATCGATCCAGGCAACGATGTTGCCCAGCAGGAGATCGCCAAAATCCGCGCTCGCGAAAACCAGGCGCCGCCCCCAACGCCCGAGGTCCCGCCGGAAATGGCCGGCACGCAGCAGGAGATTGATTCCATCGGCTCCCCTGTCAACCTGCGGCCAGTCTCCACTGAGCCCCTGACTCTCCATATGGCTGAGGACGCGAAGGTGGTGTACCAGGCGGTGGGCCGGGCGGCCGGCATCAACGTCCTCTTTGACCCGGATTTCAACTCCAAGCGCATCCAGGTCGATCTGACCAACGTTTCTCTGCTCGATGCCCTGCGGATCGTCGGGACCATGTCCAATACCTTCTGGCGCCCGGTTACCTCGAATACCATCTTCGTCGCCCAGAACACCCGAGCCAAGCGCACCGAGTTGGACGAGCAGGCAGTCCAGACGTTTTACCTGGCCAACGCCTGGCAGCAGAACGACCTCAACGATGTCCAGACCGCTCTGCGCAATGTCCTCACCAATATCAAGGTCTACGGCGTGCAGAGCCAGAGTGCCCTGGTGGTGCGCGGCACCCCCGACGAATTGCTCCTCGCCCAGAAGCTGATCAACGACCTCGACAAGGCTCGTCCCGAAGTGGTGGTCGACATCGCGGTCATGGAAGTGAGCAAGAACTGGGAGCGCAACCTCGGGATCTCGTGGCCTGCCAGCGCCAGCGTGGGCATCGCGTCCATCACGACAAACACGGGCACCGGCACCGGTACCGGCACCGGAACGGGCACAGGCACCGGCACCGGTACCGGCACAAACAACAATTTGACCATTTACAACCTCGCTCACCTGAATTCCAACAATTTTGCGGTCACGGTCGGCACCGCCACGGCCAACCTGCTGCTCTCCGATACGAATACCAAGATTCTGCAGAATCCGCGCCTGCGCGCGACCGACTCGCAGAAAGCCACCATGAAGATCGGCGAGCGCATTCCTATCGCCACCGGCTCTTACCAGACGGGCGCCGCCACGGCCCTCGTCAGCTCGCTGGTCAACACCCAGTTCCAGTACCTCGACGTGGGCGTGAACATCGAAATCACCCCGACCGTCCACTACGACCGCGATGTCACGCTCAAGATGAAGATTGAAGTCACCGCCCAGAGCAGCTCCGTTACCATCAGCGGCGTTACCGAGCCAATCATCGCCCAGAAGGCCACCGAAGAGGTGGTGCGCCTGCGTGAAGGCGAGGCCAACATCCTGAGCGGAATCCTCAACCAGCAGGACCAGGTAAGCTGGAGCGGCATCCCCGGCCTGAGTTCTATTCCCATTCTCAAATACCTCTTCGGCTCCAAGGATCACACCATTACCGACGACGAAGTGGTGTTCCTCATGGTGCCGCACATCGTCCGTTCCCAGGATTTGCGCCCCATCAATCTGCGCAGCGTCGACACCGGCGTGGGCCAGGCGATTGAATTGCGCCATATCGCCGTCGAAGGTCCGGGCGCTAATACCCCGCCCCAGGTTCAGCCCGTCACTACTAATTCCAGCATCGGCAAGGTGCCGGGTACCTCGGCCTCAGGCGCGGCGTCGGCCGCCATGGCCCAGATGAAGGCTGCGGCCGAGGGAAACCCCGCCGCCGCCCCAGTCCCGCAGACCAATCTCGGGCTCCCTTCTGAGACCCCTCCCCGTCCGCCGATTGGAACCCCTCCCGCGGCTCAACCGCCTCCGGCCCCCGGTTCAAAGGTCAGTTTCCTCATGAATTCCCCGGGACCGGTGCCCGTGAATTCAACGTTCCAGGTGCCCATTGTGATCAGCGGCGCCGCCGATATCGCGTCCATTCCCCTGCAGCTTCAGTACGATGCAACCAGGCTGTCCCTGGTGAATGTGGATTCGGGCGACTTCCTCAGCCGCGACGGCCAGGCGGTCAGCCTCGCCCATCGCGACGACGGCCCCGGCACCATCACCATCAATGCGTCGCGTCCGCCTGGTACCCCCGGGATCAATGGAGCCGGCGTCGTGTGCCTCCTCACTTTTCAGGCCAACGCCGCCGGGGATAGCAAGATCACGATCACCCGCTCGGGAGCCACCACCAGCAAGCAACAACCTGTCCTAGCGCAAGGAACTGATTTGACCGTCAGTGTTAAATAACGAGGTGTGGAAGTAAAAAGCAAATGATCAGCAAGCGGCCAATGCGAAGAAAGGGTGAGCGGGGACTCACGCTCGTCGAGCTGATCGTAACGGTCGCCATCCTGGCCATTCTCGCCGCCGGAGCTGCTCCTATCGCCCGCTACAAGGTCAAGCGGGACAAGGAGCGCGAACTGCGCTACGACCTCTGGACGATGCGCGACGCCATCGACAAGTACAAGGACGCAGCCGACAAAGGCGCATTCCAGACCAAGGTGGATAGCCAGAACTATCCGCCGGACCTGGAAACGCTGGTCGAGGGTGTCGATGTTCAGGGTAAAAAGGTCAAGTTCCTGCGCCGCATTCCAATCGATCCCATGACCGGCAAACAGGAGTGGGGTTTGCGGTCAATGCAGGACGATCCCACCTCCGACTCTTATGGCGGCCAGAGCGTGTTCGACATCCACAGCAAATCCCTGGGCACCGCCCTGGACGGCACAAAGTACTCTGACTGGTAGGGCAATCATGCGCAAGAATCGCAACAACGAATCAGGCTTCACCCTCGTCGAACTGATGATCGTCATGGCCATCATCGGGGTGCTGGCCGTGGTGGCCATTCCCAGCTACGTGGGCGCGGTCCGGCAGGCCCGCGAAGCAGTGCTGAAAGAAGACCTGCACGTGTTGCGCGCCGCCATCGATTCCTACACCGCCGACAAGCAGAAGGCCCCGCAATCTCTGCAGGATCTGGTCACCGACGGCTACATCCGGAGCATCCCGGTTGATCCCATGACCCGCAGCGCCGAAACCTGGGAGACCAGCACCAGTGACGCGCTTCACTCCCTGGATCAGACCGACCCCGGGATCGACGACGTCCACTCGAATTCTCAGGAACAGGGCTCCGACGGCCAGCCATATTCAGCATGGTAAGTTGAATCAAGCAACAAATGGCCAAAGCCAAGATTTGGATTCTCGCGGTTCTATTCCTCATTTCCGTCGTTGCCAGACTGTTTCCGCTCAAACCACAAGGACGATCACCCTTCGCATTTTTAATTGCAAGACCGGGGAGCGCCTCGTGCCCACGGGTTTTCCGGTCCGCATCGATCATCAATCATCCGTGCATAACGAGTGGGTTCGTCCGAATGAGGATGGGACGGCGCAACTGACTCTTCCCAACGAAGCCTCTGTCTTCATGATCCACGCAACCTACGACAGCTCTACTGAAATCTATCTAAACTGCGACGCGGTGAAGCGATACCAGACCGCGAATCCGCGTTGGTATTCGGTTTCCGACATTGCGCCCAAAGGTCAGGTCGCTCAGAATGGTTGCATCGACCAGGCCCACGAAGACAAGCTCAGAACCACGGCCAACCCGGGCGAATTCGTGCTCTATGTAAGAAAAGACTGGCTGAAAGAAGCCACCAACTAGTGTCCCGTCGTCCTGACCAGCTTCACTCGCCGCGGCGGCGAATTGCGGTTGAATGACCGACACTTGGGTGCCCCACCCTCGCGACGTCTTTGTTTTTGTCGCAAGGGTGGGATACCTCGAACCCAAACCAGTCTTGGTCGTGAGGAGCGAAGATTGGCGCTCTTGAGCGCCAGTCGTAGTCTGGGAAGAACCTTCCTTGCGGCGTTTTGCGGAAAATTAGGGGCTCGTGCTGCAAACTGGGAGTCGGAGATACCCCAATGCCCTTCGTCGCGGTGTCGGCAATGTTCCCGCTTCAAAACGTCCAGCATTCCAAGGTTTACCCCGTTCCGGGAAGGGTATTCTCCCTTCGTTCGCCTTTTACCCTCTACCCCCACCCCCCTGGGGTCATTTCGCTTTTATTTCGTTTTTTGAGATTTTTAACACTGATCTAAAGGCTTTACGAGCAAAATTGGCGTCTGAAACAGGATTTTTTGTTACATTTCTCCCTTTTTTATCACTTCTCCGGACTAAGATCGAGAACCACCAGAATCATGGATCCATGGCAATGAGTCCCATCCCGCATAACTTCCCGGAATCAGAGGTAGCGGCCATCTGCCGCCTCTATACCGCCTTTTCCACCCAATTTGACGGGGAATTCGGCCTCGGTGGCAAGCTTCTCTTCCTCGGAGAACTGGAAGAGCAAACCTGCCGGCTGGTGCGGGCAGCGAATATCGCGGGAGGCGCCTCGCTCAGCGCAACTGCTGATGTCGCCTCGCAAAAGCAGGCGATCCGCGACGGAGTCGTCGATTTTCTTGTTACCTCTCTCGATGAAGCCGCGCGAATCCTCAAAAACGAAATCCGCAAGCGCCAGCCGGTCGCGGTGTGCGTAGCCGCGACGCCCGATTCCGTCGCCGCCGAAATGGCAGAACGAGGCATCGTGCCCGACCTGCACCACCCGCCCAACCCGGCATCGGCCCTACCCGACCAGCCCGTTCCGGCCGAAGACGCAGTTCTGGTGGCATGGAGTGTCTCGTCCGCACCCGCGCGGTGGCTGCCCCGGCTCGATGAGTTCGCGCTCGAGTGCCTGGATCACGATGCCATGGCAGCCCGCCGCTGGATTCGGCAGGCGCCGCGTTATCTCGGCGAACTGGGGCGTGGATTTCGACTTGTCTCCGCCAGCCGTGAATTTGGATCGCGCTTTGTGGAGCACGTGCGCGAGCGATCAGCGGCCGGAGAAATCGGCGCTTCGGGGCAGATTCAGCTGAGCTTCCGTGGAGGATGCGATGAATTCAACTTTGGGACAGAGAGCCCGTCCTCTCATTGACGTCAAACCTGCTCGATGCGCGACCATAGTTCCCTGATCCCGACTCCCGTCTTTGCCGAAACCGGAAGGATGTCTTCCACTTCCAGGCCCTTCCGGAGAACTCCCAGGTTGCGGGTCCGTTGATTGCCGCTGAGCCGGTCGATCTTGGTCGCGACCACCACGAACGAGCGTCCCGCGTGCCGCAGCCAGTCAAGCAGTTGCGCGTCCCTCGGCTGCGGCGGCACGTTCGAGTCCACCAGGCAGACGCAGAGGCCGAGGGTCTCCCGTTCGGCCAGGTAGGGCTCGATGAACTTGGGCCACTCGGCCGAAATCGACTTGGAAATCTTCGCGTATCCGTACCCGGGCAGGTCGGCGAACTGCATTCTCGGTCTCCCACCCTCGTCCAAAACCAGAAAAAAGTTGATGGCGCGGGTGCGCCCGGGGGTGGAGGAGACCTTCGCAGCCTTCTCACCCACCAGCGCATTCAACAAGCTCGATTTACCGACGTTCGACCTGCCCAGAAAAGCGATCTCCGGCACGGTCGGAGCAGGGAACTGCGCTGCCGCCAGGGCTGACAGCAGGAATTGAGTTGTATAGCGCATAGCGGCCTAGTCGAGCATACAGGATGCTGCGCTTTCCGGTTGGGATGGACCTATGGGACAAAGTGGTTTCCAACAGCCCACTCAAGCGTAATCATGCTTGATAAATTGGAGGCGCCAGTGTTGAAGGGGTCGCTTATGCCACGTAAAGCTTCGGGCACAGGAAAGCCGGCGGCAAAGAGTAAGGCGAGGGCACGCTCGGGTTCGGCCGCCAAGGACCCGAAACAGAGAGTCGTGCCGATTGATGAGTTGGCCGCGTGGGTTGAAGGCATTTTGCCGCAGACTTCGGTCGTGAGAAAACCAAGCGGTGCCATGTTCCAGATCGGGACAAAGATCTTCGCCTTCACCCGCCCGGAAGGCGTGGCGATGAAGCTTCCGGAGGCCCGCATTGCCCAACTCGTGGAAATCCGCGATGCGTCGTTTCTGGTGATGGGAACAAAGACGATGCGCGAGTGGGTCCTGCTGCGCTATAGCAGCCCCGGCGATTATCTGGAAGATGGAAAGCTGTTCGATGAAGCGCTGAACTTTGTCGCGTCGTTGAAGAAGTGATGGGCACCCGCCTCCGGCGCATGAAACTGCGCCCAAGGCGGGGCGATCCAACTCTACTGGTGCGCGACCTGGCCGGTGGTCACTTCCGGGCTGGGGGGCACGGCCGCGAGCACTTCGGCCTCGGCAGGAACCGGCGCCGGAAGCGGACTTTCGAGCGCCAGCGCCAGCACTTCGTCCATCTGGTCGACGAAGTGGAGCTTCATCGAGTTCTTGATGTTGTCGGGGAGCTCGGCGAGATCCTTTTCGTTGCCGCGGGGGAGAATGGCTTCGAAGATGCCGGCTCGCAGTGCAGCCAGTAGTTTCTCTTTCAGCCCGCCGATTGGCAGCACCTTGCCGCGCAGCGTGATTTCGCCGGTCATGGCGATATCGCGGCGCACCGGGATCTTGGCCAGGGCGCTGGCCAGGGCCGTCGCCATCGTGATGCCGGCCGAGGGACCGTCCTTGGGGATCGCGCCTTCAGGAACGTGGAGGTGGAGGTCGATGTTGCGGTAAAACTCGCGCGAGAGCCCGAGCACCTGCGCCTTGCCGCGGATGTAACTGAGGGCGGCCTGCGCGGATTCCTGCATCACATCGCCAAGCTGGCCGGTAATGGTGAGCTTGCCCTTGCCGTCGAGCACCTGCACTTCGGTGGTAAGGATCGAGCCGCCGACTTCAGTCCAGGCAAGACCGGTGACGAGCCCGACTTCACTCTTCTCGTGCGCCTCGGAATCGCGGAACTTCGCGACGCCCAGAAATTCGTGGATGTTGGCACCGGTAAGCTCTTCCTTGTGCTTGGCACCGGTTTTCACGACTTTGCGAGCCACCTTGCGGCACACGTTGCCGATCTCGCGCTCCAGGTTACGGACGCCGGCTTCGCGGGTGTAATAGCGGATGATCTCGAGGATTGCATCGTCCTTGAAGGTGATGTTTTTTTCGCTCAGGCCAGTCTGCTCGCGTTGTTTCTTCACCAGGTATTGCTTGGCGATTTCGAGTTTTTCGTGCTCGGTATAGCCCTGCAGGCGGAGGATCTCCATGCGGTCCTGCAGCGCCGCGGGAATCGTGTGGGTCACATTGGCGGTGGCGATGAACAGCACCTGCGAAAGGTCGTAATCGACGTCGAGATAGTGATCCTGGAAGCTCGTATTCTGCTCCGGATCCAGGACTTCAAGCAGCGCCGATGCCGGGTCGCCGCGGAAATCGGACGCCATCTTGTCGACTTCGTCGAGGAGAAAGACGGGATTCTTGGTCCCCGCGCGTTTCATGTGCTGGATGATCTGCCCCGGTAGGGCGCCGATGTAGGTGCGGCGATGTCCGCGAATCTCGGCTTCATCGCGCACGCCCCCGAGAGAGAGCCGGACGAACTTGCGGCCCGTAGCCTTGGCGATCGACATTCCAAGCGAGGTC
>Ga0210393_10003584_pt1 | contig 12449 bp, 13 predicted proteins | sample IncBWC27OmetaG_FD_160068 | JGI IMG/M metagenome (GOLD analysis project Ga0210393, IMG submission 160068) | Forest soil microbial communities from Barre Woods Harvard Forest LTER site, Petersham, Massachusetts, United States - Inc-BW-C-27-O ... | reverse complement strand
CCTCACTGGCCCTCACAACGCCCCGTGGACGTCCATGACCTTTTTTCACACGGCGTGCGGACTCAGATTTGGATATCGAAATTCCCGCTCATTTCAGTCGTCCGACCTCGCCGCCTCGCCCTGCATTCACCCCTCCCTCTTCTACGAGATGTTTCCCTTACACCGTGCGATGGTGTACCTCATATACAATTTTTTTGGGATCAGGACCTTCCATTTCCACACATCGTGCTCTCGGCAGGCCATCCCGAGATACCATCTTCGGACACGCTTTGCGTCCCTCACTCCCCTCACACCCGGGAGTGTGGTTCGAGCTTTCCTTTTCATTCCGCGCTAATAACATAAGACAGCAACACAAATTATACATCAGTTTGTCAAGTGACGAATGTGAATCGATATTGTTAGGGGCATCCCCATTTCACACGAATGATTGCCATGAAAACGTCCTGGTCATTTACAACCAGATAACCATAGCGCAACACCCCTATTCTTACCACCACTTCGTCCACCGCTTGCGTAATTACGTCTTCTAGATACCCAGGCCCTCGGTTTCCAATCACCAGCATTGACACCCTTCAAAACTGTCTGTAGCGCGGCCTATGACGCAGGACCACAATTATGAGTTACTTTCGCCGCCTACCCGTGTGGGAATAGCAGTGACTTCTGGTAAGTCTCATGATCAAAACTAATTTGGTGATGAACTATTAACGGGCATTTGCTTGACCTTCTACCTCGTGTTCTGGGCCATCTCTTTGTAAAACACTATATGAGGGTTGTTTCGTGCGCATCGTGACCCTTCGTCATGATTGGATGACGGTAAGAACCGACCCCTCAGGTACAGCCAATCACCGTACGTTATCGCAGCAGCCAAAGCTATTAAACTGCCCCTACAGACTGAGATAAGCCACTTCTTCTGTTATAGCAGTCGCACTCTGGACGCTAACTTGAGACGCCTGGGGAGACCTGGGGATATCTCGTTCCGGCATTCCGTGGAACACTCGCCACTCATCCCGTCCGCGATCGGCCCTCGCGGTACCATATTCCGGCCCTCCGCACTGGCCCGCACACGTGCGTATCAATTGAACGTACGTGCCGACACGCTCCGAAGTTCAGGTTTGCGCGCTTGCGCCTGCCCCGAGGCAACCGAACTCCAAACAGAGATCATCCACCGCTTATTTCAATCGCTTACGATCATATTTCATGCTGTCAGGGCTCACGAAATGATCTTTTTCGGCGCCGCTCGAAGGGTCCGCCGCGCCCACTGGCTGTATGTGTCGTAAGGGAATCTCGTCATGCATCGCGGATGATTTTCTTTCCCGCCTCAACTGATTTTGTGGTATGTTGTCCAAAGTCCGTTCCCACCACGATGGCAGGGCCAACGCGAGCTCGGGTCTAGTCCGCGTTGGTTATCTGATACTGAATGTCACTCGTACCTGCAGACTTCCCAGCGCTGGGAGGAAGCTTATATTGCTGGAATTGGACTTTAGCTAGTCCCAGACCGGAGTGACACATCACGTCACGGCACTACTATCAACCGCACAGACTCAACGGAGTTGACCCCGCATATTCTGCAAGTCGTTCTCTATCCTTTCAGGTTGGTGGCTTCTGAATAATCTGCGTTGGCATGCTCACATTCGTATCTAAAAGCCGGTGGTTGCGTCTACACGCAGTGCTTTGAGAATGGTGGAATCGGTGAGGAAAGGACTGCTTTCTGTCTCTGATTGCCCCTCTTCCCGTGCTCAACCCCTTTCTGAATGAGGCTGCCAATACAATGCCGTGCTCAAAGAAACGCCTGGACTAGAATCGTCTTGTTCTGCTATGCTTTTGGTTCGATGGTCCCCAGGTTGTGGTCTGTAGAAAGTCCTGGAACACAACGTCGTTGATGGACGGAGTAATGTACGTGACCAGCACCCTTCCCTAAAGCGCCCCGTCAGGAAAGGTTTCCTGTTAGTTCGCACGCATAACTAGCACTCGCTCCGAGCGCCGAGCTAGGTGCCACTACGCCCGTCCGCAGTCACTTCTTTCTACGACAATACTCCCGGTCGCCGGTCGAATTTAATTGGCTGCTAGGTTCTCAATAGAAGCGACGGATGCTCACCATTACTTGTCTCATAAGCGCCAATCACCCAGCCTGGCCAAAACCTGTTCAACATCAAGATCCGCAACCATGTTTGGAAGTTGACGAGGAGCCGTCGCCCTGTCGCAGGTGAGACACGCCAGTCATTAGTTAATCTCCGACTGAGAGTTATTCGAACATGGAAGTTCCAGGTGGGGAAAAGCGTTTGTGTTGATCGAGTGGCACCATACACCGTAATCATTGCTCATTGTCGCGCTGACTCGTCCGAATTGAGAGCATGGTCCATGTCAACTTGAAGCAGGACACTCGCTTGTGGCGTTTTCTTTTTACTCGGTCAGGTACCGGGGATGCACAAATTGGCATACCGTATGCCGCCGTCTGCCGTGGAGTATCGGTACGTTGCGCTGAGCGTGTGAATGGCAGCATCAATCAAATTAACGCCAGCATCACTGGCACAACGAACAAGGAAGCAGGGCATAATTTTGACAGAGGTCCCTTCGGCGAATGCATGTTATTGCGGTTCAGGAAACTGGGCAGCGCACGCATCACGGTGAATAAGAAAAATACCAGCCGCAAAAGATGACAAGGCAATAACAAATAGTGACAAGCAGCGCCCATCCGGTAGCAAGGCATTCGTCACCATGATCACAACAATGCTTACTGAGGATGAGCATAGCCGAGCTACGGAGGGTGACACAGCGTTGGGGCACAGGGGAACGCAGGCAAGTCTGAGAACACATAGGTGCTCAACAAGGTTCGCTTCTGGACGCCGAATCCCAATATACGAAATCGCATCCCTGAACCGGAACGCCGAATCCGGGATGGACCGCAACGATTATGCACCCTGGCTTCGCCTGGCAGGACCCGTGAATTTCGGCGCGGACCGATATTTATGGCACATACGCTCCAGCTATTTCTTCTAATCTATCCCCGTCAACCCCATCCTGTGATTCCCATCTCTTTTGGTGTTCCAGCGCTTGATGCAGCGTGGCCGCACTGGCGTCTGTAATTGATGAGCCGAGCTACGTCGCAGGGTCTGCCTGTGATATGTGAACTTTGTAGAAACCGTCTTCGATGCGCCCTAGGATCTATTCAAGTAGATTGAAATTCGACCCACACCGTCCTGCGAGAGTAATTAATAGGTTCGATTCCGGTTCGAATCGCCCACTACAAGGGGGAGAGGTAACCGCCCAGTATCCATGTCGCAGCGCGGAGATGAATAGGTTGATATTAGCTCCACCGTGCTGTATGTTCGACAAACATGGAGTACTAGTTATTCTACTCTTGGAAGGCGTCACGCTTAGTTGTATTTCTTCTTTGGCCGTCGAGGGGACGGCATTGGGAGGACCCCGGCCACGCGGCGGCGACAAATGTTCCCAAAATACGTTTAATAATACCATCTTCGACGAGAGGTCGGGACATCTACTTCTGGATATTAGATATGCCTTAATGAGCGTAGTTGAGTGTCCACCTCCACCGGTAGGTGTTCTGTAGACAGTGACGGAGTGACGGTGTACGAGAGAGGTGGGATCATTTGGCTGCGACTTTTGGCTGCGACTATAGTTGTGTCTGTCACGATCATGAATCACGATAAGCATGGGCAGGCGCTGGTGCTACATGTGCCCTGTGCAACCAATTAGCGCCGAAGTGTTAAGCTGCTTTCGAGAGCTCACGAGCCCCATAACCCCAGAGAGGCATCTGAGGCCTTCTGTGGCTCCCCTTTTCATTGCGCAACGTTTGAATCTGCTCGTCTCAAGTGGTGGGCCTGCACGCCGCGTATGGCATCTTCAAAGTACATATTGCCTAGACCCCACTCACCTGTTAAGTGGGGATATCTTCAGCCACAATCGTCGGCGCGTGCAGAAGCTGTATAGAAAGTCGGTTTATTCGGCCCTATATTATACTGCACTTACAGATACGATGCCATAAGCCAGCGTCCTACATTTCTCGGTTTCAGGACTAACGCATCCGAGTCACAATCGACATGTGTAGAAGACTCTATGCGGGGCGTCAACAATGGTGGTCGTAGTGTAATTCGGCCAGGGCCTTTTTTTTTGTTTCGCAAGCCTTCAAACAGCCAATCTGGCAATGGGCCCAGGCCATTCAATCGAAATTGAAATTGTTTCGCCCAGCCCTAGAGCTGGGAAAGGAGATGGGACATCCTGCGGATCCGACTCTCCCGCGCATTCAACCATCGAGTATGATCAGGATGAGTACCAAGCACATTAAGTGGTGATTAATATCGGTGGCGGGGGAAGGACAACGACTCCCAGGGTGTTTAATTGCATCCGTGGGACTCCGTGGTGGCCGGGTAACCGGGCCGAGACCCGCGGTACCATAAAGGGGGTGCGTCAGCTGAGTTTTTCGTCCGTTACATCGGACTTGTGGTTCAAAACTCTGTCGACACTTCCCGTGGTGGTTGAGAATGCTATTTCAGTCCTATAGGGCTTTGCGTGGCGCGCGGAGTTGCCACGGTTGGCGGTTCCTCACTTGTGAGTAAATATTTACATTATTATGCGCGATCGAATTGCTCGTTTCTTTGCATGTCGGACTACGACAGACCGTGGCAGCAATCCTAGCCACCTCTTCTCGCTTGGGTTTGCGTTTGATATCGTACGTACATCGCTGGCGCTACTTTTACGTGTCCCATGATGCAGCCCAGGATGGAGTTCTTCTACACGGAACAACTGTGCTTCCTGAAGCAAGACGGGCGCTCTCGATATTAGAAGGCGATAACCCACTCCGCAGGTAACTTCTATCCTAATTGTCAAGGCCGTGATTTGACCATTTGCACAGAAAGATACCGTACATTCTGGTTCGTCCGCGCTCTATTGTCATGATCTTGTTTTCATAATCGAGTATCAGATGACCAACGGCGGCGGTGCCAGCGAAGAGGACCGAGCGAAGCGACTAACTGAACAACTTGGGTTCGAGGTAGGTTCCGACTCGGAAAATATCACCGTTTCGGCGCTCATGTCGCGCCAAGATTACCACCTCCAATTTTATGCAGTCTCACACTATTCTGAAGTCCTCGACGCATAAGTACGCCAACAAGCCAGTGCTCGTACTTGGAGGAAGAGGTGATATACTACGGAAGGTAGCGGAAAGGTGCAAAAGATAAACACTCCGGTATTGTCCCATTTGAAAACGACTGGATATCAGCTACGGACTCAATCACGTGTATACAACTTTGGACGTTAAGGCCTGGAATCCCCAGTAAGTTGCCACCCCCAAGCCCTGCCCATATCTACTGTAGTACACTTCAAGTTGCTCATCCCATGTGCTTTCAGTATCTGGCCGTTTCATGACATCACGCCCGAGGAGAGGGCATCCACCAGGGTTTGTCTACCTTGCTCCGTTATATGTAGACGAGACTAACTGGGACTGCAGGTGATCGATTTCTCGACGACGCCGATATCCGCGATCTTCGTATTCCACGACCCGCGCAATTGGGCGCTCGATATCCAAATCATCATAGATGTCATACAGTCGCGGGGCGTCATCGATCGCCCTCGTCCCCTAGACGGCGCTCCACCTGTTGAACTCATCTTCTGCAACCCGGATCTTTTGTGGCGATCCGAGTTCCCGCGCCCTCGCCTTGGACAAGGAGCGTTTCGAGAGGCGTTCCAAGCCGTGTTCAAGGTCCGTCTTTTCTTTCTACGCACACACCTTCCCTCCTTTCTTTTTCTTTTCTTTTTTCTTTTCTCCTCGGCCGTCCACGGAATTGACTTTATCCAGGCTGTCACTGGAGCGCCCTACCCACACGTACAGTACGGCAAGCCCACGAAACACACGTATGATTTTGCGGAAATGATGTTGCGCGCACGAATGAAGGAGCTGCATGGGCCCTCTGGGCCTGATATCCAACCAAGATTGTCAGTAGCGATCCCCCCCCTTTTCCTGGTAGCCCATTCTGAATTCCCCGCGTACCAGCTATATGATTGGAGGTAAGCGCGGGCACATTCCTTTCTGTGTATTTGTGCTTAACCGCCATGCATAGACAATCCAGAGTCGGGTATGTTCTTGTCATTTTCAAGTTCCGTATCGCCTATATATCTTACGTCGCGCCATCCCTCTACAGACATTGCCGGCGCAAATGCGGCAGGTTGGTCATCAGTACTTGTGCGTACAGGGGTGTACGACCGTGCGGATGGGCCACCCACCCATAGCCCAACCTACGAGGCAGAAAACGTAGAGGCTGCTGTACAATGGGCCATAGATCGCGAGGCCAAGCGAGCGGCATGATATGTTAGGTGCTAGACTTCTGTCCACGGCCTCACAGTGACCATACATGCCATGCGTTTCTCAGCCACAATGCTACTCTGGTTAGATGTGCATGTGCTATGTAACGTCGCGGCCACGTGACAGCTCGAGCCTCGTGGCGCGTATTGTGGTTGTGGATTTTTCGACTCCACAAAGCCACAACCACCAACGCTTTGTCCGCACAACTGTCGTGTTGTGCGACTGTGGCCACCTAGCTCATGAACTGTCCAGAAATGCTATTCGCCTGGCGCTGTATAAAACATAGCCCCAGTTTCTCTCTGGATCTACGCCACTACGCTCACGCTGAGACTGCCCAACGAGTACAACGATAAGATACCCCCAACTACGCCAGATACCACTTTTCTTGTACGCATCGTCGTTGATAATACCCACACTGTTTAATCCGCCAAGATGTATCCTCTCCCGATGCTCGCGACGATACCAGACGATCTGGATAACTTAGAGTAAGTGCCGTGCCAGTGCCTACCCGCTGCAGAATTTCATCATGACATGCTACAGCTCTCGCTTTGCATTTCGGTACCACTTGGCATTTATGAAAGTGGGTCCATTCGGTCTTGCCCTCAATAATACCAATCGTCGTCTAATTAGTGCCAAAGAACACTATATTACGAGCCCTAAATAATATCCATACCCACGCATGCGAGCTTCGATGTGACGACCCACGCTTGACGGCGTTCTTCCAGTACATCGTGGGCTTCTGTGATGTTCTAATGTTCCAAATTTATAGTAAGCACACAATCTTGCGGATGTGATTGCCAGCGCTTATAAAAGAGACGTCGCGTACGCAGCGGACGAGCTCCTCTTCCGCACTCCAGTCTTGGCAGACGTGGCGCTGGTGAAGCTGTTGGGTGAATGTTGTGTCCAGGACATGTGCAGGGTATTGAGAGGAGCGGAAAAGTTGAAGAAGCTTGCACGGAAATATACTAAAGTGGGTGTTTACCGTCGACCTACGACCTATCGTGTTTCTTCGTCGATGCTGACACGAAGAAGAACCCAAAGGATTACGACGGCGATAAGATCATTGCGCGTCTTTCCTTCGGCAGGGAATTTTCTGCACGATCCTGGGCACAGGTGGGTGAAAACATTCGAGTGTTGCCGGCAAACACGACAGAGACTGATGGTTCGGCGAGGCAGATACACTCCATTGATGTGGAACGTCTTCAATCTGTATGCCGAGAGGAAGAGATGCGCCAAGGCCTTCAGCGTGAGCCAAGCTGCATAGAGACGGCCCTTACTTACCTACTTACCTGTAACAGAGATCATCGCCTTGTATTCGGATCAACCGAATCGCAACTTTCTCGTTCCGTGAGTGACAAGACACATGATGATTCATAGTCAGAACCAAACAGTCGGGGCTTAGCAGGTTCATTCATTCGCATCACGACAGAGAGACGTCGAGGTATTGGCCCCGAATCAGTTACGATGACCGCATAACCGTGCCGTGCTTGGCCAAGGCGTATTCCAGGTAAGCGGCTCTTAAATCCGCGCGATTTATGTCCAATAAAGAGACGCAGATCGTGGGAGCTGGCGCCATTCGATGTATCTACTGGGAGACTTCGGAGATCTCGGGAGACCCAGACCTACTTCGGAAAGTGTCCCCCAGTTTCTAACGCACATGTTAGCCAATATTATCGCACCTGCCAGCCCATCTATCATGTGGGGCCTTGATCGCCATGATTTCGCGTACACTCTTTGTGATACGTACTCTCGTATTTTATGATTCTAATGGAGATCGAAAGAGATCGCCATGTTTTCGGATTTGGTGTCGCGCGCAGTCATTCTCTGGGGTTTGTTTTCGAGGTTAGCGCTTCCTGGGGCAGAGAGCGCCCCATAACCCACTCTCTCGGGAAGGAGAAAGGAGAACAATCAGATGCTACTGTAATCGCTTGGCGCCATTCCTTTGTGATTGATAAGACACCGTGACTGGGCCGTGGGCCGTGGATCCGTGAAAGCCCTGAAAAACTGCCTCGGCTAAATGCCTCGGAGCCTTTACAACATATCTCAGTCGCTCATGGAACGCGAGCCGGAGAGGTTGTACAGCGTGAGAGAAGTTGTTTTTCTTGATCGTCGTCGCAAAAAATAATCCACCTCCGCTTTACCGGGTGCATGCCACATGTCAGTAAGGTCAACCGAACCACCGTGTGATGAAATAAGCGCCAACCGACCGACGAGCCCACGGGGCTATAGATCCTTATGGAAGACAGAAGTACATTTAATATTGGGATCACTACGTGATGTCTTGTTGAGAAGGACACGGGATCCACGGGTCATCGTTAGTGGTGGTGATAGACTTTATCCAAGTAAGTTGGTGAGTTCGTTTGCGGCCGCGCGAGAACAACCGCCGGTGTTTGAATCTGAGTCCGGGTCCCGTCTATCAAGATACCGGCTTGCCCCGCCAACGCCAACATGAGCTCGTTTCACGAGTCTGCAATGCAGTGGCAAAACCCCATAGAATGTCGACGTTGGCAAGTTACTATGTCAATCGCACAGGCTAAATGGGTCAACCTTGGCAACGGATGAAATCAAAACCGGCTGATCACGCAAATTGCCCCGCGTTGTTCAACCCCTCAAGCCATCAATTGCAACTGTAGTCGCACTCGGGGTATCTCCAGGTACGGTGTTGTGCAGGTTCCAAAAATTGCTGCATTTCAATTTTCAGATCGAGACCATGAACCTTGCTCAAACGTTCTTCATTGCGACAGTGACGCAGGCATCAATCATGGACGGGTGATGACCCTAATGTTGTCCAACTCTGGCAGAGACCGTATGGTACGGTTTCCAGGCCTTAGGTCGTGACTTTGCTTGGTCGATCCGGCGTTCCTGACATTTATCTTCTTTTGTGAGGACCCGCATGCTCGCGTTCTTTGTTCATTGTTCTATAATGTTATACACATGTGGCGTACGCCGCTACCGCCAATCAAGGTGAAACCCTCTCAACCAACGGCGTCGCAGCGCAATTGCTCTACTGACTACCCAGAGCGACGCAATGTGGAACTTTGGATCCCGTGATTGACAGGCTACACTTGTGCGCCATGTGTCCAGTCATCTTCTATTTCCCAGACAGCTATCAAGCTACACCTGAGCCTCACGAAATACGGCTGGATCCATAGAACCTTATACTTCGATTTAACATCTCGCCCCAAACAACTTATCTGTCTTGGCTGGTACGTCCTATCTTCTCTTGGTGATAAATTACTTCCCTATAAATTGGCAAGCCACCTCGTCGGCAACTCCGTACACATCGTGGGAAAGTACGACTTTGTGTCAGTGGCCCGTCGTGTGACTATCAGCAAGTCTATACACAGGTCACCCTGTGCGCCCCATCCATACAGGGCCACGCAGTTGATAGCCGCTTTCTGTATTTCCTTCTGAACACTGCCCCAAGGACCCTCATCATGACACGCTCGGTTCGGCATCTCGGATCGTCCAACCTCCTGTTTGATGGCACTACACCACGCCGTATTGGTGCAGATTCTCTCGCCATCCTTACCAATACGTCTTGCGGTCTGGCCTAGTAGCGATCGCACTCGAGCCAGTGACTCTAGAAGCGCATGACTTATCGTCTAGGATCTTTTTTTTTGACGTTGAGGAATGTCAAGACAACGAAAAACAAGGTAGAAGACGTCATCTGAGAAAGATTCCCTCACGGGCTCACTGATGGTATCGCGTCTGTCCGGTTTCCCTTCGCATCCACGGTTGGAGAAGCCTTCATTCAGTAGATAACCCCGTGCAATACCGAGTCATCTCAACGCTGTCGGATTATCGATCTATCTTCATGTCGTTCGTACCCAGAGCGTGCGAGACTCTATTCATGTTAGGTGCTTGTCGGACACTTTCCAGCTGGTCCGTTGCATGGTGTAATAGATGTTGATTCTGCGTCCGCCAGCCTGAGGTGCTCGAGGTTTGTCGGCACGCCCCTACGGTGACGCCTGTACCCATAGCCCGACTGTAAAAACACCTAAGTCGACATTGCATGAATTAGATCCGGGGCTGGCTGTCTTTCTGTGACGGATATTCGTATTCGTGCGGTGGCATCTTTGGAAGGACTCGGAGAAGTTGGAGAACGAATAAACGACTTGTTGGGGAGATCTCGTGTATTTAAAAAAAGTGGTTTTGGAATATATTGGAGAAGGACATAAAGTGTATTGCGTCGGCATTATCAAAGCGATGAATGGGAAGGTTGCGTATAGCATATATCATAGTGTTACTACGTACTGTAGTACAGTACCGACGTTCTGAAGTTGAGTACGTTGAGTTTCTAATGCTTTGTAAGCAGACTTAGGAAAGCATACCAGTTTACATAACCCGGCCCGGATGTCCCGACTCTGCGACTGATGCCAGCGTGCCAGTTGAGTGCTTGACCGTGACCCTTGCCTTGTATTGCAATACTCCTTGCCTGACCATTGTGTGTGACGTGGTTCTTAAGGATGCACACAAGAGGGGTGCTGAGGACATACTGCTCCGCTCTCCGCAGCTCCACAAGAGGTGTGTAAATGATGTCATTAAATTTTATCTGCTCAACTTGAACCCGCCACGCAGCAACTTCACGTTACCACGACGCAGCTACTGACCCGCACAACCGGACGTCAAGTCGCCCATTTACACGAAAATCTACCATTTTCGTTAGTGATGCGTCAATCTCAAAGTTATGCATAGCACCCATACGCGGACACTCCTCTCAAGTTCAGAACACTGAGTCTTCTTCCTCCGCTGACAAGTACGCCCTTTAGATAATTATATTTGGCAGCTCCTAATGGCTATTGCGTAAAGTTCATCGATATTTTCTCCCCAAACCTCCCCATGGGACCATGTTTTTGAAGACATTACGACAAGACACCCACTCATCCCAATGGCACGCGAGAAGCCCCTCCGTGCCGAAGTGAGCAACAGCTCGCTGGAGCCACGTCGACAAACGATGACAAACCGAGAATTGAGCGTGTTTGATGAAATGTTCAACATGATTTTTACCGCGGCAAATGAACGTAGACTAGCAGAAGACGGCGAGGCTGCGGCATTTGACGTCGACACTCGGAGCCCGCTCAGCGGTTTCCTGAAGACTTTGTCCAAGAATTCCCGCGTGCGTCAAAAAGGCGAAGACGCAGAACTTGATAAGCTCAAGGAACAGCTCGCTTTATGCTCGTCCGACTACGCGATGCTCGAATGGGCCGATCGTGAGGTTTTCGGTGCATCGATCCGTGCAGAGGAGGCAGCTCGTGAAGAAATTTCCGCAGGCAAGCCACCACCGCGTCACCTCCAGCCACCCGTATACCCTCATCTCCTTGCCGCGCTAATGAGCACCGCGCGTGAGAAGTACGACGACCCCCACCTCGCCCTCGCAGTCTTCGAGCACGCGCGCAACCTCTCCCCGCTTTCTTACATCTTCGGCTGCACGACATCCGCCTACAACGAGCTGCTCGAGACTCGTTGGGGCTCGTTCCGCGATCTCCGCGGCGTACATGCGGCCCTCGAGGAGATGCGAGCAAACGGCGTCTCTCCCGACTCTCGAACGCGCGCTCTGGTAGACGATGTCCGCCGCGAGACCGGCGCGCGTACTCTCTGGCTTGAAGAGAGCGAGACAGGGAGCGGTGAAGTATGGGCTATACTTCGCGACATTGAGCGCCTCGCTGCGCTGCGCGCGCCCCGACGAACACCGACGGACGAACATCGACCACAACAACGGCAACAGCCGGCGCAAGACGTATGGAAAAATCCAGAACTAGCCGTAGACGAGGGTGCTGGATATTGCTTCGGAGAATGGCCAGAGCCTAGAAGCCGATGGCAAGCTCGACGCGCTGCGCAGTCCTCGTAATGGTTATCCTCTACGCCCCACCGCATTTGCTTTTATTACTCATCCGTAGTAATTATGGCCATTTGTTATTTACCACCACATCTTCTACGCTTCACCATTTTAACTAGTTTCAAAAGGCAAACATATTCCGACAACCTGCAGTAGTCTGGGCAGACCTTGTGAGGGGTGATATTATACGCCCTCAGGCTTACTGTAATCACGGACCCCGCTACACTCCTTTACTCCTTTTCGATTAGCACACGATATCGGCCCGCACATCAACACGCAACTTAATACACGCCT
>Ga0210393_10003582_pt1 | contig 12455 bp, 10 predicted proteins | sample IncBWC27OmetaG_FD_160068 | JGI IMG/M metagenome (GOLD analysis project Ga0210393, IMG submission 160068) | Forest soil microbial communities from Barre Woods Harvard Forest LTER site, Petersham, Massachusetts, United States - Inc-BW-C-27-O ... | reverse complement strand
GGCATCCCTTCGTCCTTGAGGCCCCCCAGATCGCCGATAGCACGGTCCAGCGGTTGACCGCGAGCGCCGCCACGATTGCGCGCAGTGAAGCGGATATTCGGCGCGATCTCGCGCGGCGCGCCTCCCATCTCGATCCGATCGAAGGCATCTGGTATGCCGAAGACGGCTACCGTGTCGGCATCATTCCAGACCCACGGCCTCAGCGGCATGGCTTCGTGGCGATTGTCCTCTCCACAACCGTCGCGGGATGGGCGCCGGGTCAGGTCAAGGGTGAGTTTGTGAAGCGGCTTGACGGGTCCTACACCGCGACCCTCTACATCGATAACCACTCCGTGCGGCATCCCGAGGGTGACATCTATCGCGGCGTCCACTCCGGTGTGAAGATTTACAAGGGCCTCTTGCTCCGCATGTCCCCGCGCGAGTGGGGAAAGGAGTATCCCATTCACCGATGGGACCGCGGTATCCTGAATTCCCGGAATCCGCGAGCGCCGACCCTCCTGGTGCGAGACAATCAGACTGTCGTGGTATCGGTCCCGTCCCACGATGGCCAGTATAAAGCAGCGCTCGACAGTCTGATTTCGGCGCATCGCGCCGACATACTCGCCGCCGACAACCTGATCATCGATCTCCGCGGTGATGAAGGCGGCAATGAACCGACGACGGCCAGCCTCGAGCCATTTATCACGAGTAAGGTGCAGCGCCCGCCCCTGGCATGGGAAGACGACGTGCCCGTCGTGCTCTCGTCACCGACGAACATCGCGTACTTCACGCTCATGGAGAAGGACGGATGGATTCCGGCGCATCTGACGGAACGGATGCAATTGCATCCTGGCGCCATCGTGCCGTTTCCCGATACGCTGGATAACGACACGACGCGTGGCACACCAGCGGCAGCTGATACCGCTTATCAGCGGCCCCGACGCGTGGCCATCCTCATCGACCGAGCGGTCGTCAGTGCTGGTGAAGCCTTCATCCTGAGAGTTCGGCGGCGCGCGAAAGTGACACTGTTCGGCGAGCCGACCGCTGGCGTGATTGACTTTCAAGACGTGCAGCTCACCGACCTCCGGTGTGCTGCGGGCGGACTGCTCGTGGGCTACCCCATGGTCGCGGGGTCCTCCCTGCTCCCGCGAGGTGGCCTCAACAACGTGGGAATACCCCCCGACGTGCCGATCGCCGCGTCCGTGGGCGATCAAGTCGGCTTCATTGAGGACTATTACCATCGGCACCGCTCACTGCGGAGCCACTGAGGACCGCAAGCGGAGGAGGCGTGCCGCTCGCGTCGCCAATGGCGCGCGAGCGAGTGCATGATCCACTCGCTCGCGCGCTTTTTACCTTAGGTCGCCGTGGGATCGCACGCCTTGTAGTTCGGATTGCCCGCCTCGTCGACCGGCAGCGGCAACGAGACATCGTTGCCGAAGACGCCCGGGTGCGGTGTATACGATCCGTTCGGATAGACCGTATTGACCCCCTGGTTGTATTGGGTGATCAACCGCCGCATATCACCGAGCCGATGGGCGGTAAGCCACAGGTCGAAGGCCCGCTCCTGGAACAAGAACTGGAGCGGTGTCATACCCGCGGGAACGGCGGTCACCGCCGCCGCTGCCCCTGCCCCGTTGGCAACGTACGACTGCTGTCGTGCGGCGGAAATGTTGCTCAGGAAGGTCGCCATGTCGCCGCCCTTGAGCGCCGCTTCCGCTTGAATCAATCGCGCTTCGATACCGGTGGCGATAGCGATCGGGGAGTTATATGACGTGTACTTGTTCTCCAAATACAGGGAGTCGAAGTTATCGAACCCCAACCCCCCCGAATTGACCCATTGGACGCGCGGATCATTCGCCGACCGGAATGGCAAGCCGACGCCGCCCTCCCGGTCGGCGACGGTATAGCGACCTTCGTTCCACGTGTATTCCCAGACGCCGTTCGAGGTGCGCCCGTTGCTCTGGGAATACCCCGCGTCGTACTCGAACGTCGTGGGGACGGATGCGACCGCCGCCGCGGCCGCGGCATAGTTGCCCGCATCCAACTCCGCGCGACCCAGTCCGACCGCAGCCAGGTTCTGCTCGATTGGGATCTGCGCCGCGTCGCCAGAAATCGTGTCCTTGCTGAGCACTGCCGCCGCCGAGTCGAATCGCGCGATTGCGTCGGCGAAGATCTCCGCGGTCGTCTCGAGTTTGCCGTAGTCGATGGTTCCGTTCGGCAGCGTGTTGCTGAATGGAATGCCGCTGCAGTACGTCTCGCCCGTGATGACATACGTAAAGCCGACAAAGCTCATCGCTTCCGCCTCAAGCGCGGCATTCGGCTTGAGCGTCGCGTACTGTTGCACTGCGAATTCGCCCGTCGCCCGGGCGCGTTGCAGGCGGATCAAGTTGTTCTCGGACGACGAATTGTCCGCCGTGATGGCGCGTTGGTCCATCTGAATACGCGTCTCGAAGGTGTCGCTGGAGTGGAACTCATCGCCCAGGAGGCCACTGTCCTCGATGATGCCTTCATTGTCCCCCGCATCGCCGGCGTACGCGTAGTCGAAATCGCCGTACACGGCAGCCGTGACGGTCGGCAGCGCGGACGCACTGCTCAAGGCCGAGGGCTGCACGACGTCGGGCGCGGTGACGCGCAAGGTGCGGTTGTCGCAGGCACTCAGCACGGTGCCCGCACCGATCACGCTAATCCAAAGGTGTCTCATGGGCATCAGTAGTTGAGGGTCACGCGGAAGGTGTAGTAGCGGACGGGCGGCTGCGTCAGGAAATCCGCTAACAGAAAGTTCGAAGCGCCGCCGGACGTGATCTCCGGATCCAGTCCTTTATAATTCGTCCATGTGCGCATATTGCGGGCGGCGACCGTGAGGGTCACGCCACGCGCGGCGATGCGATGCACCCACGCCGACGGCAGGAGGACCGACACCGACGCCTCGCGCCATTTCCAGAAGGTGGCATCCTGGATGTAGCCGGCGGTCGAACCCAAGTCTTCGGCCGCGATCACGCCCGCCTCGCCCGCGAGATCGCCGGTCTTGAAGTAGTCGAGCTGCGAGTTGTGAATGATGGCGTCGCGATACAACTGCGTCGCATTGTAGAGTTTCTGCCCACCCTGAAAGTCAAACAGGGAGCTGACCTTGATGACTCTGAACAGCGTGAGCGACGGAGTGAAACCCGCCAGCGCCGTCGGCGAGCTGCTCCCCATATACTTGGGCGTTGACCCCACCAGCGAGACTTCGTTGGACTCGATAATGCCGTCGTGGTTTTTATCGGCGTACGTATAGGGGACCTGCCAGTACCCACCGAGTGGAAAGCCCTGCGCCATTTCCTGGGTGTTGGTGTTGAAGCCGAAGATGATCGGCTGAATCTGTTGACCGTTGATCGCTCCCAGCTGTTGCAGGCGATTCTCGATCGTCGTGAAGTTCCCGGTCACCGTGAAGTTGACGGCCTTGAAGTCGAGCGGCACCGCCGTGACTTGCATCTCGAGCCCACGATTCCGGACTTTGCCGATGTTGATCCAGCGGAAGTTGGTGTCGCCGATGGATGGCACCAGCACCTGCTGCACGAGCGCGTCTTGCGTGTGCTTGTCGAAGTAGGTGGTGCTGATCGTGAGACGGTCGCGGGCCAGCGACAGATCGAACCCGGTCTCGACTTCGGTCGTGCGTTCCGGTTTGAGATCCGGGTTGCCGGGATTCCCCGCCGTGAAGGCGGCCACGCTTGTTCCAAGACCGGTCACGGCTGGCACCGGGTTCTTGAATACCAGCGCGTTCAAGAAGCTGGGGTGCAGTCCGGACTGTCCGACGGCTGCCCGGAGCTTGAGGGCGCTGAGCACCGCGCCCTTCGGAAACCACGGCTCATCGCTCAGAACGTACGCCACGCTCCCGGTCGGATACTCGGTCGTGCCGGCCGCGAAACCCGTCGAGCTATTCTTGTCGAGCCGGAGGCCGGCGTTCAGATAGAGTTTCTCGCGCCACGCGAATTGCTGCTGCACGAAGCCGCCCAGCGTGCGATTATCCTGATTGATCTCCGAGACGGCCTGGAGCGTCGACACCGCGGTGAGCGAGTTGGCGCCGCCGGTCAACCCGAATCCGTCCGCGTAATTGCCAGTGAAGAGATTACGGCGCCAACTCCCGCCGACGGTGCTCGTGGAGACGATACCGAACGGCAGTTGGGCGTTCGCCGACACGTTCGAGTTGATCGTGTATGTCTCGGTCTCGAGGCGATCGCGGACCCGAAAGCCGAGCGGATCGTTCGCGAACTTGACGACGTTCGGCTGGACGCCCTGTTGATCGTCCTGATCGACGATGTCGAACCCGCCCGTGGTATTCGCGGACAGCCAGCTCAGTGGCTGATAGGCGATATTGAGTGACGGTGTCCAGCGCTGAATATCGGAGAAGGTTTGAATCTGATCACTCGTCGACGGGTTCGTGGCGCCGAGGTAGCCGTAGTTGTGCGCAACGCCGCCAATGCCGCCACCGAGCAGGCCCGTCGACAGGTCTCCGAGGATGTCATTGTCGTTTTGCGGTAGCCGGGTATTGCTCGCGACATACCCGCCACTGAAGCTCAGGGTCAGGTCGGACCGAGGCCGCGTCGTGAAGTTTGCCCGACTATTCGTCTGCTGCAGTTGGTTGGATACGTTGGTCCCATTCTCCAGCTGGTAGTCGCCACTCACGAAATACGTGTTGACGTCCGATCCGCCGCTCGTGGCCAGGTTGTACTCCTGGCGGCGCCCGACGCGAATTGGGGTCACGCTCGACCGTAGCGGGCTGAAGCTGGCCACGCTATCGATGGCGCAGCCGCCGGCCGCGGCGGCCAGCGTCGCCTGGAAGATCTGGCAGTTCGTGCGCGTGACCGACCCGTGCACGAGGGAGTACGACGTAAAGTCGGCCGGATAGTTGTTGTCGTCGTGTATTTCCCCATTCTCGACGAACGCATCCCAGTGCATTCGGCCGCTCTGTCCACGCTTGGTGGTGATCACGATCACACCGTTCGCCGCCGCGGTGCCGTACAGGCCCGTGGCCGCGGGACCTTGCAGCGTCTGAATCGTTTCGATGTCGTCGGGATTGATGTCGTTGACGCGCGACGTCCCCTGACCACCGACGCCTACGGTCGTGAAAGTGGCCTGCGGGTTATTGTCCACCTCGATGCCGTCAATCACCATCAAGGGCTCGTTCGAGAGCGACACGCTGGTCGCCCCGCGAATGCGAATTTTGGCACCCGTGCCAGTCGTTCCCGACGGCTGCGTGACTTGCACACCGGGCGCCGAGCCTTCGAGGACGCTCGCGAAATTCGGAGCGGCCGCCAGGATCAGCGAGTCAGGCGTAAGCTGCGGGGTGAGCGTTGCCACCTCGCGCGACTCCTCGGACCGGCCCGTGCTCGTCACCTGGATCGTCGTCAGGGTAACAGACGCCGCTGTAAGAAAAAGATCGGCGGTGACCACGGCCCCATCGGTCACGGCGACCGTGACCGAAGACGATGTATATCCCAGCCGAACCGCGAGGAGGCTCTGGGAGCCGGCCGGGACGCGCCGCAGGCGATAATACCCGCTGTCGTTCGTGACGACCCGGATCGTGGTTCCATTGACTTGAACGCGAGCCTGTGGCACGCCGGCGCCACTCGCCTTATCGGTGACCCGGCCAGTCACCGTCCCGCCTGACTCTTGGGCCACCAGGCACGGTGCGCTCAGCAGTGCCCCTGATAGGATAGCGACGCACCACTTCCACTGACCTGTCATGTTCTCATCCCTCCTCCTTGGACGCGCGCAGGTGATGACGGACGGACGTCGCCGGCCGCCCCAACTATCGATGTAGCAGATGCGAACGTGGGAGCGGGGCGCGACAAGGTCTTGAACGTTTCCAACGCGCCGTATTGACCCGCGGCGACGGCGGACGAGCGCGTTCGCGCTCGGATCATCGCGACAGATGCGTTTGGCGAGGTTGAACGTTTCGCCAATCACGACCCAGCCGGCTCCGGGATGTCCCGGTACGTAGCCGGGCGGATCGAAGGGCGATCAACGATTTCGGCGCAAACGACGTGAGTTGTAGCGCGAATGCCCGATTCCACGTCGTCGCGCCTGCCGCGGCCCGACCACCGACTCGAGCCGGCTTGCCTGTGCCGGATGACGACGAGATTATCCCGATGCCATGATCGACCAACTCATTTACTCGCTCAATCTTGCCGCACCGCCCGATGTCGTGTGGGCCGCGATTACGGATCCGGCCCACACGTGCTGCTACTTCTACGACCTGGCCGTCCACGCCGAGTGGAAGAAGGGCGGCCACATCGCATACCAACTCCCCAATGGCGCCCCGGCACTCGCCGGACGCATCCTGGAGTACGCGCCACCGTACCGATTTCGCATGAGCGCGGTGCTGCAGTTCGCACATCAGCTGCGCGCGGAACAGGGCTCCGCCATCGATTGGGTCACCACCCCTCGCGGATCGGGAACCCTGCTCATCATTACACACGATGGACTGGCCGAATGCCCGCGCACGCGCCGGATCATGCACACGAGTTGGCCGGCGATTTGTGACGCCTTGGCGCGGCACGTCGCGGTCGACGCCCTGGCACAAGCCCAATGCAGCGTCATTCGGACGCGGGGCAATCACCCGACGCCGCGCGCGTGCCGATTCATGTACTCGGAGCGGCCCTCCTCCTGATCCCGCGCGTTCACGCCACTCATGGGATCATGTACCCGGCCGAGCGCACGGCCAACACCCACCGCGGACGCGCCGGGTCGCTTTCAATTTTCTTTCTGAGCGCCATCACGCACGCGTCGATGACGCGACTCTTGGGGGGACCCGAGCGACCCCACACCTCGCGATACAGCTCGGACCGCGAGACCGCGCGTCCGCGGGACCGAAGCAACGTGAAGAGCAGCTTGAACTGGCGACTCGACAGGCGGACGCGGTGCAAACCGCGCCGCACCGTCCCCGTCGACGCATCGATCAAGAGATCGCCGAGCCACTCCTGCACGCCATCTCCGTCGAAGGCAGGCCGCGCCCTGGAGCGCCGCACCAGCGCTCCGATGCGCGCCGCGAGCTCACGTCCCAAGCAATCGATGTCCGCGACCGCGTCGGCTCCGGCGGCCACGCAGCACTCACACGTCTCGTCATCCCCCTCGCGGACGAGCGTCAGGAATCGAATGGGCAGTCGCTCATCACAGTACGCGCGAATCGATGCGAGGACAGGGTCCGCTCGACCTTCACACGGCACGACGATGACCGCCGGGGTGGGGTCGCGCACCCGTTCGAGCGCGTCTGCGGCGTCCGCCTCGAGCTCGGCCCGGTAGCCGGCTTCGTCGAGCGCGTACCCCCATTCGGCGCTTCGCGATGGATCGCGGCACGCGACGACGACGATCTCTTTCGGTCCCTGACGCCGCTGGCGAACACTCCGCTGGCTCATCCGATTTCCGCGACGAAACGATACCCACCCCACTCCCCCAAGCCGGTTTGAATGTGACAGGCGCCGTGGCCTTGACCCAGCTTGCGGCGCAGTGTCGCGATGAGCTCATCGACTTTGCGGGTCGGCGACTGATCCGGCCCGCTCCGCCACACGGTTCTGTACAGCACCTCGCGCGAGAGGCAACGACCGGTATGACGGATCAGCTCGACGAGCACGTCATACTCCGTCGGCGTCAGTTTAATGCCCCGGCCAGCCCATCTGACCGAGCGAGTCGGCGGATGCACCTCTAACTCACCGATGCGCACCCACGACGGGCCGGCCCGTTCGCCTGAGCAGGATCGTCGCAGGACCGCATGGATTCTGGCAGCGAGCGCCCGAATGCCCACGGGCGTCCAAACCCAATCGTCGACTCCGAGCGCGAACGCTCGCACGAGGTCGTCCTCGTCGTCGGGTCGCGGCGCCAGCACCAGCAACGGGGTGTCGCTCAGCCGGTACCGTACCACCTTCACCAGGGCCGGGTTTCGCACGATGACGAGATCGGGCGACGCCTGATCCAGTATCCGAAACGCAGCCGCGATCGTGTCGGCGGCTGCGACCTCGTATCCCTCGGCCGTGAGGTTGTTGCGTAACCATCGCGAGTCTTCGCGGTCGGAGTCGATAACGGTCAACTGAGTCATGGTTCACTGTTACGGCGCACTCGGCAGACGGTATTGTAGGAAAGCAACATCATGTCGCGCGCGATGGGTGCGGTTCCGTACGGCCCGCCGGCGCTCGCGCGCGCCAACGACCCATTCGTACCGGGTTTTTGGTTGCTCAGGCTCGAATCATGGACACATCGCGCGCCGCGACGCGGATTGTGATTCCATGACCATGCTTGCACCGCTCCGCCAGCCGCGGTGGCTTTCGCACGTCGTCGAGTATCTGGACGCTCATTACACCGACGCCGTGCGCGTCCGCACGCTGGCCACGCTGGCCGGTGTCCATCCGGTGCATCTCGGCCGCGTGTTCCGCCAGTTCCATCGCTGCAGTGTCATCCAATATCAGACGCGCATGCGGATCCAACGCGCCCGCACGTTGCTGGGCGTCCCCGGCCTCTCACTCACCAGAATCGCCCTCATGACGGGATTCGCGGACCAAAGTCACTTCACGAGGGCGTTCACCGCGATGCTCGGCTGTCCCCCAGGCGAGTTTCGTCGCGCGGTTCATCCCGATCTGCGGCTGGCCATAGACCCCACGATGCCGTCGCCACGACGGCGCGTCAGCTGACCTAAGCTCTCCAGAGCCATGCGCATAGTGGACTGCGTATCGATCGTCGTGCTGGCGGTGGCGTGCAGCGGCAGCAGCAGCCCCATCGTCGAACCGACCACGCCGCAGGGCTTCGAGGCGGTGCATTTCGACGCCATGCTTGGCAGCGCGTGTGCCGCGGCTACTTCGCGCTGCGCTTTTCTGTCACAGTTCGCGATTCCGCCGGCGTTCGGCGCCACGGCCACGCCGGTGACCATCGACACCGGCACCGGGCCATTTATCTGGCAGGCGTTCGTGTATGACAGCGTGGATACGCACGCGGCCGGCGGCACGGTCGAAACGCTTACCTTGATGGTGTTCAGCGATACGAACGTCGCTGCGGGTGTCCGTCTCAACCCCGACGAGCGCCTTTCCGACACGACCAACGTCGAGCCGATCGGGAGCACTGAACTCAGCGACTCGGCGGGCGCGGTGACCGGACCCTGTGCCCCACCGCCGACCCTGCGTCATACGAGCCTGCCGTCCATCACATCTGGCTCGTGCCACCTCCGGCTGTTCAGTGTCGGCTTGACGCTCACAGTGGGTTCGAACGGCACGGTCTTCTCTATGGCGCCGGAGAACGTCGACGGCGTCCGCGTCACCTACTGACCGATGACCGCACTCCGGACCGTCATCGTGGACGACGAGGAGCTGGCGCGCGAGCGGCTGCGCTCCATGCTGGCCAACCACCCGAACATTGAGATCGTTGGTGAGGCCGAGGACGGAGACTCGGCGATCCGTGTCATTCGAGAGTACTCACCCGATCTCGTGTTCCTCGATGTGCAGATACCCCAGGCGAACGGATTCGATGTCATCCGGGATCTTCCTCCCGGCTCGATACCGTTGATCGTTTTCGTCACGGCGTACGATCAGTATGCATTGCGCGCCTTCGACGTCGACGCCTGCGACTACCTGCTCAAGCCTTTCGACGAAGCGCGGTTGGCCGAAACGCTCGATCGCGTCTCGAGCCGCTACGACGGGTATGAGGCGCCGGCAGGGACGGCGCTGCAGGCGGTCCTCGCGCACATGCACGCGGCGCCGTGCGACCAGGTGGTCGTCAAAGCTGACGGACGATACATCTTTTTCGACGCCGATGAGATTGATTGGATCGAGGTCGTTGGAAAAGAGTTGCGGATCCACTCGGGCACATCGATGTTGCGCGTGCGCGAGTCCATGAACAGCTTCGAGCGGCGCCTCCCGCCGCACCGGTTCATTCGCGTGCACCGCTCCGCGATCATCAATCGATCACGGCTGCGGGAGATGCAGCCGTGGTTCCAGGGCGAATACCTGCTGATTCTGCGCGATGGGACGCGTGTCGTCACGGGACGCCGGTACCGGGACGACGTGCAAACCTTGATTCGCCACCGGGCGGTGCGGTGAGATCGACCCGCCTCCGACAGGCGCTGACGATAGTCGGGATCTGGACCGCCGTTGGCGTGTTCTCCACGACCCAGTCCCTCATCGCATCGCGCGTCCGCGGCGGGACAACGCCGTGGGTCTCGTTTGCGGTGGGGAACCTGCTGAGTGTCTGGCTGTGGGCGTTGTACACCCCGGTGATCTTGTGGCTCGGCCGCCGGTGGCGCATCACGCGTGCCCGGTGGCGACGCACCGTCCCGATGCATCTGCTCGCGGCGCTCGCGCTGCTCATCCTCGAGTCGGCGCTCACCGTCGTCTGGCGTCACGTGTCCTTCTCGTTCGATCTCACCGCGAGAGCCTTTCTCGACGGCGTGAGCTATGCCGCCGTGTTGGTGGTCGCGTACGCCGCGGACGAGCGGCGCGTGTCGGAGCGTCGCCGCATCCGTTCGGCGCGTCTCGCGCAACAGCTGACGGAGGCGCGGCTCGGCGCGCTCCGGGCGCAGTTGCGGCCGCATTTTCTGTTCAATACGCTCCATGCGGCGACGGCGCTGCTGCACCGGGATCCGGATGCGGCCGACGCCATGCTCACGCGCCTGGCGACACTCCTGCGGCGCGTCTTCGATCGCTCGTACAGCCGCTGTCACGAGATCCCGCTGCGAGACGAGCTCGAGCTGCTCGACGCCTATGTCGGTATCATTCGCGCGCGCTTCGGCAACCGGATCGATGTCACGGTCCAGGCGCCGTCCGCGATGCTCGATGCCCGCGTGCCCATGCTGATCTTGCAGCCGTTGGTCGAAAACGCGGTGCGGCACGGTATCGAGCCACGCGCCGGCCGCGGATCGATCCGCGTGAATGTTCGTGAACGCTCGTCGGGTATGCAGCTCGTCGTCGCCGACGATGGACGCGGGATGCCGCGCGGCGGCGTCTGGCGCGAAGGCGTCGGGCTCCGCAACACCCGCCGGCGGCTGCGGGCCATGTACGGACAGGCGGGGAACCTGCAAATCCTCGATGCCGATCCCGGCGTCACGGTGATCGTGACGCTCCCCCGCGCGGTGTGAGAGCGGCGTTCCGCGACGTTAGCTTGGCGCGAATCGCCAGTCGGGGAACTGGTGCTCGAGAAAGGGCAGGAGCGCGTTCCATGTCTCGGGGCCGGTGACGACCAGTGGGGACGGCGAGACGGGATGGCGCTCCCGATCCTGAGACTCGGTGTATCCCCAGCGGATGCCGAGGAGGCGGTGGATCTCTTCGTTTCTGGAACGCAGGGGTGCCGTGGTGAGAAACGTGTCGGCCGTCCAACGCAGCCGCGCCGAGTCGTTCAGATTCCCGCACGGGGCATCGAAGAACTTCGGGAACATGCCGAACGACACGAACGGGATGTTCAGGTCCATCATGGACGGGAACTTGTCGATGGATTGTGACGTCACGGCCGCCGCATCGCTCTCGTCCATGGTGCGGTACCGATGGTCGGTGATGACCTGTATCCAGCCGCACAGTTCTCGATATCCCGAGCCCTCGTAGCTCTCGACGACGCCGTCGATCGTGGGATAGCCACGACAGGTGGCGAGGTCGATGTGCATCCCAGGCACGACATCGTAACCGGACCGCACGGGGTCCTCTGTCACCCCGTACCTGACGGCGACCTTGCCACCACGTCCCTTCAGGGTGAAAGGAATGATCGTCGGTTCACCACTGAGGTCCGGCACGAATGGCAGGACGGCAGACAACCCCAGATACCGCAGCACGTCACGACGATCGGCCAACGCGATATTCCTCCACACGGTGGGCGGCTGCTGTGAGCGCTACGATTGCACCGCGGCGTCCGTGTGTCAATGCACGTGGATCGCGACCTTCGCGTCCGGGGTGTTCGACAGTGCAATGGCGCCCGGACCAGTCCATGGGCCGCCATCTTGCACGTATCGCCAACCGCCGTCAGGTTGACGCCTCCAGATCGACAGATACGCACCGTGAAAAGTCTTCTTTCCGGTGAACACGTACGGCCCCGCTGTGAACGCCAGGTCGTTGCTGGTGGAGACGTCGGCAAACGTCGGGCTCCACCGCAATACCTGGTCGACCGTCCTGCCGGCGTAGAATTCCCGGATGGCAGCCCTGCCGTAGACAAAATCGCGGCCCGTCTGGACGCCGAACAAGTCGGCATACGTCGTGAACGACGAGTCTTGCCCGGTCCGTTCCGACAGATCCGCAAACGCGCGATCGGCTTGGAGCACACTGGCACGGTCCGCCGGGGCGCCGGCCGACGGGTACGCGGGGGACGTATCGCGAGTCGGCGTCGCGTAGGGACCGGTCGGCGCAGTCGGCGTGTCCTTCGACACGGACGTCATGAACGCCCCGACCCGCCACGCATTCCCCTCGCGCCGCCAGAAGGCGATGTAGAGCAGTGGCTTCTCGCCAGGTCCGAGGACGGTGTCGCTCGTCGGGTTCGTT
>Ga0210393_10003581_pt1 | contig 12456 bp, 10 predicted proteins | sample IncBWC27OmetaG_FD_160068 | JGI IMG/M metagenome (GOLD analysis project Ga0210393, IMG submission 160068) | Forest soil microbial communities from Barre Woods Harvard Forest LTER site, Petersham, Massachusetts, United States - Inc-BW-C-27-O ... | reverse complement strand
ATCCGGCCAGCGCCGTATGTGGGCCGCTACAAATGGGTCTTGCTGGAACGTTTGGATGTATTGAGTGATGAGGAGATGAATGACTTGATTTGCCAGTCCTACGAGATGGTGGTAGTCAAGGCAAAGCCAAAGCGAAAGTCGAAGCGCGAGTCAGCCCGCTGATTTGACTCCCACTCGCTCCCTACGCTAGCCTCAAGGGTCTGCCCACAGATTTAGATTCCATGCGATTCAAGTGCGAGCGATTCATCGTGCTGCTGGCAGTGCTGGTGGCTTTGGCTTCTGCCGCGCCGGCGGGCGTGCAGCCCGTCCACGCGCCTCATGCTGTAGTGGTGAGCGTTCATGAACTGGGTTCGCGGGCCGGATTGGACATTCTGCGGGCAGGGGGCAACGCCGTTGACGCCGCTGTGGCTACGGGATTTGCTTTGGCCGTGGTTCATCCGCAAGCAGGAAACTTGGGCGGCGGTGGATTCATGCTCATCCGTTTAGCGGACGGACGGACGCACTTCGTCGACTATCGCGAGATGGCTCCCGCGGCAGCGACGGCCAACATGTATCTCGACGCTCAAGGCAATGTCATGGAAAACGCGAGCCTGATCGGTTATAAGGCTGTCGGAGTGCCGGGTTCGGTGGCCGGAATGGTTTACGCCGAGAAGGCCTATGGCAAGCTGACCCTCGATCAGGTAATGGCCCCTGCAATCAAGTTGGCACAGGACGGTTACCCGCTAGCCTGGCAGGAGACGCGGGATTTTCAGGACGAAGGCTTGGCTAAGTTCCCCGAGTCACGGCGCATCTTTCAGAGAAATGGGAACTACTATAAACAGGGAGAAATCTTCCGGCAGCCTGAGTTGGCACGCACACTGAAGCGGATTGCGCGCGACCCGGATGACTTTTATCGCGGTGCCATGGCGCGTGAATTAGCAGCGTCGATTCAGAAGGACGGCGGCCTGATCACCGCCGAGGATCTTGCGCACTACGAAGTGAAGGAACGCGAGCCAATTCGGGGAACCTATCGGGGCTACGAAATCATTAGCGCGCCTCCTCCGTCATCGGGAGGGATTGCGCTGATCGAGATATTAAATATTCTGGAAGGATACGATCTCGCCAAGGCGGGCGACCGGTCCGCGGCTTCGGTACATTTAACGGTTGAGGCATTCCGGCGGGCGTTTTATGATCGAGCCGAGTTCCTGGGAGACCCGGATTTTTCCAAGATTCCGGTCGCGCAACTCATCGACAAGAAGTATGGGGCGGCGTGGAGGGGAACGATTGATCCGGCGCAAGCCAGCGTCAGCAAAGATCTGAAGCGGCCAGCGATCTTCAGCGAACTTGAACAGTATGCGTCGCAGCATTTGCAGCCGTTATCTGTGCATGAGCCCGCACACACCACGCATTATTCCGTTGTTGACTCAGAGGGCAACGCGGTCGCAGTGACGACCACGTTGAATGATAGCTTTGGTTCTCGGGCGACGGCGGAGGGGCTGGGTTTTCTGTTGAATGATGAGATGGACGACTTCGCGGCGAAGCCGGGAGTCCCCAATCTCTACGGGTTGATTCAAGGGCCGGCCAACGCCGTTGGACCGGGCAAGAGACCGCTTTCCGCTATGACGCCGACTATTGTGCTGAAAGATGGAAAGCTCTTTCTGGTTCTTGGTTCGCCAGGCGGACCAAGAATTATCACGACGGTGGCCAACATCCTGATGGGCGTGGTCGACTACGGAATGAATATTCAGGAAGCTGTGAACGCTCCTCGATTCCATCATCAATGGCTGCCCGACGTCGTCAACGTCGAGCGGTGGTTTTCTCCGGATACCGTGAGGTTGCTCGAGCAAATGGGACACAAGGTCGCGAGCGGAGAAACCGCGGGTGGAGACTGGGCTCCCTATTGGAGCGACGGCGAGTGCATTGCGATCGATCTGAAGACCGGCGAGCGTTTGGGTGCAAGCGACGTCAGGAATAACGGAAAGGCAGTGGGCTACTGATGCTGAAAGCGATATCCACGCTCGTTTATGTGAAGGAACGGCTGCATCCCGGCCTGTTGGATGGATTGGTGCGAGGCGGGGCGCAGGCCATTGAAATTTTTGCCGCTCGACAGCACCTGGACTACGCCAATCGCAAGCAGCATGTCCGGGAAATTGCCGACTGGTTTCGCACCAGCGGAATTATTCTGAACTCGGTTCACGCGCCACTTTACGCGGATTATGAATGGGGACGAGCCGGCGCGCCGCAAATGAACATCGCTTCAACCGACCGGGCAAGCCGGATCGAAGCCATGGACGAAATCAAACGTGCCCTCGAATTAGCCGAGCACATTCCTTTTCGATTTCTGGTGCAACATATCGGGACTACCGGAGAGTCGTTTGACGACCGCAAATTCGAGGCTGCGATGACTTCAGTCGAGCATCTGCGAGCCTTCGCCAAGCCACTCGGAGTGCGAATTCTGCTGGAGAACACCCCTAACGAATTGTCCGTGCCCGAGAGGTTGGTGGAGTTCATCCGCGCTGCCCACTTCGACGATGTAGGCGTGTGCTTCGATTTCGGTCATGCGCACATGATGAGTGATGTGCAGCAGGCGTTCGAAACTTTGAAGACGTACATCCATTCGACACATGTACACGACAATAACAAAACTCACGATTCGCATCTCTGGCCCGGCAGCGGATCAATCGACTGGAAACAGGCCATGGAGTTGCTACGGTCGGCGCCGCACACTCCGGCGCTGTTGCTTGAGATCGAGAGCGACGAGAAGATTAACCCGGTTGAAAAAATGAGTGAAGCATTCGACAAACTGGAAGCAGCGTAAGAAATTGAGCGATCGAGTAATCGGGCAACTGAACCGCGCGGCTTTCAATTACTCAGTTGCGAAATTACCAAATTAAGACTATGTCATCTCCTGTAACTACGATCGTCGACGTTGGCAAACACGAGGGTCAGAGCGTCACCATTCGCGGCTGGCTCTATAACTTGCGCGAGAGCGGGAAGCTGCTGTTCCCACAGCTCCGCGATGGCTCCGGCGTGATTCAAGGCGTTGTGCCCAAGAATGCAGTCACGCCTGAGGTCTTTGACGCACTTAAGGGCCTGACTCAGGAATCAAGCGTGATTGTTGAAGGCAAGGTCCGGGCCGACAAGCGCGCGCCCGGTGGCTATGAGCTGGATATCTCGAATGTGCAGGTGGTTCAGAAAGTCGCGGAGAGTGATCCCTATCCCATTTCGCTGAAAGAACACGGCGTCGATTTTCTGATGGAGCATCGGCATTTGTGGGTGCGAACCCCACGCCAGGCCGCGATTCTTCGCGTTCGCGCTGAGATCATCAAAGCTGCGCGTGATTTCTTCGACGAGCGCGGCTTCACGCTGACCGATCCGCCAATTCTTACGCCCGCTGCGTGTGAAGGCACGACTACGCTGTTTCCGGTCGATTACTTCGACGAGCAAGCCTACCTTACGCAGTCGGGACAGCTTTACATCGAAGCTACAGCGATGGCGCTGGGCAAGGTGTATTCGTTCGGGCCAACGTTCCGCGCCGAGAAAAGCAAGACCCGCCGTCATTTAACCGAGTTTTGGATGGTCGAGCCGGAAGTCGCCTATGCCGAACTCGCGGACATTATGGATTTGGCCGAAGGGCTGCTCAGCTTTCTGATAAAACGTTGCCTCGAACGCCGGCGCTCAGATTTGCAGACTATCGGCCGCGACGTTTCAAAGTTAGAGAAGGTCGAGCCTCCGTTTCCCCGCATCACTTACGACGAAGCGGTGAAGATGTTGCAGGAAGCGCACGTTAAGGGCGCCCTCGAAAACAATTTCGAGTACGGCGGCGATCTGGGTTCGCCTGACGAAACTTACATCTCGTCGCAGTTTGACCGGCCGGTGATGGTGCATCGCTATCCGGCAAAGATAAAAGCGTTCTACATGGAACCCGATCCCCAGCGGCCGGATCTGGCGCTGTGTGTAGATGTGCTCGCGCCCGAGGGCTACGGCGAAATCATTGGTGGCTCGCAGCGCATGGCGTCCTACGAGTTGCTGCTCAAACGCATTCACGAGCATGGTCTGCCGGAAGAAGCGTTCAAGTGGTATCTCGATTTGCGGAAATACGGAAGCGTGCCCCATGCGGGCTTCGGCATGGGAATCGAACGGGCCGTAGCATGGATCTGCGGGTTGGAGCATGTGCGGGAAACAATTCCATTTCCGAGAATGCTGCACCGGTTGTATCCGTAAAGCCGTTTTCACCGCCGAGCACGCTGAGGTCGCCGAGAATGGAAGAAAAAGACAGACTCGACCAGATCACGCGTCGCATCATCGGGGTCGCAATCGAGGTGCATAAAGCGCTAGGGCCGGGGTTGCTCGAATCAGCATACGAAGTCTGCCTGGCTTTTGAACTACACCAACTAGGCCTGAAAGTGGAAGTGCAGAAGCCTCTTCCGGTTGTGTACAAAGAGGTGAAACTGGACTGCGGATATCGGCTCGATCTAGTCGTGGAGGATGCGGTGATAGTTGAAATCAAGGCGGTGGACCACCTTTCTCCCATTCACGACGCTCAATTGCTCTCGTACCTCCGGTTGTCGCACAAGTGTGTCGGGCTACTTCTGAACTTTCACGTGCGAGTGTTGAAGGACGGCCTTAAACGCATCGTTAATGAATTTCCAGACTCGGCGTTCTCGGCGACCTCGGCGGTAACTTAGCCCGAACTTATGACTAACATCACTCCATCCTTCTCCAGCATCACGCCCCGGAAGATTCGGGTTATCGGTGTACCGCTTGACCTCGGCCAGTCGCGACGCGGCGTGGACATGGGACCCTCGGCAGTGCGCGTTGCCGGCCTCGAGGCGCGATTGGAGGCGCTCGGCCACGTTGTTGAAGACGCCGGAAATGTGTCCGTCGCCATCGCCGAGCAAAAGAAGGAAGGCGATGCGCATGCAAAGTATTTGAAAGAGATCACCGCAACCTGCACCAAGCATGCGGAACTCGTGGTCAAGACGCTGGAAGCCGGCAAGGTGCCGATTACTCTGGGCGGCGATCATTCCATTGCCGCGGGAACGGTTGCGGGCGTGGCGGAGTTCTATCGGCGCCAGAACCAGCACATCGGCCTTATCTGGATTGACGCTCACACCGACGTCAATACACCCGACAGCTCTCCCAGCGGAAACGTGCATGGCATGCCACTGGCCGCGATCATGGGATTGGGCCCGCCTGAACTGGCCAACATTTTCGATTTTTCTCCCAAGGTGAAGCCCGAGAATTGCGTGCTGGTTGGCGTCCGTGATATCGACGCCATCGAAAAAGAAAACGTGCGTAGAACCGGAATCCACGTTTTCACCATGCGCGATATCGACGAGCGTGGCATGCGAACCGTGATGGAAGAAGCATTGCGCGCGGCAGGACGAGGCACGGCCGGCTACCACGTTTCGCTGGACATGGACTGGGTCGATCCCGAAGACGCGCCGGGTGTGGGTACCCCGGTTCGCGGAGGAGCGACTTATCGCGAAGCTCACCTGGCGATGGAAATCATTGCGGACCACGGCCGCATGTTGAGCTTTGAAATCGTCGAGGTAAATCCCGTGATCGACGAGCACAACCGGACGGCCGACTTGGCTGTGGAGTTAGCCCTGTCGGCGTTTGGGAAAAAGATTCTGTAAGGCATATTCAAGCCATGAAAAAGATTCGAGTCGGCATCCTGTTTGGCGGGCGCAGCGGGGAGCATGAGGTCTCGCTGCTCTCGGCTGCTTCGGTTTTCAACGCCATCGACAAGAACAAATACGAAGTGGTGCCCATCGGCATCACCAAGGAAGGACGATGGGTGACGGCAGCGGATGCGGAGCGGTTGCTGCAGGGAAAGTTTGAGGAAGGCAAACATCTGCGCGCGGGTGATCCGGAAGCAACTCCTGGCGCGGCCGTTCTGGCTAAGGGCGAATCAGTGGTCGTGCCGCCTGAGCCCCACAGACATGGGGCGATGACACCGTTTGAGACTGACGCATCCGCTCACGCGCTCACTCGCCGCGCAGCCGATCGCGCTATCGACGTGGATGTGATTTTCCCCGTGCTGCATGGCACCTTCGGCGAGGATGGAACGATTCAGGGCTTGCTGGAATTGGCGGACATGCCCTACGTGGGCGCGGGCGTGCTGGGCTCAGCCGCGGGCATGGATAAAGACATCATGAAAGCGCTTTTTCGCGCGGCAGGATTGCCGATTGTGAAACACGTTACCGTTCTACGCGGCGATTGGGAAGCGAATCGGAAGAAAGTTCAGAAGCTGGTCGAGAGCAAGCTGAAGTATCCGGTGTTTGTGAAGCCGGCGAATCTCGGATCGTCTGTGGGAATCTCTAAGGCGCATGATGGCAAGGAACTTGGCCCGGCGATCGAGGAAGCGGCGAAATTTGACCGCAAGATCGTGATCGAGCAGGGAGTCGGCGGTCGTAAACAAAAAGCCCGCGAGATCGAATGTTCGGTGCTCGGCAACGACAAACCCGAGGCTTCGTTGCCGGGAGAGATCGTTCCCAGTACCGAGTTTTACGATTACAAGGCGAAATACTTGGATGAAGGGTCGCAGCTGATCATTCCTGCCAAGCTCAGCAAAACCGAGACGAAGGAAGTGCAGCGGCTCGCCGTGGGGGCGTTTAAGGCCGTGGACTGCTCGGGGCTGGCGCGCGTGGATTTTCTGATGGAGCCGAAATCTCGCAAGATTTATTTGAACGAGATCAATACCATGCCCGGATTCACGGCCATCAGTATGTATCCCAAGTTGTGGGCGGCTTCGGGTGTGTCGTATTCCGATCTAATTGGACGGTTGATTCAGCTGGGGCTGGAACGGCACGAAGAGAAGAAGAAGAATCAGTACAGCCGATGAACGGCGAAGCAGATTCCTCGCTTCGCTTGGAATGACAATCTGGTCCATGGTGTTTGTTTAAAGCCAACATTGTCTCCTGTTTCGAATAAACTCGATGGTCTTCGCGTAGTCTTGGTGGCTGCGCGCAATCCTCTTAATATCGGCGCGGCCGCACGCGCGATGAGCAACTTCGGATTTCATCATTTGCGCGTTGTCAATCCCTACGACGCGGCGTTTCGCGAGGCGCGTTCGGCGGTCGGGGCTTCGGAACTGCTGGCGAGTGCGGAAGAGTATAAGACCGTCGCGGAGGCGGTCGCAGATTGTACGGTTGTGGTTGGCACGACGGCGGTCCGTCATCGGGAGTTGCAGCATCCGCTGCGGCGATTGGAATATGGCGCACGCCTCATCCGCGAGCACCTACCGTCGAGCCGGGTAGCTCTACTGTTCGGTTCGGAGAAATTTGGCCTCTCGAACGCTGCCCTCAGTCACTGCCATTGGCTGATTCGCATCCCCACGTCCGAGGAAAATATTTCGATGAACCTCGGGCAAGCGGTGGCAATTTGCCTCTACGAACTGGTGCGCGATGCGAAGGCTGTGAAGCCAACGGAGAAAGTGAAGCGTGCGACGGCGGAGGAACTGGAACGCATCACTACAACCCTGCTCGAAGCGATGCGCGCCAGCGGCTACCTCGACCGGCGCCCCATTGCGGATGTGGAAGAAAGAATCCGCCGCCTGGTCCGTCGCCTCAACCTTCCCGCCCGTGACGCCCTCGTCTGGCTCGGCATTCTCCGGCAGATCCTTTGGAAGCTGCGGTCAGGCAAAGTATCGCCGGAATGAAAAGCGGTACCCTTTGCGGAGACCGCCCATTTCCCGAACACGCCCTCAGGGCAGCCTCTACAACTACCAATCAGCGAGTCAGAGCCGAGCATGCCGCTAATTACGGCGTGATCGTGACACAAGCGGTGTACGTACAAGTTGGAATCCCGTTTTGCACGGGACAACCGGTGGCTTCCATCGAAACCGTGATCGGCACGATCGAAGCGTTAGGGTTACCGTTCAATGTACAGGCGTTTTGCTCGTAGTCGGTTGTCGACGACGTCAGGGGCGGTGTATAAAGTAACGGAAGTTTTGCAGAAAAGGTGAGCGCCGCAGTTTCACAAGGCGGGGGGCGTCTGTCTCCCTGGTAAGTAACGCAGCCCGGGCCGTCCTTGAAGTCATCCTTACTTGTCGCATAACAGTTGCCATCGGGCGATACTCCATCCCAGTTGGAAATGCATCCCAGATCCCAACTGAGACTAGTCGGATCTGCGTTCGTGATGATGGCTGTGTAACCAACCTGCCCTGTACCTGCTTCAATCGATGTCGGACCAGAAATCGCAATCGTGGGTGGCGCATTTGTGATGGTGATCTGGTTGTAATCCGAAGCGCTGAGATCAATCGCTGACGTGACAGTCACAGTTACGACTGGGTTCGAGGGAACGGTCAACGGCGCGGTGTAGGTCGCGGTGAATTGTTGGTTGGCGTTGATCGGTCCGGGTTGAAGCGTTCCGCATATGGATCCATTAGCCACGCTGCAATCTAGAGTGGTGCTACTCAAAGTCCAGGTAACCGGGTCAGTTGTGTCGATAACGGGTACGCCGTTTTCCAACTTGTATTGCGCATCTTGATATTGCACTTGGTCATCACCGGGCGTCTGCACCTGTACAGTAGATGGTTCGCTCGGACCCGGTGTCAGTGTCTCTGTGATTTGGGGTGGCGGGGTTACTGTGACTAGGAATCCGTTGGACTGGGTGCCGTCTAAAGCGACCGCAGTGACCGTCACCGGATTAGGAGTGGGTATGCTTGGGGGAGCAAAATACTGAGTTTCGGTTACACACCCGTTAGGCGCTTCCTGGTTGATGTTCCCAATATTTGAATTGCCCCCCGCCATACCGTCCACGTCCCAGGTTACGCCAACCTCGGAATTACCCAGACCCGCAACCGTTGCGATGAAGTTGACGCTCCCGTCTACCTGGACAGACGTCGAGTTGCCGGCACAGGATTCGTCCTCGGTGCAGGTCACGGTAACGACCGGCGAAGGGGTTGATGTGATCGTAATTGACTGCTTGCCGACCGCCTGAGGATTCGCGACAGAGACCGCATCAACGACCACCGTCGGCGGATCGGGTACGTTGGCGGGTGCACTATAGACCCCGGCCTGCGTTATTGTTCCGACAGTGCCATTGCCTCCTGTAATTTGATTGACCTGCCAAGTAACGTTTTGTTTGTTTCCTGTAACCCGCGCTGTGAACGTCGCGGTAAGATTGACCGGTAGGGCGGCTGGGTTTGTGCATTCGTCCGCGGAAATCGAGACCGTTACCGGCTGAAACGGAATCAAGTGTACCGCCATAGAAGAGGTGGCGGCGGGCTCCGCGTCCGAAACCGCAGTTACGGTTACGGTGGGAATGGCGGGGACCTTCCCTGGAGCAGTGTAGACCGCAGTATCGTTTGCACCGGCGGCAATCGTACCGACACTCGAATTGCCCCCGGGAATCGCGTCCACTTCCCACGAAACTGTTGTATTGCTTTCGCCGGTTACCTTTGCTTGAAACGCTTGGGTTTGCCCGGCCTCTACGCTCGGCGGAACCGGCGGACTGATGATTTCGACCACCGCGCCACCCGCTGGTGCCTCTGATATCGTTACTACCGCCGAGCCTGCTTCCAGGGGATTTCCGATGGATTGAACGGTGACCTGTACCTGGGCAGTCTGGGCGCCACCCGGCACCGTCAGCGGAGCAGTGTAGCGCATCTCCGCGGTGTTACCGGGCACAGGCGAGAGTGTACCCACATTCGTATTCCCGTTTAATACATTATCCACCAGCCAGTTGACAGCTTGACCTGCTGGCGCGGTACCCGTGAACAGCACGTTGCCTCCCACTGTCACACTTGCGGTCGTGGGTAAAATCGAAACCGGCGACGGAGTTCCGTTAATTGAAACTGAGGCATTTCCGCTCGCGCTGTTGTTGGCGTTGGCGACCGCCGTTATGGTGACCGTCGGCGGAATCGGGATGAACGGAGGCGCAGTGTAATTCCCATTCTTGTCGATTGTTCCGAACGCTGAAATGCCATTGGCGGGATTTACGCCACCCGGAAATCCGTTAACCAGCCACGCGACGCCAGTTTCCCCCGTGTTGATTACCGTCGCTGTGAAAGGTTGCGTCGTTCCGGTGGCGATGGTCATAGTCTGAGGGGACACGCTGACGGCAACCCCAGCAAGGGAGCCGTTATTCAGCGGAGCCGCACCGACTCCCCCGCAGCTCACCAAGGCAACGGTCGCGCTTAACACCACGGCAATCAAAAGACCGATTCGCGTATTCTTCAACATACCGCACTCCCAGTTCATTGAGCCATTGCTCCCGAGAACTTAATCGTTGTCTCTCGCTTGGTCATGATTCGAGTCGATAACCTTCAATTCAACCGATTGCTGGCCTGCCTTCGAATTCTGTGAATTTCGCACGACAGGCTGCGGCTGAGAAGTCGTCCGGACCTGAGCCTTGACCCACTGCAACAACCTGTCGCCTGACTCGGCGCCGGAAAACTGCCGCGTGGTGTGGAAGGTGATCCTCTGGGCCGTTCGCGGAGCGGCCTTTCTGATGCGCTGCTGGACCACTTTTGGGGTAACTGAATCATCGAGCACTTGTTGCAGGCGAATGTGCCGTGAGGTCAACTGCGGCAACCATTTCATTGGGTCGAGAGGCGCGACTTTCTTCAGGAATTCCGGTGTCACATAGCGGGGCCGCTCCACTTCTGGAATCAACGAAGACTTCGCCATCCAGTCAGGCCAATCTCCCCAAGGATCGATCAGGTCGATGGTCTTGAGACGCGGGTCAGCCGCGGCGGCAAGAATCGCGATCGTGCCGCCCGAGCCCACACCAAACATGCCAATCCTGCTCATATCCAGATCGCCGCGGGTGGCGAGGTAGTTCAAAATCATCTGGACGTCATGAACCGAGCTTCCCAAGGCCTCTTGCAGTTCGCTGACAAACCACTGTTTCATCGGCCGATTGGTGTATCGATGGCCATTGAGAGCAGACACAAACCCAATCGCAGCAAATCCGCCCTTGGTGACATTCGCGCAATAGGTATCGCCACGAAACACTTCAGTTTCGGAAGGGTAGCTGTAGAGATACAGAATGGCAGGAGGGTGGGCCACGCCCTTGGGGCGAATGACATACAGATCAATCGGATCGCCTTGGCGCCACTTCACTTGCAGCAACTCGCGGGTGAACTGCGGGTTGTCATATTTTTCTCCGAGCAACGGCGGGTCGGGTGTCAACTCGCTGTTCGCCAGGGAAAGTGAACTCCAGTCCTCCAGGTTGCCCACGGGACGGGCAGTTACCGAGCCAGATTGATTCGATCCCGCCAGATTCAACCCGGATTGTTGAGCCCACCCCATCGTGACATTTAGGAACAGCAGGAAAAATAAACCTGCGAGAAGCTCGCCGTGACGATTTCTCCTGCACCCGCGCCGCATTCCAACCTCTTTTCGCAACATTCTTTTTGGGGCCATTGGTCGTCCGGGTTAATGTTCCTGCGATTTCCTCAACTCAAGACCGAATTGCCTGGGCGAGTCCGATAGGCCGCTGTTGAGGAATTACGGTCACAGAACTGAACCCGAAAATCTCGCTGGCAATAACTTCGGCGATCTCACAAGCCAGATCCTCGGGTTGCTCAGCGGCCTCGAAAACTTCACAGTCCGGAATCTCAACGATGAACCTCATACTTCAAACTTCCTGCCACAAACACTTCATCGAGGCTGGCTCTGAAAGGGTAAACCGCCCAGCAAACTGCAAGAAATCCTGTTGATAGAGTCGGGCTGAATATCGTCGAAGTTTGTTGCAGGAAAACTACCAGCAGGTTAAATTCCCGTGAATTTCTCAGGATAGGACGCGGCTGAGAAAGCGATCCTGAGGAAATCAGCGGCGACTCCCTACCGACGAAACGACGATTCCACGCAGTCTGGGAAGCGCCAATAACATCCAGCCAGGCTGAATTTCTTTTTGCCGAATCGAGCGATGCTTTTCATCTGAAATTAATCTGCGCGTCACAATTTCGTCACACCTTCTCTGTAACCATGTGGCTCCTTTTACTCCCTAACGAGGGCGGGTGAACCTGTGAGATTTCTGAGAATCTCTTTGTGCATTGTTGCCGTCACTCTAATTGTCTCGGCTACGGCACTAGCGCAAGGGGCAAGAACTTCGGCCAATTCCGCCAAAGGAAAAACCGCCATCACCGGCACCGTCACCGATCAGACGGGCGCAGTGCTGTCCGGGGCGACCGCAACCATCACCAACGGAACCGGGCTAACCCAGACGTCCACCACCAATGATCGTGGCGAATACTCACTCGAAGGATTGCCTCCCGGAACTTACACGCTGACCGTTTCCGCTCCCGCCTTTAAGGAATTCCGCAGCGACGGATTGGCTTTAACCGTAGGTCAGAGCATCGCAATCGACGCAGTTCTCGAACCTGCGGGCACGACCACTTCGGTCAATGTGGAAGGACAAAAAGTCTCGCAGGTGGAAACTGAAACTTCTCAGATCGTCGGTACCATCACGCAGAAAGAACTGGTCAGCCTGGGATTGAACGGCCGCAACTTCACCCAGTTG
>Ga0210393_10003578_pt1 | contig 12462 bp, 11 predicted proteins | sample IncBWC27OmetaG_FD_160068 | JGI IMG/M metagenome (GOLD analysis project Ga0210393, IMG submission 160068) | Forest soil microbial communities from Barre Woods Harvard Forest LTER site, Petersham, Massachusetts, United States - Inc-BW-C-27-O ... | reverse complement strand
CCGGGAACTGGCCGTCGCACGCATCGAGCATCTCATCGAACGCAGCGACATCGTGAAAGTCAGCGAGGAAGACCTGCGCTGGATCGACCCCGCTCGCCCACCCGAGCAGATCGCGCAAACGTGGCTGAGGTTGGGTCCCGCCATCGTGACGGTGACGCTGGCCGACCTAGGCGCAATGGCCGTCTGTGCGGCCGGGGAGGCACGCGTGCCTGCTCGTGCGGTGCAGGTGGTCGACACTGTCGGCGCCGGTGACTCCTTCATGGCCGGCCTGCTCGACGCGCTGTGGGGGTCGGGTTTGTTGGGCGGCGACCGGCGCACCGAGTTGCGTGGGATCGGGGTGGACGCGCTGACGGTGGCGCTCGAAGCGGCGAGTCTGTCGTCGGCGCTGACCGTCGCTCGAGCGGGTGCTGACCTGCCGGATCGGGCTGCGCTGGAGGCCGCGTCGCGTAGGCGTTTGGATCGATCAGATTGATTGTCAACCAGTTTCGCCTGAACAGACTGGCCAGTTTGCCCGCCTCGTAGCGACAACCCAACGCGTCATGCCACCGTCGCAAATCCCAGTCGCAACGTTGTCGCTCGGAGGCGGGTAAAACGGACAGTCCCAGCTCAAGCCCAGCTCAATCCCTGCTCGTGGGCCTGCCGCGCTGTTTTGCTACCGGTGGTATGGGCATACTGACTGCATGCGCTCCATCTGGAAGGGTTCGATCGCATTCGGGCTCGTCAACGTCCCGGTCAAGGTGTACAGCGCCACCGAGGACCACGACATCAAGTTTCATCAGGTGCACGCCAAGGACAATGGGCGGATCCGATACAAGCGCGTGTGCGAGGTGTGTGGCGAAGTCGTCGAATACGGTGATCTGGCCCGGGCCTTCGAGTCCGACGACGGCCAGATGGTGATCATCACCGACGACGACATCGCCACACTGCCCGAGGAACGCAGCCGCGAAATCGAAGTGCTGGAGTTCGTCCCGGCCAGCGAGGTCGACCCGATGCTCTACGACCGAAGCTACTTCTTGGAGCCGGACTCGAAGTCATCCAAATCCTATGTGCTGCTGGCCAAGACGCTCGCCGAGACCGACCGGATGGCGATCGTGCATTTCACGCTGCGCAACAAGACCCGGCTGGCGGCGTTGCGTGTCAAGGACTTCGGCAAACGCGAGGTGATGGTGATCCACACCTTGTTGTGGCCCGACGAGATCCGCGACCCGGATTTCCCGGTGCTGGACAAGAAGGTCGACATCAAGCCCGCGGAGCTCAAAATGGCCGGGCAGGTGGTGGAGTCGATGGCCGACGACTTCAATCCGGATCGCTACCACGACGACTATCAGGAGCAGCTGCGCGAGCTGGTCGAGGCGAAACTCGAAGGCGGGGAAGCGTTTACCGTCGAGGAGAAACCAAAGGAGCTCGACGAGACCGAAGACGTGTCCGATCTGCTCGCCAAGCTGGAGGCCAGCGTGAAGGCCCGCTCCGGTGACGGTAAGGCGCCCCCCAAAAAGGCACCAGCAAAGGCGCCCGCCAAAAAGGCACCGGCCAAACAGGCCAAGAAAGCACCGGCCAAGAAGTCAGCGGCGAAGGCCTCGTCAAAGTCCTGATCGCGCGGCCCGCATCATGCCCTGAGGAATTCGGCTGATCCGTGCCGTCCGACGGTCACGAATCGCACCGCCGCGGCAGCGAGGTTGACGGCGCCCACCAGGATGATCAGGGTTAGCGCCGCGCCCCATACCCGCAGGAAACCGGCGTGCTCGGGGTTGGTGAGCTCGGTGTAGATCAGCAGCGGCAGCGACGCCATGTTGCCGTTGAAGATGTCGAGGTTGATGGAGCGGCTGTACCCGACCAGCACCAGCACCGGCGCGGTTTCGCCGATGACGCGCGCGATAGACAACAAGACACCGGCGACGATGCCCGGCATCGCGATCGGAATGACGATCCGCACGATGGTCGTCCATTTGCGAACACCCAACGCGTAGCTGGCTTCTCGCAGCTCGTCGGGCACCAACCTGAGCATTTCCTCGGCGGACCGCACCACCACCGGCAACATCAGCAAGACCAGTGCCAACGACACCGCAAAGGCGCACTGCTCAAACCCGAGGGTGGCGATCCACAAGCTGAAGACAAATAACGCCGCCACGATCGAGGGCACCCCGGCCAGGACGTCGACCATGAACGTGGTCACCCGCGCCAGTCGGCCATACCCGTATTCCACCAGGTAGACGGCGGTCATCAAGCCCAGCGGCACGGCGAGGACAGTGGCCACACCGGCCTGCACCAGCGTCCCGTACAGCGCGTGGTACACCCCGCCGGCAAATTCCTCGGGCAGCACGCCGTGCAGTGAGTGGGTCCACCAGCTCGATGCGGTGACGGCGTGCCAGCCCCGTGCGACGACAACCGACAGCACCCAGATCAGCGGCATCAGCGCCACGACGAACGAGGCGACGAAGAATGTTGTCGCGAGGTGGTTTTCGATCCGCCGCCGGATGCTGACGGAATGAAACACTTCGGCTTTGACTGGCGCGTCGAACGCGTCAACGCTCATCCGTTGACCTTCCCGCCGCCAATCGTCCGGGCGGCCGCATTGACGACGAACGTCAGGACGAAAAGCGCGAATCCCGCGGAGATATAGGCACCGGTGGGCAGCGGGGCGCTGAATTCCGACGCCGCGGAGGCGATCTTGGATGCGAACGTGTAGCCCCCGTCGAACAACGACCAGTGTCCCGGGTGGGCGCCCGAGCGCAGGATGATCAGCACCGCCACGGTTTCTCCCAGGGCACGGCCCAACCCCAGCATCGACGCCGCGATGACGCCGCTACGACCGAACGGCAGCACCGTCATCCGCACGACTTCCCACTTCGTAGCTCCCAGGGCCAGAGCCGCTTCGACCTGACGACGCGGTGTCTGCCGGAAGACTTCGCGCGACACCGAGGTGATGATCGGCAGGATCATCACGGACAGCACGATGCCCGCGGTGAAAATGGTGCCGCCACCGGCCAGGGAAACGTTGCCCCGCTGGAACAGGAACAACCAGCCCAGATTGCGATTGAGGAAGTCCGCCACCGGCTCCAGATTGGGCGCCAGCACGAAGATCCCCCACAACCCGAAAACGATCGAGGGAACCGCTGCCAACAGATCGACTACCGCGCCAAACGGACGCGACAGCCGCGCGGGTGCGTATTGGGTCAGGAACACCGCGATCCCGACCGCGATCGGGACGGCCAACACCAGTGCGGTGACGGAACTGAGCACCGTGACCATCAACAGGTCGCGGATACCAAACGCCAGCTTGGCTGGGTCGCTGGTATTGAATTCGGCGCTGGTGAAGAAGTTCGCGTGGTTGGCGCGCAACGACGGGACGGCACGGAGCAACAGGAACGTTGCGATCAGCCCAATCGCGATCACGATCGTCGATCCGGCAGCGGCGGCGACCACCCTGAACAGCCGGTCGCCGTGCCATTTCGCCCGCTCGCGTGTCGCCGTCAGCGTGGGCTTGGTCCCGGTCGGATCCCACGGCCCGGCTGAGATCGATCGGGTCATTAGGACATCAGATCATGCAATGGCGTTGACCGCAGTAGACAACCTCGACTTGAACGCGTCCGGAATGGGGATATATCCGTTGTCCGCTAAGCCGTTCTGACCGGGGCCGATGGTGCTCTGCAGGAAAGCCTTCACGGCCGTACCGACCTGGGCGTCAGGGTACTTGGAGCAGACGATCTCGTAGGTCGCCAGCACGATGGGGTACGAGCCGGGCTGCGCCGGCTTGTAGAACGAGGTGGTGTCGAGCACCAGGTCGTTACCCTGTCCGTTGATGGTGGCCCCGGCGATCGTCTTGCCGACCGAGTCGGCGCTGATCGCCACGGCATCCGGACCGGCCGAGCTGACGACCTTGGCCATGTTCAGATGCTGCGCCTGGGCGAACGACCATTCGTTGTAGGTGACCGATCCTTCGGTGGCCTTGATCGCCGCCGACGTGCCGTCGTTGCCCTTGGCGCCCTCACCGACACCACCTTTGAACGTCTTTCCGGTGCCCTTGCCCCATGCACCGTTGGAGGCGGCATCGAGGTATTTCTGGAAGTTGTCCGTGGTCCCCGACTCGTCGTTGCGGAAGACGACGTGGATCGGCTCGCCCGGCAGCGTGAAGCCGGTGTTGAGCGCCTGGATGGCGGGATCATTCCAGGTGGTGATGGCGCCATTGAAGATCTTGGCCAACGTGGGACCGTCCAGGATCAGTGAACTCACGGTGCTGATGTTGAAGGTGACCGCGATGGGGCCGAATACCACCGGCAGGTTCCATGCCGGCGAGCCGCCGCAGCGCTGCTGCGCGGCGGCGACCTCACCCGTGTTCAGCGGTGAATCCGAGCCGCCGAAATCGGTTTGGTTGCCGTTGAATTCCCTGATCCCGGCGCCCGAACCGTTGGGCGTGTAGTTCAACGTCTGGCCGGAGCAGGCCTGTTCGAATGCCTTGACGAAGCGGGTCATCGCGTTGGCTTGGGCGGTGGAGCCGCTGGCCTTGAGCGTCTGCTTGCCGCCGCAACTCACGTTTGCCGTCGCGCTCCCCGATGAGCTTGGTGCGCTGGTGTTTTTGTCACTGCCACACCCCGAGAGCATCATTGCACCGATAACCAGGACACCGAGTGCCGCACCAGATCGGTTGAGTTTCAATTCAATTCCTTCGATTGATAGCCCGCCGTCGGCGATTCAAACACAAATGGGACTTGGGCAGGTGGACCGGACATTAGCGGCCGGTTACATCGCGGCTACCTTATAGCAAACGCTAAGCGCCACTCACGCAATGGCGTTGACCGCGCTGATCAGTCTCGACTTGAACTCGTCCGGGAGAGGGATGTACCCGTTTTCCGTCAAGCCGTTCTGGCCTGCGCCGATGGTGGTCTGCAGGAAGGCCTTCACCGCCATACCGACCTGGGGGTCGGGATACTTGGAGCAGACGATCTCGTAGGTCGCCAGCACGATCGGATAGGCGCCGGTCTTGTTGGGCCGGTAGAACGAGATCGTGTCGAGTACGAGGTCGTTGCCGGGCTTGATGATGTAGGCCGAGGCGATCGTCTTCCCCACCGAGTCGGTGTTGAGTTCTACCGAGTCAGGACCGGCCGAGGTGATGATCTTCGCGCTGTTCAGATGTTGCTCTTGGGCGAACGACCATTCGTTGTAGCTGACGGCCCCCTCCGTCTGCTTGACGGCAGCGGCGGTGCCGTCGTTGCCCTTGGCGCCCTCGCCGACACCGCCCTTGAACGTCTTTCCGGCGCCCTTGCCCCAGACCCCACCGGACGCGGTGTCGAGGTACCGCTGGAAGTTATCCGAGGTGCCGGACTCGTCGTTGCGGAACACGACTCGAATCGGCTCACCCGGCAGGTTGACACCCGCGTTCAGCGCCTGGATCGCAGGATCGTTCCAGGCGGTAATGGTGCCGTTGAAGATCTTGGCGGCGGTCGGACCGTCGAGGTTCAACGACGTCACGCCATTGATGTTGTAGGTGATCGCGATGGGGCCGAACACCACCGGCAAGTTCCACGCCGGCGAGCCGCACCGCTGCTGGGCAGCGTCGTACTCGCTGGGGATCAACGGTGAGTCCGAGCCGCCGAAATCGGTTTGGTTGCCCGTGAATTCGCTAATTCCGGCGCCCGAGCCATTGGGCGTGTAGTTTATGGTCTGGCCTGAGCAGGTCTGCTCAAACGCGTTGACGAACCGGGTCATCGCGTTGGCCTGGGCCGTCGACCCGCTGGCCTTGAGGGTTTTCTGGCCGCCGCACTTCACGTTCGGCGACGGTGGGACAGATGTGCTTCGCGCATTTTCGTTGCTGCCGCACCCCGATAGCACCAGTGCACTGGCGGCCACAACGCAAAGCGCGGCACTGAAGCGGTCGAGTCTCACTGTAGGTCCCTTTCGGCAGATTCAAACACTACTGCAACCGTGCCAAGTGGACCGGACGGGAAATCGACGGTCGGTTACATCGCGGCGACGTTGGGGTGAACGCCAGTCGACCTCAGATCCCGTGGCCCCCTATGGGAATGGGTTTACCGGCCGTACCCGCGCGGGGACGGCGCGCGCAGACGCCCCCGCCCAGCCGGGGTGCACCACCGGAAAAACTAGAACCTGTTCCAACTGCGGTCACCGCGGCTTGCTACCGTTTTGCGACAGTGCAGAAGAAAGGGCCGCAAATGATCCTTGACAGTTTCCGTCTTGACGACAAAGTCGCCGTCATCACCGGTGGCGGCCGCGGCCTCGGTGCGGCCATCGCGCTGGCATTTGCCGAGGTCGGCGCTGACGTCGTCATCGCTTCACGCACGCAATCCGAACTAGACGCCGTCGCCGAGAAGATCCGCGCCACCGGCCGCCGCGCCCACACCGTCGCCGCTGACCTGGCCCATCCCGAGGTAACCGCACAGCTGGCTGGCCAGGCCGTCGAGGCTTTCGGCAGACTAGACATCGTCGTCAACAATGTCGGCGGGACCATGCCCAACACCCTGCTGACCACCTCGACCAAGGACCTCAAAGACGCGTTCACGTTCAACGTCGTCACCGCCCACGCGTTGACCCTCGCGGCCGTGCCGTTGATGCTCGAGCACTCCGGAGGCGGCAGCGTGATCAACATCAGCTCAACCATGGGCCGGCTGGCGGCACGCGGATTCGCGGCCTACGGCACCGCCAAGGCGGCGTTGGCGCACTACACCCGGCTGGCCGCGCTGGACCTGTGCCCGCGCATCCGGGTCAACGCCATTGCGCCCGGGTCGATCCTCACCTCGGCGCTGGACGTGGTGGCTTCCAACGACGAGCTGCGCAAGCCGATGGAGAAGGTTACGCCGATGCGCCGCCTTGGCGATCCCGACGACATCGCAGCTGCGGCAGTGTATTTGGCATCACCCGCCGGTAGCTTCCTGACCGGCAAGACACTGGAGGTCGACGGCGGCCTCACCTTCCCCAACCTCGATATCCCCGTCCCGGACCTATGATGCGCGAGCAGACGCAAAATCGCCCGACACGCCGTGCGTGTGGGCGATTTTGCGTCTGCTCGCGGTGATACCGCTACCCCTAAGGAGTCGCTCATGGCCATCCCCGTCGTCCAACTCGGCACCGGCAACGTCGGTGTCCACGCGCTGCGCGCGCTGATCACCAATCCGGAGTTCGAGCTCACCGGCGTCTGGGTGTCCTCGGAAGCCAAGGCGGGCAAGGACGCGGCAGAGCTCGCCGGACTTACGGATTCAACCGGCGTACTGGCCAGCACCGACCTGGACGCGGTGCTGGCCACCGGCCCGAAGTGTGCCGTCTACAACGCGATGGCCGACAATCGGCTGCCGGAGGCCTTAGAGGACTACCGGCGCGTGCTGGCGGCCGGGATCAACATCGTCGGCAGCGGCCCGGTCTTTCTGCAGTACCCGTGGCAGGTAATTCCCGAGGAGCTCAGCAAGCCGATTGAAGACGCTGCGCGCGAAGGAAATTCGAGCCTCTACGTCAACGGCATCGATCCGGGTTTCGCCAACGACCTGTTGCCGCTGGCGCTGGCCGGCACCTGCCAGAACATCCAGCAGGTGCGCTGCATGGAGATCGTCGACTACGCCACCTATGACAGCGCGGTGGTGATGTTTGACGTGATGGGATTCGGTAAGCCGATGGACGAGATCCCGATGCTGTTGCAGACCGGTGTGCTGAGCCTGGCCTGGGGCTCGGTGGTGCGGCAATTGGCGGCAGGCCTGGGCATCTCGCTGGACGAGGTCGCCGAGGTGTACGTCCGCGAGCCGGCGCCCGAGGACTTCGATATCGCTTCGGGTCACATCCCCAAGGGCAGCGCCGCGGCGCTGCGGTTCGAGGTGTTCGGATTGGTCAACGGCGACCCAGTGGTGGTCCTGGAGCACGTGACCCGGTTGCGTGAGGATCTCTGTCCCGATTGGCCGCAGCCCGCGCAGCCCGGTGGGTCGTACCGCATCGAGATCACCGGCGAACCGTCCTACGCCATGGACATCTGCCTGAGCAGCCGCAAGGGCGACCACAACCACGCCGGACTGGTCGCCACCGCGATGCGCATCGTCAACGCGATTCCGGCCGTGGTGGCCGCCGCGCCGGGCATCGTGACAACGCTGGACCTGCCCCTGGTCACCGGTCGCGGGCTCTACCTCCCGGCCTAAGTAGCCGCCGACGTAGTACGGAACCTGTCCCGGTAGGCCTTCGGTGAGACGCCGAGGCGATTGACGAATACCCGCCGCAGTGTTTCGGCGCTGCCGAAGCCGGCCCGCTGCGCGGCGTCGCTCACGCTGCGCCCGGCGTCCAACGCGGCCCGCGCGGCGTCGACGCGGACCGTTTCGACGTAGTGGGCCGGGGTCTGTCCCAGCTCGGAGTGAAACAGCCGGGCCAGCTGGCGGGTACTCAAAGAAGACCGCGCCGCAAGGCTTTTCACGCTGTGGTCGGCGGCGGGGTCGGCGGCGATGGCGTCGGTGGCCGCGCGCAGCGCCGACTCGGGTGGCGGTTCGGCCTCGAGGAGCACCGAGAATTGCGATTGGCCGCCCGCGCGTTTGAGGTAGACGACCAACGACCGCGCCACGTCGCGGACCAACGAGCTGCCGTAGTCCTGCTCGACCAATGCCAACGCGAGGTCGATTCCCGCGGACACGCCTGCCGAGGTGAACACGTCGCCGTCGCGCACGAAGATCGCGTCGGGTGTGACGTCGACATCGGGAAAGGCGCGCGCCAGCAGCGCGGCGTGCCGCCAGTGAGTGGTGGCGCGCCGACCGCGCAACAGGCCCGCCTCGGCCAGAATGAACGAGCCGGTGCAGATGGACGCCAACCGCCGGGTCCGACCCGGCACCGCCCTCACCGCCGCGACCAGAGCGGGGTCGATGGGTCGCCCGACGAGGCCGTCACCGCCGGCGACCAGGACGGTGTCGACCGAGTCGATCGACGAAATGCGTTCAGTGACAGCAAATCTGGTCCCGATCGACGTCGTCACGTCCTCGCCGTCCACGGACGCGACCCGCAGCCGGTAGTCCGCTCCGAACCGGTTGGCTTCGGCGAACACTTCGGCCGGCCCGGCGGCGTCCAACAGCTTGACGCCATCGAAGACGACGATCACCACCGTGCGCGGTGTCACAGCGGAATCAGCCACCCCCCCATTGTGTCGGTTTCTGTGGGAAAGATGGCAGATCAGCCATAGGTGTTTGTGCACCGCCCAACGAGACTGGATGTATGAGCCACACCGAATCAAAGGAGCTTCGATCATGACCGCATCCATGAGCAACGCCATCGCCGGTATCGAAATCCCCGACACACCGCTCGTGCACGACGTCACCGACTACATCCGGGCACAGGAGAACGACCTGCTGTTCGATCATTCCCGCCGGGTGTTTCTCTTCGGTGCGCTGCAGGGCCTGCGCCGCGGCCTGCAGCCCGACCTGGAATTGCTCTACGTCGGCGCCATGTTCCACGACATCGGCCTGACCGAGCCCTACCGCAGCTCCAACCTGCGCTTCGAGGTCGACGGCGCCAACGCGGCACGGGATTTCCTGCTGCAGCACGGCGTCGACGAAGCCGACGCCCGCAAGGTCTGGCTGTCGATCGCGCTCCACACCACTCCCGGCGTGCCGGAATTCCTCGACCCCGAAATCGCTTTGGTGACAGCCGGCGTCGAGACCGACGTGCTGGGCTTCGGTCGCGACGATCTCTCGCCCGATCAGCTCGCCGCCGTCACCGCGGTGCACCCACGGCCCGATTTCAAGCGCCGAATCCTGCAGGCCTTCACCGACGGCTTTAAGCACCGCCCCTGGTCCACCTTCGGCACCGTCAACGCCGATGTGCTGCAGCACTACGACCCATCCTTCGTCCGCGACGACTTCGTTGAGATCATCTTGAAGAACAGCTGGCCCGAATAAAGGGGAAAGCATGTCCAAACGGCGAGTGCTGATCACCGGAGCGTCGAAGGGTATCGGCCGCGCGGTCGCCGACCGGTTGGCGGCCGCCGGCCAGGAACCCATCGGGCTCGCCCGGACCGCGCCATCGGATTTTCCGGGACAGTTCCACGAAGTCGATCTCGGCGATCAGGCGGCGACGGCGCAAACCCTGGACAGGATCGTCGGCGCAGGCCGGGTCGACGCCGTCGTCAACAACGTCGGCCTGGCGCGGTTCGGCCGCATCGGCTCGATCCATCTGGACGACCTTTTTTTGACCTACGACCTGAACGTGCGCACGGCGGTGCAGGTGGTGCAAGCAGTGCTGCCCGGCATGATCGACGCGAAATGGGGCCGCATCGTCAACGTCACCAGCTTGACGACGCTCGGCACCCCCGAACGCACCCCGTATGCCGCCGCCAAGGCCGCACTCGAAACCTGCACCCGGATTTGGGCCGGCGAGCTTGCCTCGACTGGCATCACCGTGAACGCGGTGGCACCGGGACCGGTGGAGACCGAGTTGTACCGCGAACGTAGCCCCGCCGGATCGGATCGTGAGGCTAGCTTCCTCAACACCATTCCGTTGCACCGGGTTGGTACGCCCGATGAGATCGCGCATGTGATCTGCATGCTGCTCCACGACGATGCGGGCTACATCACCGGTCAGGTTATCCGCGTCGACGGGGGCGGGAGCATTAGCGCCGCATAGTATTCGGCTAGCCTAACTTTTTTATTAGCCGAATATGAATCGAGGGTGTAAACGTTGGCGCAGGGCACCCAGGCCTCGCTGAAGGCGAGCTGGTATCTGCTCGGTCCGGCGTTCGTCGCCGCGATCGCCTATGTCGATCCCGGAAACGTGGCGGCCAACGTCAGCTCCGGCGCGCAATACGGTTACCTGCTGCTGTGGGTCATCGTCGTGGCCAACGTGATGGCGGGCATCGTGCAGTACCTGTCGGCGAAGCTGGGGCTGGTGACTGGGCAGTCGCTGCCCGAGGCGATCGGCAAGCAGATGAGCCGCCCGCTGCGGCTGGCCTTTTGGGTCCAGGCCGAACTCGTGGCAATCGCCACCGATGCCGCCGAAATCATCGGCGGGGCCATCGCCCTGCACATCCTGTTTAATTTGCCGCTGCTAGCCGGTGGCGTGATCACCGGTGTGGTCGCGATGCTGCTGCTGACGATTCAGGACCGCCGCGGCCAGATCCTTTTCGAACGCGTCATCACCGGGCTGCTGCTGATCATCGCCATCGGCTTCGCGGCCAGCTTCTTCGTTGCGACGCCCCCGCCCGACGCCGTCCTCGGCGGCCTGCTGCCACGATTCCGCGGCACCGAAAGCGTGCTGCTGGCCGCCGCCATCCTGGGCGCCACCGTGATGCCGCACGCCGTGTACATGCACTCCGGCTTGGCGTTGGACCGCCACGGCCATCCCGAGCCGGGCGCGCAGCGGCGCAGGCTGCTGCTGGTCACCCGCCTCGACGTCGTGCTGGCGATGGCCGTTGCCGGCACGGTGAATGCGGCGATGCTGCTCGTCGCGGCAATCAACCTGCACAACCAGAACGTCACCGCGTCCATCCAAGGCGCCTACGCCGCCATCCACGCCACTTTGGGTTCGACGATCGCGATCCTGTTCGCGGTCGGATTGCTCGCTTCCGGGTTGGCGTCCTCCTCGGTGGGCGCCTACGCCGGCGCCATGATCATGAAGGGGCTGGTGCACCGCTCGATTCCGATGATGGCGCGCCGCCTGATCACTCTGTGCCCCGCCGTGGCGATCCTGGCCATTGGTTTCGACCCCACCCGCACGCTGGTGCTCTCGCAGGTGGTGCTGTCGTTCGGCATACCGTTCGCGGTGCTTCCGCTGGTCAGGCTGACCAGCAACCGCGAGCTGATGGGCAGCGACGCCAACCATCGCGCGACGAGTGTTGTTGGCTGGACGGTCGGGGCGCTCGTTAGTCTGCTGAATCTGCTGCTGATCTGCCTGACGCTGGCGGCCTAGCGTTAAACCATTGTCCGCGTGGATGATTCGCAACGGCCGATAGCGCCGCGTATATCGATGCGGCCGGATTTGTCGATGACCGCTACGACTTTGCGAACCTGATCGCGCCGGCGCGCAAGGCATGGTTCATCAGCAAGGGGGTGCTGGCCGGAAGCCTGATCGCCGCCGTCGGCCTGAGCGCCGGACTTGTATGGCCCTCGTCGGCCACTCGAACCAACCAAGACCCGTGAGCGTGACCTCGGGCGCCACTGCCGCGCCGGTCGCGGCTCCCGCCCCGGTACCGAGCCCAGCCCCGGCTCCGGCATCGACCCCGCCCGACAACGGATCCGCCCCCGCGTCGGTGGTGGCACTGCCCGCCGACATCCCGGCGGCGGCCCCGGTCGTCACGCCGCCGGTCGGCATCCCGGCGCCCGCTCCTGTGTTCACCCCGCCGCCGTCGCTATGCTTGCCTCCGCACCACCTTGTGGGGGGCTTCTGCAGATGACGCCGCGCGTCTAGGCACCGCTTGTCGGGGCCCAACCCTTACGCTGATTTGGTGCTGACTCGTTTGACGGTGACGGGCTGAATGCTGGCGCGGCGCCATGCCTACTT
>Ga0210393_10003577_pt1 | contig 12462 bp, 10 predicted proteins | sample IncBWC27OmetaG_FD_160068 | JGI IMG/M metagenome (GOLD analysis project Ga0210393, IMG submission 160068) | Forest soil microbial communities from Barre Woods Harvard Forest LTER site, Petersham, Massachusetts, United States - Inc-BW-C-27-O ... | reverse complement strand
CCAGCTGAAGCCTTCCGCCGGGAGAAACAACCCACCCAGGCGGCTCAGGAAGCCCATCAGGGCGTAATAGACGCTCACTGCGCGCAGGTTCGGAGCTGAGACAGCCCTGAGTTCCGGGCAAAGCTCGCGGTATATCGCCACGACTTCCGGGAAACTACTGGAGCTTAAGAGGTTAGGGCAAGGCTGAAGCGTGGCATCCGCTTCGTTAACGAACCGCGCCGAAGCAGTTTGCAGCACCGATGCGCGCCATGTGAAGACCACGAACTGCATCAGGGCTGCGGATGAGACCACGAGTATGAAGGCTGAAATTAGCATTTTCGACCAACAACAGTTTCGCGTTTTCCATCGACCGCCACAATAGGACGACAGTACCGTTTATCAACGGGAGCCAATACACGACCGAAGCACTGTTTGGGAGCACGGTTGTTGGCTTACTCTCGCGGGCTACGATACCCAACAGGCTACAATGATGACGACAGTTCCTACGGAGGAGTTTGATGCCGCGCAAATTTCAATCGGTTTGTTTCCTATGCGTCGCGATCGCTCTGCTGATTTTGTTTAGTATTACCACGCGTGGCCATGCCGGGGCGCCGGACAGCTCCTCCGAAGCGCAAATTCGCTCGGTTCTAGAAATGCAATCCGCTGCATGGAATCGCGGCGACTTAGAAGCGTTCATGCAAGGATACTGGAAATCGGAAGAGACTGAATTTGTCGGAGTGAGCGGGATTACGCGCGGCTGGCAAGCTGTTCTGGACCGCTATCGCCGGAATTATGCGGACGGGAAAGCCATGGGCCGGCTGTCGTTCTCGAATCTTGAGGTGCACATCGTTTGTCCGGATGCCGCATTTGCCATCGGGAATTTCCAACTAGAAAGAGAAAAGGACCGGCCGGCGGGTATCTTCACGCTCAATTTCAGGAAATTCAAAGAAGGCTGGCGAATCGTGGCCGATCATACAACGGGATTTGCTACCGCCGCCACTGCTGCATCCGACTAGTTGAAAAATTTCACCGCAGCGCAGCGTCCACCATGTTGGCTGTTTTCTTTGTGCAAAACAGTGCGAAGAAAGAATCAGCAGTGATGGAGCAGTTCCTGCTAAAGGCTTTTTCGAGGATAATAGCTGCTTGTTGCTGAAATTCTTACGGCGGAGGAATCGAATTTGCGTGCGGTAATTACCGGCGGCGCTGGGTTCCTGGGCTCCCATCTCTGCGAACTGATGCTGGAAAAGGGCTGGGACGTACTTTGCCTGGACAACTTGGTGACCGGAAACCAATCGAATGTTGCGCACCTGATTCCGCACTCTCGATTCCGCTTCGCCCATCAAGACGTTTCGCGTTACATCGAAGTGCAGGGCCCGGTGGAGGCCGTACTCCATTTTGCTTCTCCGGCGAGCCCTCCGGACTATCTGAAATTTCCCATACAAACGCTAAAGGTTGGCGCACTGGGAACGCACAACACCCTCGGATTGGCGATGGCCAAGAAAGCAAAGTTTTTCCTTGCGTCCACTTCGGAATGTTACGGAGACCCTCAAGTCAGCCCGCAACCGGAAACCTACTGGGGTCACGTAAATCCCGTTGGCCCGCGCGGCGTGTACGACGAAGCCAAGCGCTATGCCGAAGCCATGACCATGGCTTACCACCGCTATCACGGCTTGAATACCCGCATCGTGCGGATATTTAATACCTACGGCCCGCGCATGCGTCTGAATGATGGCCGTGCTCTTCCAAATTTTCTATATCAAGCGCTCAGCGGGGAACCAATTACGGTATATGGCGACGGCAAGCAGACGCGGAGTTTTTGTTACGTCTCCGACTTGCTGGACGGCCTATACAAGCTTCTGGAGTCGGATGAGCACGAGCCCACAAACATAGGCAATCCTCAAGAAATCACAATCCTGGAATTTGCAGAACGTGTTCGCGCTCTAGTCGGCGCAGACGTTCCCATCAATTTTCACCCATTGCCGCAGGACGATCCCAAGCAGCGCTGTCCCGACATCACTAAGGCGCGCCGCGTCTTAGAGTGGGAACCAAAAGTGAAGCTCGAAGATGGATTGCGTTTAACCTACGAATATTTCCGCGAGCGGGTCGCACACGCGAGCCATCCGGCCACGTAAACACGCGCCGAGCATTTTCAAACTCTTCGTGTCGAACTCTTCGTGGCAAGCTGAATTCATCCATAGTAGAATCCCGCCACATCAGGGCCATTTCGCGGATAGCTCGCGCAGGCGTCGCCAAAACATAGCCATGGAAATTCTCTGGCCAGCGTTAGGCATTTGTATTCTCGTAGGCTTTGTGTTTTTTGTGTTGGCTCAGCATTGGCAGCGTGTTCTGCGGCACCAAAACTGGACCATCCGGCGGTTGACTGAGCGCATACGGACTCTCGAAGAGGTTGACGATCCCGAATTTCGCCGGCGTCTCGGCGAATCAACTCCTTCCCCGCTCGAACAAGTATTCACATTTTCTCTACGCCTGAGCGATCGATTTTGGCGCGACACACTGCATGCAACGGACGAAAGCCTTTCTTTCATCCGAGCCTCCGGAACTTTGTTGGGCTCAGTGAAAATCGAACGGTGGCGCGGGCATAGCGTCGCCACGATCACAGAGGTTCTACCCGAAAGGCAGTCGGCATCGTGGCAGTCCCGCTCGCTGGATTGTTTTTTTGACAAAGCATCCGGCTTCGACAGTCTTACGCTTTGGGAAGTTCCACTCGCACGGGTCCAGGGTTCGGCGGAGCGCCCGCCTTCGATTGAGTTGGTGCTGCAGGAAAAGCACTTGGAATTGTGTGCTCACCTTTTTCCTTCGTCCACGGGCAATGGCTCGGCACATACTTCCAGCCCGGCTGAAATTGTGTTTCTGCGAGTTCCACTCGATTCCGCAGCCCTCGCGGAATTCCGCAGCAACGATCCGCTTCAACCGTCGGAAAATGGCGGGTCTCCCGAACATCCTGTCGATCGTAATTTTTGGCGCGCGTTTTATTCCCACGAGGATGAAGAGGCCGGAATCGAATGGCATTTGTGGGTCCGCGACTTGACGAAGAAAGCGGAATGGGACCGCTGGCATGTCCTGGAACCGACGGTGGACCCACTGGCGCAAAACGCGCGGAAAATTAACTAGCTGTAGGTGCGCCCTAATCCGTATGAGGCCGAACCGGCAGACCCGCCCAAACATTCATTAAACCTAAGACTTCCCGCACCACGAAAAGAGCATCCCGTGTGTTACGCCACCAGTGCTCGGCATCAAAGGGATCATCCGGCGCGGCTCTGACTATCGCCGTAAGATTCTTGTCGGCCAATCTATCCCATAACGCCTTTACCCTGCGCGTATGCTGAGGCGACGTCACAATGATGACGCTTGTTTCGTTCGTCTGCTGCAACGCGCGAATTATTTCTTCCACTTCCTGCTCCGTATTGATGATGTTATTCGGAAGAATGCGAATGACATTCTCGGGAACGTGAAGTTGAATTAAGACCTGCCGGCTATATTCTTCCTCGCCGGTAAATGAAATGCCCAGTTGCTTAAGCTGTTCGGCAGGCCCTTCAGGCCGCGTGATCCACACTTCGTTCGCGTATCCAAGCTCGAAGTATTTAGCAGCGCCTACCGCGCGATAAGGCAAGCCCCCGCTCAAGACAGCTATAACGTCGGCATGTGCCGGCGGATCCTCGCGCACCAGCCAGCGCCCCAAGCCGCGAAACGCGATAACCCCGCAAACCACCAGACCCAGCAGAACGAAGACTAAAAAAAGCCTCCGGTTCTGCTTCTTCTTGTTTTGCGATTTTTCGATGCTATCCATTGATACCTATCGCTTCTTTAAAAGAAAATTGCCGGCCACCAAAGCATCTGCGCCGGAACAGAAATAGCTTCGAACGGCGTCGCGCGGCGTCACTACCAGAGGTTCGCCAAACAAGTTGAACGATGTATTCACCAGAATAGGGGCAGGAGCATTTTCTCCCGATCGCTTCAGCAGTTTCCAAAATAAGGGATTGTCGCGAGAGCTTACGGCGTGCAAACGCACCAGATTGTTTTTGAGCAGAAATCCAGGCGGGAGCTCGGCCAGCAGCTTTCGTCCCTTTTCTTTTGCTCTCGCCATCGTCGTCAAACAGCGCGTGTTCGAACTAAAGTCAAAATATTCGGCGCAATCTTCTTCCGGCATCGCCAAGGCAAAAGGCCGAAACGATTCCCGGTGTTTTACATAGTCATTCAGATTTTCCTTCACATACGGCGACCAGGGAGACGCCAGCAGGCTGCGATTGCCCAACGCCCGCGGGCCGAACTCAGCTGCTCCTTGATACCAAGCCACAATTTTCCCCGCCTGTATCAGCCGAACCGTTTCGGCGAGTTTCTCTTCCTCCGAATCGCACCATTTGTAGGATGCTTTGCAATTGTCCAACACACTTTTGACCGCGTCGTTGGAGAATTCAGGCCCCCAATAGGGAGCGCCCATGGAGGCGATTCGCGGGCGTGCGCTATCCGCATGCCACGCGAGTAACGCCGCGCCAACAGCAGTTCCCTCGTTTCCCGCAGCAGGTTGCACAAAGACACCTTTAAAGTACGTGTTCGATTCCACAGCGGCGACGAGCAGCGGATTTAGAAATAGTCCTCCTGCAAGACAAAGTGAGCGCATCCCATTTTTCTTCGCTATCGCTTCCGCCCATTCGCTCACAATCATCGCGCATGCCTGTTGAAGGCTCGACGCAATATTCGCCCGAAGTCCATTATCCACAATCGCGTCGGACTTGTTATCCCACCCGACGCGCCGGTAGAATTCATCGCTGAACGAAAGTTCGCCGGCGAAACTGCGCTTGAAATACTTTCGGTTCAGGTGCGGCGCGCCATTCGCGTCTTTTCGCAGCGCATCGAGAAATAAATCCAGAAACACGGGTTCGCCGGCCAGGCTCAGCCATTGAGTTTTGTGTTCTTCGGCGTGCGGCTGAAACCCCAACAACCTGGTAATCTGCGTGTAGACCCACGCCAGCGAGTTGGGGAAAGCCACCGACTCCACTTCGCGAATACGCGTGCCCTCACCGACACTTACCGAGCCCGAACGCCCGTCCCCCTGTTCATCCAGCGTAACAATCAGCGCGCGGTCGAACAGGGAGCTAAAAAACGCGCTGGCAGCATGAGATTGATGATGATCGAAACTCCGGACCCTGCGTTGTGGATTTCCCGCCATTTTCCTAATCAAGCGGAAATTATTCAGCTCGCGGCTCAGCTCACCGAACGCTTTGCCTACAAAGTATCCGCTCGAACTAAGCGAGAAAGGCGCCTGCCCGGCCCGAAAAAGTGTCTGGCGCCGCCAGGAACGTGGAGGACGGCTGCCAATGGCGATCGCTTCCACTGCCGTTAAGTCTATTCCGGCATGCTCCAGACAGAATTTAATTGCCGAGCGAGGAATTCCTTCGGCTGCGCGCGTTCGTGTGAGCTTTCCTTCTTCGATCGCTGCCAGCACGCCCTGCTCGCTGATTAACGCAGCGGCTGGGTCATGCGTCATTGCAGAAAGCCCCAGAATATACATGTCGATCTAGTTTTTGCTGCGGACGCGATTTGAAGCCGGCGCGGACTCAGCCGGGACGCGCTAATTTAGAACCCTGCTCGATTCGCTGATCCTTTGCCCGACAGCAGCCCGCGAAGCCCCAGCAAAACCAAGCGCGGCTGGCTCAAACATACTCGCCACAAAATCTTCCATGCTTCATCGCGGGAATATTCCGCAAGCGATTGCTTGGCAGGATCATTCAGTAAGTCCACTAGCCGGCTATAGTCAGCTTGCTGAAAATCATGAAGCGAGCGGCGCAACAGGAGATGGAGGTCCAGCTCGCGTCGCAGCGTACGCAGCTCGCTTGATACTCCATGCAAGATCTGCTGAGCCACGCCCAGCGCTCCACGAAAGCCGGTCACAATGCCGCCTACGGTGGTGACCTTCACTTGCCCAGCCGCGTCGCCCACTAGATAAACAGATCCGTGACCCACATGGCGGTGTACTGGAACCCAGCGTTTATAAATGGGAATGCGCGCCGCTTGAAACTCGATGGGTTCGAGGTTTCGTTTTTCCAGGAATTTCTCCAAATGGCTGCGCGTTTCCGGGCCCGTCTCACCGATGATTCCCAAGGCGCCTCGGGTCGGCGACTCCGGGATGAGCCAGTAAAAATAAGGAGTGTCTTGAGGCACAAACCACACTCGCGCCGTGTCGCGCGCCATATCCTTCGGCAGCGGAACAATCGCTTGTATCAATGGAACTGTCTCAAGCGGCGACCATCCCGCAGCCTGGGCCACTCGACTCGCCGCGCCATCGCCGCCGATAATTGTGTCCGCGCGAACTTCCTCGCGGGTTCCGTCACTGCAGCGGTCAATTTCCAGCACCATCCCGCGGCCGTTGGAATGCAACGCATGAAAGCGTCGTCCCAGCTCAATACGAACGCCCGCACGTTGCGCTTCTTCCGCCAAGCCTTGAATCAAAGTGCGACGCTCGATGATCAGGTCGGGGTGCTTCAGCGAAACCGTTGCGGCACGGCCATCGGTAAAAAGTTCAAAGCGCCGAATTTCATTCACCACGCTTTTTTCGGCGGCGCGTCCGAGTAAGGCGCGCATGCGATTCGTGACGATCAGGGTTCTCTCGTCAGGTTCCAGCGTTTCAATGCGCTCGAACACGCTGACGGAAATCCCTTGTCGCGCGAGAAGCGAAGCCGTAAACAAACCTGCGGCTGATCCGCCCACCACTGCAACATTTTGAGAATTTATGCGGGAATTAGCGCGAACAACATTTTCCGCGTCGCGTAATTCGGGCGCCGTCTTTGTCACTTGCGATTTGCCTTTGTTTAAATTGCCGGAACGATTCCAGGGAAGCTACCCGCCGGGACTTTCTGATGCCAATCCCAGGGTGTTTGATGCCCCAACCGACCGAGGAAGAAGTATATATCTTACCCGCGTGCAATCAACAAGACAGGTTCGTTTAGCTATCGCTGGGCAGAAATGTCTTGGGCACTTTCGCCTGACGTTCATAGGGAGCGGCTTCCAGCAGATATATTGCAAACAAACTGCCGAGAATAAGCAGTCCCGCCAGCCCATACGCCGTCGCGACTGAGTAGTACGGGATAATCAGGGCTGCCCCCCCGAAAATAATGGCAAAAAAATACAGCATAAGAACTGCGCCGCGATGGCCCAGTCCCAAGTTCGACAGTCGATGCGCTGTGTGATCCTTGCCCGGCGAAGTGAAGGGAAGAAGGCCGCGTCGTGCCCGCGAAATGGACACGAGAGTCGTATCGAAAATGGGGACTCCCAGAATCAGAACCGGAATCAGCCAAGTAATTGGGAAAGGCGCTCCGTCCGGCCGCACCTTCAGCCCCAATGTCGCCATCAGAAACCCAAGAAACATTGCGCCGCCATCACCCATAAATATTTTCGCCGGGTTGAAATTCCAGCGTAAAAATCCCAGCGAAGCGCCCAAAGCTGCCGCACCCAGGCTTCGGACTAGCGTCTGTCCATTCATGCTGGCTGAAATTGTGAAAAATGCAGCGGCCACGGCGGCAATACCCGCGCAGAGACCATCCATATGATCGAGAATGCTGAACGACGCGGTGATTCCCACAACCCAAAGCACTGTGAAACACCCATCCAGAACTCGCCCGGCCATCCCCGGTACAAAATTGGAAAAAAGCTGCGCGTGGATTCCGGTCGCAATCAGCATGAGCGCAGCAACAGGCATTCCGACGAAGAGTTTCACTTGGTGATGCAGAAGCTTCCCGTCATCCAGGAAGCCGACGACTGCAAGTAAAGTTGCTCCGGACAGAATCCCAGCAATTTGCTGCTGCGGAACGCCGTGCACCGTAACTAGAATGGCCAGAGCAAATGCCAGATAGATCGCGATCCCGCCAAGAAGCGGAATCGGCTTGAGGTGAACTTTTCGCGGGCCGGGCTGGTCCACCATTCCATAGTGCAATGCCAAACGTCGCACCGGAATCGTCAGGCCAAGTGAGGCCAGCAGCGCCACCGCAAAAGCAATCAAATCGGCATGTAGGAACGTCATTGCAGTTGCTCCGCTCAACGCGCCGTGAGCATCTTGTCGAGGACGTCGCGGACTTCTTCTTTCTGTTTGCTCGCAAAATACCAGTCCATGGTCTTACGCAAGCCGTCGCGAAACGGCGTTTTCGGCTCCCAGCCCATAAGTTTCTTGGCCAGCGCGTTATCCGCCACACGATTTGCCGGTCCCGTAGGCATGTCCGGACGCAAACGGATCTCGGCCTTCTGTCCGCAAAAATCGAGCACCATTTTTGCGGCATCGATCACGCGAATGCGCTCCATGGTCCCCAGATTCACCGGGGTACCGTCATCGATCTTTTCGGCCGCAAGGATTGTCCCGCTGACGATGTCGTCCACATAGGTCCAGTTACGTATCTGCGTGCCATCTCCCCAAACATCAAACGGGTTCTGGCCCACAAAGGCGCGCGCAATCATCGCTATCACCGCGTGATTTTCAACTCCGCGCGGCCCGTACACCGTGAAGTAGCGGCACGAAGCCGCTTTCAATCCATGCTCGCGGTGATAGGCCTGCAACGTCAGCTCCGCCATCAGCTTTGCCCAGCCGTACATATTGTCGGCATCGTGCGGAGGCTTGACGTCCGCTTCACGCAGATAGAGCTCCTGCTTCGTGTCCGTCTGCATGTTATTCGGATACACGCAGCCCGATGAAGCGTAAACAACTTTGTCCACGCCCGCTTTCACCGCTTCCCAAAAGACAAGCCCATCAAGGAAAAGATTCGACGCCGGCCCAGCCTGGTGCAAATCCACATAGCCGCGTCCCCCGTGATCGGCAGCCAAATGAAAAACAACTTGCACCCCGTTCATGGCCGCTCGCGTCACACCCGGTTCGCGCAAGTCAGCTTCCACAAACGTGACCCGCCCATCCTTCAAATAATGCTCGATGTTCGAGAGTCTCCCGCTCGTCAAATCATCCACAACGCGCACGCGCGCGCCGCGTTCCACCAAAGCGTCCACCAAGTGCGATCCAATAAACGACGCCCCGCCCGTTACCAGCACATTCTTACGATTCCAGATGGCCGCCTCCATTTGCTAGGTAGTGGCTATACATTAGAGTGATTTCCCACCTCTTCCATTACATTTACGAACCGATCAAGCTCATTGACTCTAGCATATTTGGCCGCCACTTCTCGGGCCCGCGCGCCCATATAATTCAGCCTCGCTGGGTCGCTCCTTAACGCAAGCAAGGCCGTGGCTACTGCGCCCGGGTCGTCGGGATCAGCGCACATTCCGCAGCCGGTTTCTGTAACAATGCGCGCAGCATCGGTCGTTGCCGGGGCCACAACCAGCACTGGCCGGCCAGCTGCAAGAATAGAATAAAGCTTACTCGGTACTACAACCCCCTCCAGGCCGCGCCGAACCGTGACGATGTGTACGTCGCCGGCCATCATCACGTGGGGTACTTGCTCCACCGGGAAAAACGGCAAGAAGCGAACGTTGGGCGAAGCTTTAGCGGAATTCCCGAGCTCCGCGCGATTTGCCCCGTCGCCTACAAACACAACCCCTATATTTTCGTTGCGCAAGATCTCCGCAGCTTTCAGCAGGGTGCCCCACGCTCCATAGAAGCCTAAATTGCCCGCATGTATGGCCACGAACTGAAAGCCACATCGAATTTGTTGTACCACCGGGTCGCCGCGATCCGGCATGGTTGGCGGAGATGAAGCACCGTCTCGAACTATCACCACGCGTTCCGGCGACACACCTTTCGCGACGATCCGGTCGCGCATGTCGTCACCCAGCACTACCACCCGAGCGGCCTGCCGAAGAGCGCGCCGGTGCATTTCTTCCCACCGGTCAACCCAGAATGATGAATTCACGATCTCGCCGCCCACAGCCATGTCCGGATACAAATCGCGGATGTTATATACAAACGGCCGGCCCGCCATCCCCGCCACAAAGGCTCCGGCAATACCCGCTACCGGAGGGTCGGTCATCGCCAGAACAATGTCTGGATGAATAGACAGCGCCCGGGGCACCGCCAGCGCTAAGTACGACAAATAATTCGAGACGCGCCGCCGCATCTGGTGCCGTGGATAAGCCGTGGAGCCCACGCGCTCAACCATCACATTATTTCGAACATCTTTTCGCTGGAACGAGAATGGGTAAAACTCGTCGGGATCGTACGAGGGGCGCCCGGCGACCACCGTTACGCGGTGCCGCTCCGCCAATTTTTCCGCGATTTGGACGGCCATCTTGGCCGTGGCGGAAGTGTCCGGCGGGTAATATTGATTGAGAAGAAGAATGTGCATAATTCGTGTTTGCCATCCCGCCGCCGGGTTGGACAAATAGAGCGACGAGCCGAGCTTGGGCTCATACCACTCTATTTTGCGCGCTTCGCGAGATTATCCGCACTTTCTTCCTGCGATGCCGTTGTGGGTTTTTTCTCCAAAATAAAATTCCCCATTACCAATACATCCATCTGCGTCCGGCGAAAACAATCCAACGCTTCTTCAGGCCGGCACACAATGGGTTCATTGTCATTAAAGGACGTGTTCAGCAGAACCGGAACCCCTGTCTGATCACCGAAAGCTCGCAGAAGCTTCCAATACAGCGGATTGGTATTTCGGCTTACCGTCTGCAGCCGCGCCGTGCCATCCACATGTGTAGGCGCGGGAATCACGCTCCGTTTTTCGGGACGCACGTTATAAGCAAACGTCATAAATGGCGAAGGATGTGTTTTCTCGAAAAATTCGCCGGTAGCTTCTTCCAGAATAGAGGGAGCAAAAGGCCTGAATATTTCGCGATGCTTGATCCTGCGATTAAGAATGTCTTTCATTTCAGGCCGGCGCGGGTCGGCAAGAATGCTTCGCTGTCCCAGTGCGCGCGGTCCCCATTCAACGCGCCCTTGGAACCAGCCCACTATTTTTCCGTTAGCGAGATGTTTCGCTGTGGTTTCGAGCAAGGTTTTTTCGTCCACGTCCGTGATGCTTGCGTCATCTCCCTGCCCGTGAAAAGTGTCGATAGCTTGGACAATATCCGGACGTGAAAATTCAGGGCCCCAGGCCGCATGATCCATCACAAATTCACGAGGGCGTCCTAAAACTTGATGGTTCACAGCGAACGCCGCCCCTACCGACAATCCCGCGTCCCCCGCAGCTGGTTGAACGTAAACGCGTTCAAATGGCGACCGGTCGAATATTTTCCCGTTAGCCAGGCAATTGAACGCAACGCCTCCCGCCAGGCACAAGGATTTCTGGTTGGTTTTCTTTGCCAGCGCGCTCCAGTGCGCCGCGAGAACTTCCTCTAAGGCAGCCTGCATGCTCGCGGCTATGTTCCGATGCCGCTGTTCGAGCGGTTCTCCTTCTTTGCGCGCGGGACCCAGCCGCTTTTCCAGGTATTGCGAAAAGAGCCGGCCCAGTACCGGTGTGCGATTTGCTTCTCGCCAACTCATGTCCGCGCCCTGGCTCTGATGCGTGAAATATTCCAAGCCCAGGTGGAACGACAGCGGCCCGTCGGCATGGACGATGCGCCGAAACTCCTCCAGAAATTCCCGCTCGCCGTAAGCCGCCAGGCCCATCACTTTGTATTCGTCGCCGAATTTCCAGAAGCCGATGTATTGGGTCAGCGCGGTGTAATACATTCCCAGCGAATGAGGGAACCGAACTTCGCCGAGTGGATGCATTTTAGGCCCTTCGCCAAGCGCCCACATGCAGCTTGCGAAATCTCCCAAACCGTCGGCGGAAAGCACGGCTGAATTTTCGAACGGGGAAACGAAGTACGTGCTAGCCAGATGTGCGGTATGGTGTTCGATGCGATGGAATTGCGCGCGGATATTTTCGACGGGCATCTCAAACGCGCTCGCAAGATCTGCTTTCACGCCCGCAAATCGCCGCATCACGCGCGCGCGATCCAAAGCAAAGCGCGGCATGCGCATGGCGAACCGAAGTTTCGTTCCCAAACGCGCCCAGGGGTTCCGCGGAACCGCGATGTGATCCACTTCAGAAAGTTTCGCCCCTGCCTGGTCCAGGCAGTACTGGATCGCGCGAGCCGGCAAGCCCGCCGCATATTTCACGCGATTGAGCCGCTCTTCTTCCACCGCCGCAAGCAATCGCCCATCCACGACAATGGCCGCCGAAGAATTTGCGTGATACGCGTTGATGCCCAGGATAATCATCTTAGAAGGCCGTACGACCAAAGCCGCTCTCTGTCATTTAATTCACTTGCACCGCTGGCGCTGACGAGACACGATTTTCCACATTCCCCGCGGGTTGAACGTTTAAGCTCCGTTTGATCCACTCATTCAACACATAAAGACTCCAGGGCCTTGACCACGTAGTCCTGCCCATCAAAAAATTCCTCCAAACGGTCTGCCCGAATTTCACGTCCAAAATCTCTCCAAGAGCGGGCGCCCAATCCCCCAGCCCAACAGCCACGCGCTCTCCCAGTTTTCCACGCATCCAGTGCTCCCACGGGAAAGTAAATGTCCGCTTGGGCTGG
>Ga0210393_10003576_pt1 | contig 12466 bp, 11 predicted proteins | sample IncBWC27OmetaG_FD_160068 | JGI IMG/M metagenome (GOLD analysis project Ga0210393, IMG submission 160068) | Forest soil microbial communities from Barre Woods Harvard Forest LTER site, Petersham, Massachusetts, United States - Inc-BW-C-27-O ... | reverse complement strand
GATCGACACACCCTGCAGACGCTTACGGAGATCAATGTGACTCCATTGCTCGATCTGGCGTTTGTCCTGCTGATCATATTTATCATCACGACGCCGTTGATGGAGAATAGCGTCAACCTGGTGGTACCCACCAGCGGAGAGGCAACCCAGCCAGTCGATCCATCTCAGGTGCAAACGATTTCCATGGACAAGGAAGGCGTCATGCGAATGAACGGCGAAATCGTGGATCGGGAGACGTTGGAAGCGCGCTTGGTGGCGCTGCATGCCGAGAAACCGGAGGCGGCAATTGTTGTGCGTCCGCACAAGGAATTACCTATCCAAAGATTTATCGACGTGATGGATATTCTTCAGCGAGTCAGAATTTCGAAGGTGGGCGTCCTCACACGTCCGGATGAGCCGTAAAGAATGGAATACTACGGCAGTGAAGATCCGGACGGAGGCTTCAAGAAGACCTTCGTTGCCATCGCAGTCGTCCACTTGGTCCTGCTGGGTGGACTACTGCTGGCAACGCGGTTCCAATCGAAGAAGACGAACGACGCCGTCGTTTGGATGAATCCCGGGTCATTCGGCGGCGATTCCGCGGCCGCGGAATCGCAGGCCGCTTCCACTCCGGAAGCTGAAACGGCGCCGAGCGAGGACTCACGAGCCGACAACCAGCAGGCAACGCCGCCGGAAACGAACAAAGAAGATCAAGAACTGCAGGCGACCCCGGCGCCCGTTCCCGCGACGCCACCGCCGATAACCCAACAATCTGAGCTCCCGATTTCGACGCCCAGCACGACCTTAACGCCGGCGGCGACTCCGACGCCGCGGCCAACGGTCGAACCGACTCCCAATCCGTCAGCTAAACCGACCCCGAAACCGACGCCCAAACCCACCCCGAGAGCGACGCCTAAACCGACCCCGAGAGCGACGCCTAAACCGTCACCCAAGCCAACGCCGAAGGCGACACCCAAATCGTCACCCGCCCATTCAGCAACACCGAAGTCCTCTCCAAAAAACGAGGATAATGTGAAAGAGAAGACGAAGGAGAAACAAAAGGAAAAGGACGAGGACGAGAAGAGCGGAAAAGCAAAAAGTGAAGCTTCACCGAAGCCGAAGTCAACCCCGGTGAAATCGGAGAAAAATGAAAAACCGAGCGCCTCGCCCGAGCCGAGCCTTCCACCGGCGGCAGCCGGCAAGAACAAGGGCAAGCAATTGCACGGGCAAGCCTCCACTGAACCGGGACCGCATTTACGGGGCGGTGGCGGGTCAGGCCCGGGAAACGCCGAAGGCAGCGGGTCAGGGGATTCTGCGTTGGCCGGGTACGTAGGAATACTGACGAATAGATTCCAGGCAGCCTGGAACCAGCCGACCAGCGAGATGGCGCTGGGAAGAGTTTTGCAAGTCACCGTCAAACTCAAGGTGGAATCGGATGGAACCGTCACAGAATTCGACATCGTTGAAGGTTCCGGGAACGCGGTGGTGGATGATTCGGTTCGAGAAGCCGGCAAGAAAATTACGAAACTGCCGCCGCCTCCGAATGGTCAGGCATTCTCCGCACCGGTGCGGTTCGAACTAGGAAATTGAGTCAGAAAATCAGGGCCCCAGTCTCCGGTTTTCTTCCTGTTGCGACTTCCTTCACCGTCTGCTTTAATGAGGATTCAATAAAATGGCGGACGCTGAGCGTTATCAGCATTACGACGTCCTAAAGCATGGCGATGGGAGTCTGTGGGAATTAGGCCGGGGCGCCATGGGCATCACCTATAAGGCCTTCGACACGAATCTTCGTTGTCCGGTCGCCTTGAAGGTGATTAATAACACCTACCTCAATAGCGACGTCGCCCGGCAGCGATTTCAGAGGGAGGCTCGTGCCGCCGCCGCGCTTCGTCACCAGAATGTGGCGTCGGTCTTTCATCTTGGAACCGACCACGAGAGCTACTTTTACGCGATGGAGTTCATCGACGGCCAGACCGTCGATACGTACATGAAACAGTCGGGGCCGCTCACCCCGCTCGAGGCGTTAGAAATCACACTTCAAGTATCTCGAGCACTTGCCGCGGCCGCCAAACAGCAGTTGGTCCACCGGGATCTTAAGCCGGCGAATCTGATGCTGGTCGATGAAGAGGGCGAAAAGGTAGTAAAAGTCATCGATTTCGGGCTCGCCAAAAGCGCTAAGAGAGAAGGAGAAGATTCCGGTGCATTGACCGTTGGAGGGGGATTTGTTGGCACTCCCCATTTTGCGAGTCCCGAACAGTTGGAAGAGCGGGACATTGATATCCGTTCGGACATCTATTCTCTCGGAGCGACTCTGTATTATATGATCTCCGGGCGCCCGCCGTACTCCGGGTCGGTTGCGCAGATCATGAGTCAGCATCTTTACAAACCGCTGCCTCTGGAGCCGCTCGAAGGGTTGCCGTCCTGTGTGGTGCAACTGGTGCAACGGATGATGGAGAAGGATCGCGCCAACCGGCCGCAAACGCCGACCGATCTACGTCAGGAAGTCGTTCGTTGCATCGAAGCCTTACAGGCAAACGCAACGGCAACCAATCGGCGATCAGGCGCCATCCAGAGGCTGGCAGAACAGCCCGAGACACTTGCCACGGAGGCGTTCTCCACCGATAGACCGGCAGCAACTTCGGCTGCTCCAACCGTTCTTGCCCGGCGCTACCAGCTTACTCGAGACTTCGGCGACGTTTCTCAGGGCCGCCGGTACCTGGCTGACGACCTTCAACGAAATCGCAAAGTCTTGCTCCTGGTATTCAACCGCGAATTTTTAGCCGACAGCAAACGATACACGGCGCTCGAACAAGAGGTCGACCAACTCCGTCGCGCTCCTTGGCCGGAGCTGCAGGAGATTTATTCTCTCGAGAGTACCGGCGAACAAAGTTTTTTGGTCCAGGAAATCGTGATTGGGCCCACTCTGGTGGAGATACTCCGGACGCGGAGTGCCTTGACCCCGCCGGAAGCGTTCCTGGTACTTAAGCTTCTCGCGCCGGTGGCCGATCATGCGCGGGCGAACCGGCTCCAGCAAGTCGCTCTAACTATTTCGGGTATTCATCTGACAACGCCTGGTCTGACGGAACAAGCAATTGACAACGCGTTGCTCCAGAGGCCGTTAACGCGATGGAACCAGCTAAACGTCAAGGTTGAACCTGTCGATTTCTCCCTCTCCTCTTCCGATTCTGCGACGTGGGTCGGTTCTGCGACACTAGTGCAAACCTCCTCCGGCGAAGGTCCGCGGGCCAGTTATCTAGGGATGCTGAGCCTCCTGGTTTACGAGTTGCTCGGAGGCCCAAGGAACACTGTCGAGATAACAGGCCGCTACACGCCGATCGCGGCCCTCTCCGAAGAGGGAAACACAATTCTTCGTCGAGGTCTGACCGATGAGTTGGCTTCAGCGGTCGAAATGAGCAACCTCCTGGAAGGAGAAATCTTCGGCAAAGGAACTGAACACGTCTTGGCACCAAGCGCGGTCCCGGCGCAGGCCAGCACACACTCTGGGCGAGTAGCGCCGCCACCGCCACCGACACTGCCGCCGTCTCAGACCTATGTGCGGCCGGTGGCGGCAGAGCCTCCGCCTGTGCCTCCAACCTTTGTGCCGCCGCCGCTACCGCCGGATTCCGAGGAGCGGAAAACTTCTCTGGCAGGTCTGCTTTTAATGCTCGGGCTGGTGGTTCTAGTGCTTGGTGGTCTCGGGTTGGGCGGATACGCATTTTACAAGTACTTTACGAGGCGAGAGGTTGCTGAATCGGGACCGGCGCACCCTACACCCATCGTCAAGGTGACTCCGCGGCAGCAGGCGACGCCTACTCCGTTGCCAACGCGGACAGCTACTCCGTTGCCGACGCCAACACCGGAAGAACTGACGACTCCTTCGCCGACGCCTGAAGTAAGGGTGAGCCCTTCACCGACACCTGAGCAGGAGACGACCCCAGCGCCTACCCCGGAGAAGCGCACCAATCCGACACCGACACCGGGCCCGGTTGATGACTTCCAGGAAAAGCTTCGCGCGGCACAGGAACTTGGCAGATCGGGCGATTGGCAAGGCGCCCTGAAGGCGTACCTGGACCTGATCGACCGATTCCCGGAGAGACCAATACCGGTGAAACGACTGGAGAATTTGCTTGCTGAGTTGCACAGCACGGACGGAAAACCGGATCCCCAGTCTTACCGAGAGGCAAAACCAGACCTGGTTCGAGCCGCCGAAAAAGGAATTGTCCCGGCAATGCTGATCATCGGCCAATTCTCGCGGGAAAGTAATCCGCTCGAGGCGATGAAATGGTTCGAACTTGCGGCCACCAAAGGAAGCACTCCAGCCATGATCCAAGCGGGGCTGTTGTACTCGAACCGTCGTCAACCAGGAGATGACCGCAAAGCGTTGGAATACTTCCTGCAGGCGGCGAATACCGGGGATCGTTCCGGCAAGTATCTCACGGGCGAATGTTTCTATTTCGGCAAAGGGGTTCAGGTCGACGTGGCAAAAGCGATTGGCTTCTTGCAGGAAGCGGCAGCGATGCGCGAACCGAGAGCGATGGACCTGCTCGGTACGCATTATCGTAAGAACCGACAGTTTGATCAGGCCCGAAAATGTTACGAGGAGGCGGCAGCCGAAGGGTATCCTCTCTCGTTGTCGAATCTGGGCGTGCTTTATATGAACGGGGAGGGCGTACAGCGCAGTCCTGAAATTGCGGCCAACCTGTTTAAGCAGGGCGCGGAAAAAGGGGATCCAACCGCCATGTTCTTTTATGCCGGTTGTCTCCAGGAAGGTCTCGGTCTGCAGAAGGATTCAAAGGGGGCATCCGAATGGTTCAGGCGGTCGGCGCGAGCCGGGAATCCCCGCGCCGTAGAGTGGTGTCGAAAAAACGGAGTATCCTACAAATAGTCTCCAAGGTGGTGACCTGACAATATTGCTTGTGAGCACTTTGGAGACTCGATAATCTGACCGCTCGCATTTTCTATGAACGTGAGTCTGATCAAACCCTCATCGGCTGTCCTCCTCGCGGGGCTACTTCTCACCGGATGTGAAAATATGTCACCGGAAGCAAATGGGGCGGTATTTGGCACCGGTGCAGGCGTTCTGGCAGGTGGTCTGGCAAGGGCTGCGGGAGCAAGTACATCGGAAGCCGTGGCGATCGGTCTTGCCACAGGTGCAGTGGCTGGAGTTACGGCCTACGTCATCGCCAAACACCAAGCTACCGAACGTCAGCGTCAATATGCCGAAGAACGGGCGCGACTCGCTTATGAAAATGCGTCGGCGCAGCGCCAGGCCGGATACCGGAAGGCGCGCTACCTCGCGGTGGATACCGTGCGTGAACAAGATTCGTCGGGTGCGAAATCGGTGATGATCTACGACACGCAGACACAACAGGTCGTTGGAAATAATGTCTACGATGTCAAACAAACGCCTAAAGAAGGATCGGTCTCTAAATTCGATACCTATTCCGCGGAATACGTTGGAACCGGGTCCTAGTGGAGGGAACAGAAGTCCAGGAGGCAAAGCCCTGGGGCGGTAAAATAAAGGTTCGCGGCTTGAATCGAGTGTACAACGGCAAGAACTTCCTGCCACCGACAATGCGGAATTCCGCACTTCCATTCTGTAACTCCTGATCTCTTGGAGTCCGCGCTTGGTCTCTCGGCGCATTTGTGTCACTGGTAAGCATATATGGCTTTCGAACATCGCGTCTTTGAGCAAGATGGCCATCGACTAAACGAGATTGCCGATCGCGAAAGTGGACATCGAATACAGGTTGATAGTCTCGGTGCAGAGTTGGTGAGCGTCGCGCGGCAGGCGACTGACGGCGACTGGGTCGGATACCTTTACCGGGATGGAGAGGTCAAACCCGCTCCAAAGGGCTGGCAAAGTCATGCAACCCTGATGGGCTATTTTCTGCACCGGATCAAAGGTGAAAAAACGTTGTACGAAGGAGACGAAATCCGCGGTGGAAATCATGGCTTCCTGAGGCACAAAAAGTTTGCTGACCCGGAAATTGTGCTCGCCGAACGAGCCACGCTTAGCTATTCGCTCCCAGCCGACCAGATTCTACCGGTGGAATACCCGCGCAAAGTCTCTTTTCGAGTCAACTACACGCTTGACCACGACACGGTCGAAGTGACCTTCATTTTTCATAACGAAGAAACAGAGCGCCAAGCCCACGTGAGTTTTGGATTACATCCCGGATTTGGAATTTCCTCCTTCGAACAAGCCCGGGTCGTTCTGCCGCGGGGAACCTACAGACGGTATCTTGCTCCGAACAATTTTTTGAGTGGAGAGACCGTCGAGTTTGAATCAGACGGCGCGACTATGCCGATGAAACCGTTTGAGCTGCCGGGATCATTCCTCCTCGAAACGATCGAAGCGGACAGTTATGTGGTGAAACTGCTGGACTTCGGGCGAAACCGACAGATTGAACTCGATTTCTCGGACGCCCCTTACTTTACGATTTGGAGCGATTTGAGTCCGTTCATTTGCATTGAGCCCTGCTGGGGTTTGCCTGATCATGAGGAACAGCGAGCTTTCGAGAAAAAGCTCGGCATTCAAGCAATTCCGCCGCAAGAGACATTTACCAGACGGTTCTCGATGCGCCTCAATTGATGATGAATTTTGTTCAAACTCTCAGGAAACGATCCGAGCTGCAGCCTGGTGTACCGGCACTGATCGATCGGTGCCTTTCGGGCGACAGAGTCCTGACTTATTCGGGATTGAACCGACTGGTTGATTATCTCTCGTTCGAGTTACGCGAAAAAAAGGTCGTACCGGGTGACCGGATCCTGATCGGAATTGGTCCCTCCCAGGAGATGTATATTTACCTCCTGGCGGCGCTGCAAATCGGGGCGGTCCCGATCGTGTGCGATCGCGCGTCCCCCCACGACGAGTTCATTTCCTGGATCGGCGCTCTGGAACCGAAAGCTTGTATCATCCCAAAGAGAGGTTGGGTCGGTTCCCATTTCGATGCAGTCCTGAGAAAAATTCCATCAAAGATTTTTGTCGGCCATGTTCGCTCGCAGGTGCGATGGCTGCGCCTGGGAAAATTGGGCGCCTTGGAAGAGCAGCCTCCAGATTCGGCAGCGCTAATTTCTCTGGTGCGCGAAACGTCAAATCATCTGGCATTTCGGGTATGGTCTCAAGACCAACTGAGGCAGAGCGTTCAGCTGCTGGTGTCTCAGTTGAAGCTGAAAGCGGGCGAGATAGATCTATGCGCTTCAGCGCTTCACCTGCTCGGCAATCTGGCGGCGGGTCTGACCAGTGTGATCGGGTCCCCTTCGGGAAGGAGCCTTGACCGTCAGGTTGAGAAATTCAAGCCGACCCGTACTGCGGCTGGCAGCCCGGTCGTTCGAAGGCTCTTGCGAAAGCCGTTTTCGCCGTTTCATCGAGTGTTCATCACTGATGCGCCTCTTGACCCCAAGGAAATCGATTACTTCACGGGTCGCATGCAACACGCCAACATCGAGTTGGTTTTTTCCGAGGATCTCCCGCTTGCTTCGCTACCGTTGAAGGAGTACGAACGAAACGGAAGCGCGACACTGGTTGGGAGTTTTTACTCGACAGTGGAGGCACGGGTTTCTGTTGTCGGGGAGACCGGCGAAGCAACGGCCGGCGTCGTTGGTCTGCCGACTATCCCGAATCCGGCCGATATCGGAGAGTTGTTCATTCGGGGGGCGTTCCTGCCGAACCGGCAAACGCTTGGTGATTTTTTGAAAGAAGGTTCGCTCGAGACGACCCCTCCGAACGGTGATTGGTGTTCGACCGGGGTATTTGGATATTTTGACGATCAGTCGCGGTTCTGGGTGACCGAGCGAACGGTTAAGTAGATTCCAAGGCAGTCACGAACGGGCAAACTCGATCCGTAACTACGCACCTTCTCTCAGATGCTGACCAAAAGAATTATCCCTTGCCTCGATGTCACCGATGGGCGTGTCGTGAAGGGAACAAAGTTTTTGCAGTTGCGCGACGCGGGTGATCCAGTGGAGTGCGCAATGGAATATAACCGCCAGGAGGCTGATGAACTCGTATTTCTCGACATCACAGCCTCTTCGGACAACCGGCGAACGATGATCGACGTCGTTCGACGCACGGCGGAGCAGTGTTTTATGCCGCTCACGGTCGGGGGCGGCATTCGAACCGCAGCGGATGTCCGGGAGATGCTGCTCGCGGGAGCGGATAAGGTTAGCATCAACACGGCGGCAATCAGGGCGCCGGAATTGATTTCGCGATCCGCCGAGGCTTTTGGTGTTCAGTGTATCGTGGTAGCGATTGACGCAAAACGGACTGGACCAGGTCATTGGACGGTGTTCACGCACGGCGGTCGGAACCGGACGGACCTCGATGCGGTAGAGTGGGCGCAAGAGGTCGAGAGAAGGGGTGCGGGCGAAATTCTGCTGACCAGCATGGATGCGGACGGGACGAAAGACGGATACGACATTGATCTAACAGCCGCGGTGAGTTCCACCGTCGGGATCCCGGTCATAGCCAGCGGCGGAGCGGGTAACCTGGAGCATCTGCTGCATGTGCTGACGCAGGGAAAAGCTGACGCAGTCCTGGCCGCCAGCATTTTTCACTTCGGGGAGTACACGGTCGGGGAAGCGAAGCGGTTTCTGGCTGCACATGGCGTGCCGGTCCGCAGTTAGACGACAGTCGCGAGAATTGCAGAATGGCCGATGCAGCATTCAAGGATTCTCTGGCAACGGGTAGAGCGAGACGCCTTGCCTACTTTGGAGGGCAATGAGTAAGGCGAGACGCCTTACTTACTTCGGAGGCGAAGCCAGATGCTTTGCGTTGTGACGAATGTAAGCCTCAAATTTTGCTACGTGCTCTGCGCTCCAACGAATCTCCTGACCTTCTTCAGTTTCTCCGCGGTGGTGATTGCAATCGCCGCGTTTACCTCCACCAATTTGGACGATCTGTTTTTGCTGGCGAGCTTATTCGTCGACGCAGAATTCCGGACGAGATCGGTCGTCCTCGGTCAATTTGTCGGCATGTTGTTCCTTGTGGTGATCAGCATTCTGGCGGCGCTGTTTGCCATGACAATTCCGGAGGGATGGATCTGCCTGCTCGGTTTGGTTCCTCTGCTACTTGGCATCAATCGCCTCTGGAAGCTCTTCAAAAAGAGGCCGGGAACCGGTTCAACCAATGGAAATCGTCCCGATTTTGTCGGTAAAGAACAGTTCTGGTTCAGAGGGACACGCTCGCAAGCGGCTTTTGTGACGCTACTGACGATCGCGAACGGTGGAGACAACCTCAGCGTCTACATCCCGCTGTTCTCCATTCAGCGTGCGTTCATTCCGCTCTATGTGCTTGTCTTCGGTGTGATGACTGCGCTTTGGTGCTTGCTTGGCTACTATCTCACGAGTCACCGCCTTTTCGGGAGCAAAGTCAGGCAGTACGGCCGGCTCGTCATTCCTTTCATCTTGATCGGAATCGGGTTGAACGTGCTTTCCCACGTGGACGGTTTTCGCGGAAGAGATGAAGGAAGCCTTCGGCTACCTGCACGCACGACACTTGCCAAAAAATTCCAGTGAATGTCGGATGTCCGAAAATCCGTATCGCTTTTCGATCTTGCGCTCCACTTTTTCGACCGGACAAGAATCGATCATCAACGTCACGTGCCCGCACTCGGTGCAAATAATATGGTCGTAGTGCTGGTGCGGGTTGACTAACTCGTAGTAACTGCAGGAACGATTCAAATTCACTTTTTGTGCGACCTGCAGATTCTCTAGAACCGTCATCACCCGAAAGACTGTGGCGTAATCCGGCACGCCTGCCTCGGCTCCGGTTCTCCTCTGGATTTCGTCCAGGGAAAGCGGCTTCTCCGCTCGAAGCAGCGTGTCGATGATTTGGATGCGATTCTTGGTAATCCGCATGCCATTTGCTCGCAGGAGGTCAACAATCGCATCCAGAGACAGCTCTTTAAGTGGCAATGGGTTCGCGTGCATCTGCCGAGTCATCAGTTCAACCACCTTACGCTAGCGGGTAGACCCGTTCAAGCAAGCCCTGGAAAGCAGCGGGAGAGCGATTCGCGAGCTTTCGCAAAAGAGAGATGCGCGGGTGCGCACCTCTCGAGCGCCGCCAGTTGTTCGTTGTAAAATCCTTGGTCAGTTAGAAGGCGTTGGGTCAACTCGGCGAGTTGATCGAAAGTTCGTCCGCCTCCGTGGAGGTCCGGAAACGCGACTCGTTCCACCGAGCCATTCCCACCAACGGTTGGGATCCGGCAAAGCAGACTGTCTCCCGCCACTTGCCCGGGAACGGAACTCAGGTCGAATTGCAGCACCAGGCGATGGGTGGCGATCAATCGCAGATAGTTCGGGTACGTTAATGGTTCCGCCACAGTGAGCTGATCTTCCGGGAACCTCAATGCCTGCAACCGCTGCAGACCCGATTTGCCGTCCGGATTGATCACCGTAATTGGGACGGAAAACGCGCGCGCGGCAGACAACGCCAACAGATGATTGCGTGAAAGCACATCAAATTCACGTGTCCCAATGAATAGGCCGCGCCGTTCGTTCATTGGCCGCGAAAAGTTCCAGGAAGAGTATTCGAAGGGATAAGGCGTCGGTATGTGAATTATACGCTTGGAGACCGAGGCGAAAAGCGGAAGCAGATCGGGCGTACTCGAGAGACAGAGATCTGCGCTTGAGGCAATCTCGCGAAAACGCTGAAATCGCTTCGGCTTAGACAGTTGGCGCGCGACCTGTTGGGTCCCACATTCCTTGAACGAGACCGCAATGAAGCATCCGTGGGCTTTGAGGATCTCAAAAGCGTGTTGCGATTCGCTCAAATCTCCGCGGAGAAGCAGCAAGACGCTTCGATGGCGCGCCGCGAACGCCGGTCGGCGATAAAAGGCGCCTTGGGTGCAGGCCGCGTAGGCGTGATAGTTGACCGGTGGATGAGCGATTTCGTCTGGCTCGCCCGGTCCGTCCCTAAAGTTCTGATCGGGGTCTCGCCCGGCTGGATTCAACACGGCGAGCCCGGGGAGCGTAGCGAAGTTCATGGTCCCGCTTTTTGGGATTAAGCACCCGCATCAGTCAACGGTACAATCAGTACCGGGCATCTGGCCCGTTGCAAAACGCCATCGGCGACGCTACCAAGAAAAAGGTGAGAAATCGGGCCTCGACTATGGGATCCAAGAACGATGAGATCGACCCGCAAACTTTCTGCCTGGGACAAGATCAGATCGACCGGGATTCCCTCGAGTTCTACGATCGTTGACAGCAGGCCGATCGAGGAAATCATCTCTTGGAGACGCGCGAATCTTTCCGTTTGATCGGCCGGAGCTATCGGCTCTTGAGGCTGAGGCATCGGGACTGTGTCTGGCGCTGGACCGAGGCCCAAGAGCGCGGGCCCTAGTTCGGACACGTGCATCAGGATAATTTTGCTTTGGAACGGCTTTGCCAGGTGAACTGCCGCCTTGATTACTTTCAGAGTGACGTCGGAAAAATCGACTGGTACGAGAATTGTCTTCATGACGGTTAACTACCCATGCCCGAGCCACGGATCGAACTTCAGGACACTAGTGTCCTGTCCCCGAAATACCATGTATTTTATTGCGATTTATGCGCGCAAAAGAATGACGGGGACGATCGCGGAACGGTAACCGTTCGGCGTTCGGCGTTCACCGTTCACCGTTCACCGTTCGGCGTTCGGCGTTCGGCGGCGCAGTCAGGCAAAGCGCTCGAACGGAGAGTCAGAAGACCTGGAATATGGATGTGCCTCTGCTTGCTATTGATAGGGTGCGCCAACGCACTTTAGAGGGCTGGAAATGACTCGGCGCCCACGCGGCACGGCGAAGCCGATGGAGGTGTCCCAATATTGGCTCGCGACCGCACTGCCCGACCAGCCGCAGGGCGAACTTCCAACTTAGCAGGAGTTTGCGCGTGAGCTGCCCTACTTATCGGCTTGTGGCTGTGCGAATTGAGATCGAGCGCGCTCTTCGGCTGTTGATGATATCTCGCGGCCTGGAGCTGCAGCGAAGTCTCGGCGTTGGCCGAGCGCTTCGCGAACTAAGAGATTCGGGCGGAGTGCCTTCCGGCACCGGCGCGTTATGTGCTGGATGCCTAACAGCAAAGCTTGATCATCCTCCGAACATTAGCCGACCAGGACAAATCCAATGCGTAGCAGGATTAGCAGGTATCAAATACACTGGGGCCGGCCGCAAATGCCAAAAAGCCAATAATAAGACTGTTTCCAGTTCTCTCGAGACGAGGCATCCTGCCAAGTACCTGTAATCCCAGCCAAGAGGCAGGTTTACCCACTAATGATCGCATCACCGTATTGGCTTGGGTGTTTGAAGCCGAACAGGGAAATGCGGACTTTATCGTACAGCTCCTTGTAGCGGGGAACTGGTACCCGAACAGTCGCAGGCGGATTTGACCTCATTGGCAGCCTGACATATGCGTACTAAACTGCCTGCGTGGTTGCGGAAGTGGTTAAACTTGATTCCGCGCCTCCGTGGATTGATAAAACCAGAGAAGATGACGATGCGGCAGTTAG
>Ga0210393_10003575_pt1 | contig 12466 bp, 6 predicted proteins | sample IncBWC27OmetaG_FD_160068 | JGI IMG/M metagenome (GOLD analysis project Ga0210393, IMG submission 160068) | Forest soil microbial communities from Barre Woods Harvard Forest LTER site, Petersham, Massachusetts, United States - Inc-BW-C-27-O ... | reverse complement strand
TCAAGACAAAGATCAGCCGAAAGCGTCGGACTCGGACGGTAAGCCGGCTCCTCCGCCCGCTGCGCTGCCGACTGCGGATGACAGTCAGGTGAAGCACGACGGCACCAAGACTGACGTGGACGCCGTAGGCAACCGCAACGTGGGATGCGGACGCGGCGTGGGAAACTGGTACACGGTGGAAGGCCAGGTAGCGCGGGGACGCGTCTACGCGCAGCAGATTGAAGCGCAAATCAAGCTGGTGAACGATCCCGTGGTCACCGAGTATGTGAACCGCATCGGCCAGAACCTGGTGCGCAACTCTGACGCGCAAGTGCCCTTCACCATCAAAGTGATTGATTCCGACGTGGTGAACGCGATGGCGTTGCCCGGCGGATTCTTCTACGTGAATTCCGGGTTGATTCTGGCGGCTGACGAAGAAGCTGAAATGGCGGGCGTGATGGCGCATGAAATCGCGCACGTTGCCGCTTGTCACTACGGCCGCGAAATGACTCGAGCCAACCTGCTGCAGATGGCTTCGATCCCGTTCATCTTCATGGGCGGCGTGATTGGCTATGCCGGCTATGAAGCGGCCAGCATCGGCATTCCTCTGACCTTCTTCAAATTCTCGCGCGGCTTCGAAGCGGAAGCCGATTATCTCGGCGTGGAATACATGTATCGCGCGGGTTACGATCCTTCCGCCTTCGTCTCGTTCTTTGAAAAGATTCAGGCGATGGAAAAGAAGAAACCGGGAACGCTGTCTAAAGCTTTCGAGACGCACCCGCAGACTCCGGACCGGATCGAGAAGTCGCAGGAGGAGATTCGCAAGATTCTCCCGGCCAAGCCGCAATACATTGTGACCACATCGGAGTTTGACGAAGTGAAGGCCCGGCTGGCGGCGATCGAGAACAAGCACAAGCTGCTCGACCAGAAAGACGGGAACAAGCCCAGCTTGCGGCGGACTTCGAATACCGACAACAAGAGCGGGAACACGCAGACCGACGACGACCGTCCAACCCTGAAGCGGCGGGACGATTCCTCCAACTAGTTTGTAGAGTTCGACAGGCATGTTTAGAAACCGGTGGCCGCGGCCGCCGGTTTTTCTTTTGGTGATACAGGCTATCTCATAAATCCCCGGCGGGTGGCGACGAGCGAAACCTCAGAGGCTAAAGCCTGGATTTCCTGGCCACAGGGTGAGCACGGCTAAAGGGGCTGCGGAAAAACTCGCTGTAGACACAAAATGCGACCACAGGGGCTGAAGCCCGCACTGATTCTAGGGCCTTTACGCGGCGCTGAGGCGCCGCTCTTCCACGGGTACTGCACGCATTTATGAGTCTCCGCAACCTCTAAGGCCAAGCCCTTCGCAAAACCGTTATGAGATGACTTTCTAATGATAGGATTGCGGATACCGGTTGGCCGTGGGTCAAACCGAGCCGGCTATGCATCGTTTCCCCTCATTGGCGCTAATTCCCAACATCCTCCTCGCTTATTTCTGTCTTGCATGCCTTCCTCTTTCTGCGCAGGAAAACCGCGTGGTGCGGGTGGGAGTTGCTACGTTGCAAAACGGGCGGGAAATCGTTCCGGGCGCCGAGGCGCGGGACCGGCTGGTCAAGGCCATCAATCAGCGGAAGCCGGACAAGAGTTCGCGGTTCGCGCTGGAAGCCGTTGCTCTGGACGCCGCGTCACCGGGAAAGGCGATCGCCGAAGCTCAAGAGAAGAACTGCGAGTTCGTGCTCTACAGCCATCTGACGGACCTGACCACGTCATCCCAGCTTTCATCGATGGAGGGTATCTATCTGCCTGATTTCCACGCCACGATGGAGTACCAGCTAAACCGCGTGGCCGATGGTTCCGGATTTGCCATTAACTCAATCGAGGTGGAGGATTCGGCTTCGATCCGCGGTGCGATCTGGAAGGCCGTATCGCAAGTGGCGAACAAGGCATCGTTGGATATCCAGCAGGGCAAAGGGACGCCGAATGCTCCAGCGGTTGGGGGCATGTCCGCGGCAGCCCCAGGTGTTCCCGCCCTGATCCAGTACGTGAATGCGCGGAACTATTGCAGCTGGCTCCCGGGGGAGATTGCTCACGCCGACGCCCTGCGCGGAGGCTGCGAATATGCGATCTCGCTTCCGGAAAAGATGCCGAACTTCGTGTGCGGACAAGAAACTGCGCGCTACCGCGGAGATAGCGGCGCCCCGGTGGATCTGATTTCCGCTTCGGTGCTGTACGAAGATGGTCACGAGTCTTACAGCGATATACGAGTGAACGACCACCCGCTTCCTGGAGGCGTCGCGGGAAGTGAGGGCCTGCGCTCGACGGGAGAATTCGGCGGCAATCTGCGAGCCATCTTCAACCGCACGAATCACGCATTGTTCAGTTACTCCGGCGAGAGCAAAGTGGGCGAGCACGCGGCGTGGATTTTTACTTACCAGATTGCGGAGCAGAAAGAGCAGCTCTGGATGCTGCACGCTCCGGATCAGGTCATCGCGCCGCGGTACTCGGGCGAATTGTGGATCGATCAGAAGGATGGCGGCGTGTTGCGCTTTCGCTCATCGGCGGCGGCGAAAGATCTGCCGCAAGCCTTCCCCATGAAGAACGTGGACCTGCAAATTGATTACGAACAAATTGGGTTCGGCGATGGCACTAATTTTGTGCTTCCCGTCGATTTCACGCTGACCAATGTTTATTCCGGTGAAGAGACCAGCCGGAACGTAGTCCGGTTCCGGAACTGCCACAAATTCAGGGCCCGGGGACGCCTCGTGCTGAATGCCGGCCAGGGGTCTGCAGGATCAGTTCCATCAGGGTCGGTGCTGGAGGGATCGGCCGCGGCGTCGCAGGTTGCGCCGAGCGCGGCGTCGCTGCAGAAAGACCTGGATGAGAATGAGGTAATCTTTGCCGCCATTCGCGATTGGGCCTTGCAGCAAGACGAAATTCGGCGCGAAGGCGAGCAAAGGCGGATGCTGGACGCGGCCACGGAATCGATTTTGCAGAGATTGTCGAAACTGCGAAGAGAGCAACAAGAAATTCAGGCGCAACGCCAGACGGTCGCTGTCGCAACCGCCAAGGGTGACGCTACAACCCCCGTTGCTAACGACACGCCGAGGACTGCATTCAGGGTCGATGTAAGGCTGGTGCCGGTGAGCGTGGTGTTGCGGGACGGAAAAGGCCAGGCGGTCGGGAGCATGCGCCAGGATAACTTTCGGCTATTCGACGAAGGAAGGTTGCAGGTGATCAAGCAATTTTCTGTCGAAGCGGCGGAGGCTCGCATTGCGGCGGAGCGCGCTACGGAGCCGGTGCGTGCGCAAGAAGCGGTTCCACCGCTTCAGCCAATGACAGATCAGGGCAGTCCCGCGGCGGCGGAACGCGCTACGGCTTATCTGTTTGACGATCTCCATTCGAATTTTGCGGAACTGGCGCGCGCACGGGATGCTGCCCTGCGGCATCTTGGAGCGTTGGAATCGGGGGAGCGCGCCGCTTTGTTTACGACTTCTGGCGCCGTGGTCATCGATTTCACCGATGACCGCGAGAAACTGCTTTCAGGTTTGCGCAGCCTTAAGCCGCGCGCAATCAATTTCGAGTCTGATTGTCCGCCCATCAGCCCTTACATTGCGGACCTCATGATCAACAAGCGTGACTCCGATGCAAACAGCCTCGCCGTCGCCGAGGTTATGGACTGCGCTTTCCAGGGTTCCGGCGGGTCCTCGGCGCTTGCGCAACGCCTGGCAACAGCCAAGGCTGTCGAAGTGCTGGATAACGGAAACACGGAAAGCAAGAATGCGATTGAGATCCTGAGCCGGGTGATCCGCAGAACTGCGTCGATGCCGGGCCAGCGCAGCATCGTCCTGGTTTCGCCGGGCTTTCTGGCCCTCGCACCGGATTTGCTCGAGGACGTGATGGCGCTGATCGAGGGCGCGGTACACTCCGGGATTATCATCAACGCGCTGGATGCCCACGGGCTCTCCACTGCCGGAGTCTCCGGCAAGAGCAGCCTCCCGGGGCCGAACGGATTCCTGTTTGCCAACGCCGAGGCTCAGGCGCTAGGTGATGTGATGGCGGAATTCGCCAGCGGCACCGGCGGAGTCTTCTTCCACAACAACAATAATCTGGATGAGGGTTTCCGGCGTACCGCGGATGCTCCCGCATTCGTCTACGTTCTTGGCTTCTCTCCGCAGAAACTCGACGGAAGGTTTCACAAGCTGAAGGTGACGTTGACCAGCGTGGAGAAGTTCGAGGTGCAGGCGCGGCGCGGGTATTACGCGTTCAAACCGGCGGGGGCGAATTGAATTGAGGGTAAGGCGGCACATCTCGATGCTTTCGCAGAGATCGTTCTCACAAAGATCGCTTTCATGTAGATCGTTTTCATAAAGATCCGGCCGCGAGTCTGACGCGCGCGTCTCAACGGAAGTCAAAAGCGGCGGACAATCGTGTCCGCCCAACCAAGCAAAGTCAAACTCCCCACCCTTCGACTCCGCTCAGGGCAGACTTTCTCGCGAAGGACGCGGGAAATGGGGCACCCGGCGGTGGTAGGATTGCGGGTACCGATGGCCGTGGGTCAAACCGAGCCGGCTATGCATCGTTTCCCGTCATTGGCGCTGATTGGTGGCGTTCTCCTCGCTTATTTCTGTCTCGCTTGCCTGCCTCTATTCGCGCAGGAAAACCGCGTGGTACGGGTGGGAGTTGCAATACTGCAGAGCGAGCCAGGGAAGGTTTCCGGCACCGAGGCCCGGGATCGGCTGGTGAAGGTCCTGAATCAGCGGAAGCCCGACAAGAATTCACACTTCAGTCTGGAAGCCGTCCCGCTGGACGCTTCATCGCAGGCAAGGGCCACCGCCGAGGCTCGAGAGAAGAACTGTGAGTACGTGCTCTCGACGCAATTGACGCGTTTGCAGACGACATCGTCGATTGTGCGACCGAACGGATCGGCTTTGGACACGGTTCCGGTGTTCGAAGCCGCTGTGGAGTACCAGCTAAGTCGTGCACTGGACGGAGCGGCGCTCGCGATCGGATCAGCAAAAGCCGAGGACAGAAGCTCGCTTCAGGAGGTGGTGTGGCAAACCGTCGCACAGGTTGCCGACAAGGCGATCGCTGACATCGCGAAGGCTGGCAGTGTGTCACCCGGTGAATCCCGAACCGTGGAGAGTCAAGCGAAAAAATTGACTCCGGGGCAAGACGAAGCAGCGAGGACGGTTTCCAATTTCTGCGGCTGGCTGCCGGACGGCATTCCGCATGGCAATGCACTACCAGGCGTCTGCGAGTACGTCACGAGCCTGGCGGAGAAGATGCCGAACTTCATTTGCCATCAGGAGGCATCGCGCTACCGCGGCAATGGCCGCGCGCCCACCGATCTGATTGCCCTTTCGGTGAGATATGAAGATGGAAACGAATCCTATAGCGAAATCAAGGTGAACGGCAGGCCAGCAACCATAGAAGCCGCGCAGAGCACTGGCCTTTGGTCCTCGGGGGAGTTTGGGAGCAGCAATCTGCGCTCGATCTTCAACCCACGGAATCAGGTGGTGTTCGAGTTCGCCCGGGAGGGCAGATTGGGGGAGCATGCGGCATGGATCTTTACCTACAAAATCGCGAAGCAGAACGAACCGCTGTGGATACTCCACGCCGCGGACCAGGTAGTAGCTCCGCCGTACGGTGGAGAGCTGTGGGTCGATCAGAAAACGGGTGGCGTGCTTCGTTTCGAATCGATTGCGAAGGACGTCCCAAAAAACTTCCCGATCGCGCGGGCGGAGCAGCAGGTTGACTACGAAAGCCTGGGGTTTGCAGATGGGTCGTCGTTCGTGCTGCCCGTTGACTTTAACGTTCTTACCATCGTTGGCGGAGAAAAGACCAGGAACGTGGTCCGACTCACAGATTGCCATAAGTTCAGGGGCAAGGGACGTCTTATTCTGCACGCGGAGTCGGGTGCTCCGGGAGCAGCCTCGACGGCGCAGATTCCGCCAAGTGTTGCCTCGGTGCAGGCGGACCTGGATGAAAGTGAGCAGACCTTCTTTGCGATTCGAGAGCAGACTCTTCAGGAAAGCGAAAGTCGACGGGAAGCCGAGCAGGAACAGATGCTGGATGCGGTGACGGCCGCGACGCAACAGAGATTATCGCAATTGCGCGCGGTAGCCGTTGCCGACGACACGCCGCGGACCACATTCAGGGTCAACGTGAGCCAGGTGCCGGTGAGCGTGGTTCTACGGGATGGAGCCGGCCGCGCGGTTGGGAGCATGGGCCAAGATAACTTCCGGCTATTCGACGAGGGAAGGCCGCAGGTTATCACGCAATTTTCGGTGGAATCGGCCGCGTCCAACAATCCGGCGGATCAGGCCGCAGCAACGGTGCCTGTGCAAGCGGGTCTTCCGGCAATGAATCAAAGCGGTCCTGCTACTCTCGAACGCGATATGGCTTATCTCTTTGACGATATTCACTTAAACGCAGAAGACCTGGCGGGCGCAAGCGCGTCCGCGGGCCGGCGCGTCGCCTTGTTGAATGCGGGGGAGCGTATCGCAATTTTTACAACCTCTGGCACGGTGACCATCGATTTCACGGAGGACCGCGAAAAACTGCTTGCCGGTTTGCGCACTCTTAAGCCGCACGCGCTGGTCTCCGAGTCCGATTGTCCGTCGATCAGCTATTACATGGCGTACCTCATGACGAACCAGAGAGACCAGGCTGCTGAGGTCGCTGCCGTCGCTGAAGTTATGGACTGCGCTTTCCACGGAACCGGCACGGTTGAACAAGCGCAACATCTGGCGGACGCCAAGGCCGTCGAAGTGCTGCATGCCGGAGGCGTGGAAAGCGGGAATGCGCTGGTGGCCCTCGAAGGCGTGATCCGCAGGACCGGTGCCATGCCCGGACAGCGCACCATCGTGCTGGTTTCGCCGGGTTTTCTTGCGCTCACACCGGATTTGCTTGAGGGCGTGACCGCCCTCGTCGAGGGCGCCGTACGCGCTGGAATTGTCATCAACTTTCTCGATCCGCACGGGCGCCACGATCTCGGAGTCTACGGCAAGTTCAGCCTCCGCGGGCAGAACAGTTTTCTGCTTGCCAGCGCCGAAGCTCAGGCACTGGGTGATGTGATGGCAGAATTCTCCAGTGGCACAGGCGGAATTCTCTTTCACAACAATAATAATGATCTGGATGAGGGTTTCCGGCGTACCGCAGCAGCGCCCGAGTTTGTCTACGTTCTCGGATTCTCGCCGCAGAAGCTGGACGGCAAGTTTCACAAGCTGAAGGTCACATTGAATGGCGCGGGCAAGATCGACGTGCAGGCCCGGCTCGGGTATTACGCGCCCAAGGCTGCAAGCGCAAAGTGATCCGCGGGATGCGTCGATGGTGCTGTAGAAGGAGTGAGCGGTCTCCCGACTAGTTTGTGGAGCTTCGACGGATAGGTCGAAAAACCGGTGGCTGCGGCTGCCGGTTTTGTTTTGCGGCGGCAATCGTGTGCGGCAAGGAGGTGTCCGACAAGCCGGGACAGCGGCCTGTCCCAGAACCGTATTTGCCGGGGGTAAGATGGTCGATTCAGCGGCGCTTCTGTGCGTCGCTCGCAGCCGGGTTTATGCGAGCCTTCCGTTTATTGATGCTGACGGTCATCGTCTGCGCCTGCTTGCTCTGCGCCTCCTCGATTTCGTCGATCGCGCAAGAGGCTGCGGTGGTGCGGATCGGCGTGACCGTGCCGCTCGGCGTGGACAAAACGGTATCGGCAACCGAGACGCAAGATCGACTGGTAAAGGCGCTCATTCGTCAGAAGATCGAGCGTCAGAAGCTCGACAAGAGGATTCGCTTTTCCGTAGAGGCCGTTTCCTTGGCGATCGAGTGGGGCGGCAAGGCGATTGCGGAGGCGAAGGAAAAGGAATGCCAGTTCGTTCTCTCCGCGCAACTGACGCGCGTGGATACGTCGTCGATTCAAAGACCCAACATGTCCAATCTCGACACGATTCCGATGTTCGATGTCACGGTAGAGTACCGGCTGGCCCGCGCGGTCGACGGAGCAACGTTCGCAATTGGATCGGTGAAGGGGCAGGACACGACGTCGCTGCAAGCGGTGGTGTGGGACGCCATCGCACAGGTTGCAGGCAAGGCGATGGCTGACATCGCGAAGGCTGGCAGTATGTCGCCTGGAGAATCCCGAACAGTCGAGAGTCGGGCCGAAAAGTCCGGTCCGGAGCAGGACGGAGCAGCGAGGATTGTTCCCAACCCCTGCGCCTGGCTGCCGGACGGCATTCCGCATGCCGATGCATTACCGGGCGTCTGCGAGTACCTCATGAGCCTGGCGGAGAAGATGCCGAACTTCATCTGCCATCAGGAGGCATCGCGCTACCGCGGGAAGAGCCAGGCGCCCAATGATCTGATAACCGCATCGGTGAGGTACGAAGACGGCAAGGAATCCTACGGCGATATCAAGGTAAACGGCAGGCCAGCAACGATCGAGAGCGCGCAGAGCACTGGCTTTTGGTCCACGGGGGAATTCGGGAGCAGCAATCTCCGTTCCATCTTCAACCTGCGGAATCGGGCGGTGTTCCAGTTTGCCCGGGAGAGCATGTCGGGCACGCACGCCGCATGGGTCTTTACCTACAACATCGCGAAGCAGAACGAGCCGCTGTGGAGGCTGCACGCCGCGGATCAGGTAGTGGCTCCGCCTTATGAGGGCCAGTTGTGGGTGGATCAGAAGACCGGCGAGGTGCTTCGTTTTGAATCGACCGCGAAAGAATTCCCCAAGAACTTCCCCCTGACCAGGGCGGGCCTAGAGATCGACTACGAAAACATAGGGTTCGCCGATGGCTCGGTTTTCGTATTGCCCACCAACTTTAACGCTTCCACGACATTTGAGGGCGGAGAAGCGACGCGCAATGTTGTGCGGCTCACGGATTGCCATAAATTCAGGGCCCAGGGCCATCTCGCTCTGGAAGCCGAATCGAGCAGATCATCGAGCGCTTTGGGGTCGGCCCCAACGGCGCAGGTTCCTCCCAGTGCGGGGGCAATCGAGAAGGATAGGGAGGAGCAGGAAGCGATCTTCGCGGCCATTCGCGATCAGGCATTGCAGGAGGATGAAGCGCGGCAGGAGGGGGACCGGAAGCAGCTGCTGAATGCAGCAACGGCTTCAACGGTGGAAAGGATTGTGGCCTTAGGGAAGCAGCAGCGGCAGATTCGGGCGCAAGAGCAAGCCATCGCCAAGAGCATGCGTGCGAGCGTGAATGCTGGGGGCGAAAGCGAATCGCGCATCGCCTTCCGGGCCAGCGGGAGGATGGTGCTGGTGAGCGTGGTCTTGCGGGACGCGAATGGGCACGCAATCGGGAACCTGAACCAGGATGCTTTCCGATTGTTTGACGAGGGGAAGCCGCAAGTCATCACGCATTTTTCGTTGGAGACGGCGACGGCAGGGCCGGAAAAAGAGAACAAGACCGCTCAGGCGAGCCCAGGTCCGAGTGCGGCACAGCCAGTCACAAATACCCAGGCGGCGGAACGCAACACGGCGTACCTTTTCGATGATGTGCACTCCACCCCACAAGATCTATCGAGCGCGAGCAGCGCAGCAGAGAGACATTTCAGGGCGTTGACGGCGAGAGAACACGCTGCCGTCTTTACGACTTCGGGCGCTGTGATGGTCGACTTCACGGATGATCGTGCGAAACTGCTGGCCGCTTTACGGGCGCTGAGGCCTCGCGGACTGGTTGTTCCGAACGATTGTCCCTCGATCAGCTATTACATGGCGGACCTGATCGTGAACAAGCAGGATTCAGCGGCTCTGGACGTCGCCGTTGCCGAGGTCCTCATCTGCGTGCTTCATGGAATGGGCACAGTTCGGCAGGCGGTACCTTTGGCTATGTCCAAGGCGCACGAAGTGCTGAACGCCGAAGGCATCGAAAACCAGAATGTGATGGCGGTCCTGCGAAACGTCATCCGCAGATGCGGGAGGCTGCCGGGCCGACGCAGCATCGTGCTGGTCTCGCCGGGGTTTCTTGCGATTAGCCAGGACGAGGAAGAGCAGGTGACGGAAATCATCAATCGCGCCGTGGAGTCTGGGATCGTGATCAACGCTTTGGACGCGCGCGGGCTCTACACGGTGGGATTTACCGGCATCGATCGTCAGACAGACTCGGACAAGTTTCAGATCGACACCGCGGACGCGCAAGCGCGAAGCGACGTGATGGCGGAGTTCGCCAGCAGCACGGGCGGAGTCTTTTTCCACAACAACAACAATCTCGATGAAGGCTTCCGACGCACCGGCGGCGTTCCCGAATTTCTTTACGTGCTAGGGTTCTCTCCGCAGAAGCTAGACGGGAAGTTCCACAAATTGAAGGTCACGTTGAATGCTGCGGAGAAGTTCGAGGTGCAGGCCCGGCGAGGGTATTACGCGTTTAAACCCTCGAGCGCAAACTGATGGGTGCGCAGAGCGCCGCGTGCAACCAGAGGCGAGGCAGCATCGTTCGAGACTGCGACTCGGCATGCATCCGCGAGACACATGCGCCTCGACGGCTGCACTGAAAGCACTGCAGCTTACTCAGGCAGCGTGCTTGGCCAGCTGCGCGGCGCGCTCGCGATGCCGCTCGGGAGAAGTGACCACTTTCATTTCCTGCCAGTCGTACGGGAACTCGTGGCCGCAATCCAGACACGCCACGTAGGTGCCGGTCAAAGCCGCTGCCTGGGGACGGCGCGCCGCTCCGCGAACGGTCACGGGAAAACTGTAGCGGGAATGGCGGCAGCCGAAAAACACATCTACCAATTTTGCGATCATGACCCTACCTTTCAGACCTGGATACTCAGACCTGGATACTCTTCAACCTACGACGCGTGCACCTGAACTAAGGCGATTGACCTACACCTTCTGTAATTTGAATCACGCCCCGTTGTGTCGGCTCAAGCCCTGTTAGTGCAATCTAACGGCCATCAGGCGTAAGCGGCAGCAACATTAAACATACACTTTAGATTCCGATCTGCGGCAAAGGGTTTCGAATTTCGCAGGGCGGCAGATTCCGGAGTGGGAAAAAGCCGCAAGCCTTTGCACTAGATATAGTTACGGTAGGGTGAAAAACGTTTCACAGCGGGGGGGCGGGGAAACCCAAGTTCCCGGAGGTGCTTCTCTCACCCATGGATTGGCCGTTTTCAGAGGAGAATGCAGCAACCTTTGGAGGATGGTATGAAGCTTTGTTGCGCACCTTTTTTTCTCGCGTTGCTAGCCCATCCAAAGGAGATCCGTAATTCCTCAAGAAGTACCAGGGTACCGGCGTGGCCGTCCGGCTGGAAAAGGGCGATCACAAAGCCATTTCGCCGAAGGTGGCTTCAGCAAACTGGGGATTAAGGCTCAAACGCGGTGTGTGGGCTCCACGGCACAGCTGAGGGTTAGAGGCTGACCGCGGCGACGGAGGAGACTGAGATCCCTCGGCCCGCGAAGCGAAACGCGGCTCTCAGGATGATAAGAGAGTTAGAGATTGAGCCAGAGGCTAAGAGCTGAGAGCTAGCCACTATACACTCTGCGGGCCCCGCTTCTTCTGTTGCTGGCACTTGGTCATGATGGCGGAGCGGAGGCGGGTGCGGAGGTCGTCGGGAAGTTCGTAAGGAAGAGAATCGCGGTAGATCTGGATGGTCTTCTTGGTTGTGTCGCAAACCACGTAGCAGTTGTGGCACCAGGAGAGATGATTCTCCAGTTCGATCTTTGTGTTCTCATCGAGGACGCCGTCCAAATAGTTGGTCAGCTCCTGCAGGAAGTCAGAGCATTTCACTGGTTGCCATCTCCACTCTCGCGTTTCTGGAAGTAGCGTCCGAGCCGTTCGCGCAACTGCAGGCGAGCCCTCAGCAACCGCGACTTGACCGCCGGCACGCTCAACTCGAGCGCGGCAGCGGTTTCCTCGGTCGACAGCCCTTCCACATCCCTTAACACAAACACCGTCCGGAAGCCTGGCGGCAGGCCCTGGATGGTCTTACTCAAAATTTCACGCAACTCCGACTGGTTATACTGCTGCTCTGGATTCGGACTCCAGTCCGCGATCTCGCGGGGAAGAGAATCATCTTCGGTCTTGATCTCCTCATCCAGAGAAACCGTACGTTCCGGCCGCCGGCGCCGTAACTTCATCAGCGCTTCATTCACGGCGATCCGGACCAGCCAGGTATAAAACTTCGACTGCTCTTGGAACTGAGCCAGATTTCCGTAGGCTTTCAGGAAAGCTTCCTGTACCACGTCTTCCGCGTCTTCGCGGTTTTGCGTGATATGTTGCGCGATGCGGAAAACATTGCGGTCGTACCGCCGAACCAGCTCTTCGAAAGCCGAGTCGTCGCCCCGCTTGGCCGCCTGCACCAGCGCCAGCTCTTCACTGACAGGCCCTACTAATTTGTTTTCGATGGCGCTCATAGTGTTGGCGATGCAGTATTTTCGGGCAACGGGGTGCGCGAAAAATCCGAACTGTTATTCTACTTGGTAACCTAGGTGTTTGCCCAATGGCTTAGACGTAGGCGGAAAGAAAAGTTTACGATAAAGTGCAAAGATGCCTTCCGGATCCGG
>Ga0210393_10003573_pt1 | contig 12467 bp, 13 predicted proteins | sample IncBWC27OmetaG_FD_160068 | JGI IMG/M metagenome (GOLD analysis project Ga0210393, IMG submission 160068) | Forest soil microbial communities from Barre Woods Harvard Forest LTER site, Petersham, Massachusetts, United States - Inc-BW-C-27-O ... | reverse complement strand
CGGTTAACGGGTGCAGCCGGCGTTTGAGATGAATGTTCCAGGTGCCCAACTCGAAGTCGAAGTCGTGCTGCCCATCCCGCTCGGCTGGCTGAATTGCCGTCTTCGCAGCGTCGGAATTCTGCTGCGCAAGCCCCTCAGGGGGCCAGAGGACCGCAAGGCTGCACACCAACAGACAAACTGGAATGTGTTTGAGCGCGTTCATCGATGCTCTCCGTTGACTTGTGGTTCCGGCTTGAGTGGCTTCCTGATCCAAATGGGACACGAAGGCAACATACTTGAAGAGGCGAGCGGATGTGTCAATGCAGGTAAAAACAAGTAAATAGTTGTGAAGCAGAGGTAGAGGGAAAAAACAAATCCAGTGCTCGATGTTGATCAAGCACTGGATTCTCAACAGCAGCTCACGGGACTGATCAAGGCCCCGAGCCTTGTCGTAGTCGTCCGCTGACGGCTAGTTCCCGTTACGCTGCACGCTCTCGAATCCCTTTTCGAATTGCGTAACCAGCGGAGTCTCGCCGGACTGGAGGCCGTCGCGTCCCATAACCCGCCAGAGGAAACTGCTGGGCTGATGCGCATCGTACACGGCCATCAAATCCTCAGAAGGCCGGCTGGTTACCAGGATGAAAATGTCGGCCTGGGACGGCTGATAAACGATCGTCAGTTTCCCCCAACTTTGAATGGCGTTCTGCACCGCGTTGATCGCGGCCCGATCTTCAGGAAGCACTTTCCCCTCGAACTGATCTCCGTCATAGGAGGCAACATAGACAAAACGCGCATTCGCTAAAGTGCCGGGAAAGGCGGGCGATTTTATCGGAGTCACGTTAGGCGCAGCGGCTGCGGAAACCGCCGCAGCAACAATCAGGCTGGCTGTCAAAAGAAACAATCTCTTCATAGAAGCACCTCTGTTTTAATTAGATGCGTCGACAGCGCGCGGACCAGTTACGGCAATCGAATCAACGGCTTGCATCGCCTTCCGGAAGCGCGAATCTCAGCCCTTGAGATATCTTGCCGGAGCCAGAATCGCGATGCCCTGCCATGGATGCAGAGCCAGCAGATCGGCGTCTCCGGTCAGTATCAGGTCCGCCTTGCCATTCAGTGCGACTTCGAGGAATTTATCGTCTTTGGGATCGCGGCATTCGCGCACGGGATACACAATCGGCACGAACTCGGCCACGCGTCCAAGCAGCCGCAGGAACTGCTGGCGATCCGCAAGACTGACGTAGCGGTCGAACTTGGAGCGGCCAAGAACGTCGGCCAGCTCGTTCATGGTAGCTTCGGACACCAGCAGGAGCCCGGAATCCGCGGCCTTGCGAACCGCGTCCCCCGGAACTGAAGTTGGCAGCAGGAGTCGGCTGACCAGGCAATTGGTATCGGCGACGATGCGCTCGCGCTCGCGCATCAATCTTTCAGCAGCTTCTTCAAGACCGATTTCGTCATGCCGCGAGCCTTGGCCTGAGCCCCGACTCGATCGCAAAAGCGCTGGAATTCCGCGGCGTTGAGGTCACGAATCCTCTCGTATTCCTCGGCCGACATGATCACGGCGACGTCCCGGTTCTGACGTCGAATCACGACGGGTTCACGCTGGGCAGCGTCCAGCAGCGCGGCCAGGCGCTGTTTGGCATCCGTGGCAGAGACAGTTCGCATAATGTCTATATTAGACAAAATAGACGAACTAGTCAAAAACGATGGGCGAAGCGGGCGCCCCAGGTCTCGCGCCTTCGAGACCTGGGAGAATCCCCATTGACCGAATCCGCCCTGCTCACCTCCGCTTGGGCCACGGCCCCCACTCGTATAAGGACTGATCTCCAGCGGCAACCAGCTGGCGAGCGCGATCCGGATCGAGCCGCGACTTCGCGCAGCGCCCGGACCCGAACTCCCACTCTTGCCACGGATTGCCTTCCGCGGAGATCCGGATCGCTTCCCGGAAGCGGCCTGCAGTCAGGTTGTCGATCATCGACTTCAAACGTTCGATTTCGCCTTCGGCCGTTTCATCGCACGCATCGCATCCGCAGACTGGGAACACGGACGTGCACCAGCGGCCGAAGCGCACAGCGATCCCGGGGAAGGTCGAGAACGCAATCAGGACGGGCGCGGCACCGGCGTCTCGCGGTACCAGGGTAACGCTCGGACCCGCCAGCGTGATGCCCTGCTCCAGCTCAGGGTCAAGTCCATGAGCCTCCGCACGCTCGACGTCGAACTCCCGTTCCAATCGGTCCAGTAACTCCGCCGCAACCAGGTGCAGAGACCCGAATCGCTCCGGGTCCGTGACCCGCGAATAAGCTTCCAAAGGTGGACCCTCAGCTCCCCAGCGATTTCCATTCATCTGTTCTATTACTCCATTGACTAAGATGCGCTGGCAGCATCGTGATCTCGTCGAGATCGCGCACTGATTCCATCCGGGAATAAACCGGGGACAGACGCGGCACGTTTACCCAAAGAAGAAGGCGTCAACATCGGACCTCGCTTGACCCCAATGCGCCACTCTGCTACGCTCCGCCCACTCTTGCTTGGGAGGTGCGATATGCGTCCAGTGGGCGTTACTCTCATCGCTATCCTGCATTGGTTGCGTGGGGCGGCCTATGTGGCCGTCGGATTCGCGCTCATCGGGTTCGCGCATCTCAGCGCGCACATGATCGCGAGCGTGGCTGGAGACACTTTTTTCCAGCGGTTCGTTTCTGGGCTGGGCAAGACCTTTGGCGTTGCCATCCTGCTGTTTGCGCTGCTCTACATTGTGATCGGCTTCGGTCTGTGGGCGATGAAGAATTGGGCTCGCGTGCTGACTCTAATCTTCGCCGTGATCTGGCTGCTTTCGGCGCTGGTTCGGCTCGTCCACTTTCCCACACCGTTTCACTTGCTGCGCGCGGCCGTGGATGTGGCCATTCTCGTCTATCTTTTGTTACCGGATGTGAAGCGAGCCTTCGTGGCCTAGCATGGTCTCCAGTGCTGCGCTACTCGCCGAAATGCCTGCAAGTCCGGGTTGGCCGCTGCGCTATACTTGAGGTGGGATGGCCGACGAATCGCAAAAGACTTTCTACCTCGAAACTTTCGGTTGCCAGATGAATGCGCACGACTCGGAAAAGGTTGTGGGCACGTTGGTGTCCGAGGGATACCGCCAGGTTCCGACGGTTGAAGAAGCTGGGCTGGTGCTGTACAACACCTGCTCGATCCGCGACAAGGCGGAACAGAAAGTCTTCAACCGCCTTTCCGACTACAAGAAATTCTACAAGCAGGGCAAGCGCTTCGGCGTGCTAGGCTGCGTGGCCCAGCAGGAAGGCGAAAAGATTTTCGACCGCGCGCCCTATGTCTCGATGGTGTGCGGCTCGGCCTCGTATCGCAATCTGCCGCAAATGCTGATCCAGATCGAGGCAGGGAAGCAGCGCGTCACCGGCCTGGACGACCGCGAGACCGACGAATGCTTTGAGACCGAATTCACCGCCCGCACCAACCCGCATCGCGGTTACATCACGATCATTGAAGGCTGTGACAAGTTTTGCGCCTACTGCGTGGTCCCGTTCACGCGCGGCAAGGAGCGCAGCCGGACGTCGGAGTCTGTTTTGTCGGAGGCTCGGCAGATGGCCGAGTTGGGTTATACCGAGATCCAGTTGCTGGGGCAGAACGTGAATTCGTATAAGGATCCGGCAGGGAAGAAGAGCTTCGCCGAATTGCTGGTAGCGGTGGGGGAAACGGCGGGCATCCGGCGAGTGCGCTTTACCACCTCGCATCCCAGAGACTTCGGCCGCGACATTATCGATGCAATCGACGCGGTGCCTACGCTTTGCGATCACGTGCATCTGCCGGTGCAAAGCGGTTCTCCGCGTGTGCTCGACGCCATGCAGCGTCTTTACACGCGCGAAGAATACATGGAACGCATTGCATGGATCAAGTCCGCACGCCGGGAAATCAGCATTACTAGCGACATCATCGTAGGGTTTCCGGGCGAGTCTCAGGTTGAGTTCGAGGAAACGCTGTCGCTGCTCGACGAAGTTGAATACGACGCCATCTTTGGATTCAAGTATTCGCCACGGCCGAACACTCCGGCGTTGAGTCTGGACGACGCCATCCCGGATGAAGAAAAAGCGCGGCGTCTCGCCATCGTCAACGAGAAACAGCGCGAGATCCAAAGGCGGCGCTATCAAAGGTATCTAGGGACGACTCTTGAAGTGATGGTTGAAGGGAAGAACGAGGCTCGGGGCCAGTGGATCGGACGGACATCGCAAAACAAAGTCTTTAACTTTACCGCCCCGGAGAATGCAAAGCCGAGCGTTGGACAATATGTGACTGTGGTGACAACGGCTGTTTTTCCCAACAGTCTTTTAGGGCAAATAGTGGTATAAGGAGCTTTTCCGGAGATCACGATGGAAGTAGAAATCAAAATTCGCGGCCTGCTGATGGACCCTGTAACGAATATGCCAATCGTGATCCTTAAAGACGCGGGGACAGACACGGTGTTGCCCATCTGGGTTGGAATCTACGAAGCCAATGCAATCGCGCTGGAGATTGAAAAAGTCAGCACGCCGCGCCCCATGACCCACGATCTGATCAAAAACGTCCTGGTCGGCCTAGACGCCAACGTCCACAAGGTGGTGGTCACGGAACTGCGGGAAGACACGTTTTATGCGGTGATCTGGCTGGAGCGCGAAGGGCGGATCGTCAGCATCGATTCGCGGCCGTCGGATGCGCTGGCGCTGGCTTTGCGGGTCGATTGTCCGATCTTCGTCGAGGATGAAGTTCTGAAGAATTCCAAGTTGGCCACCACGGCATCCGACCGCGTTACCAGCGAAGAGCTGCGCAAGTGGCTGGAAGGCCTGAATGACGAGGATATGGGCCGATACAAGATGTAGGAATTGACTCATTGGAGCATTCCCTGGTATCTCAATGACTTGCTCGTCCGATGACTCAATTACGCACTTCTTCTAATGCCTGACCCGGCGAAACAGCTCCAGCAAATCTACGTGGCGGGATTCGAATTGAAGGTGTTCGATCGCTTTCCAAAGTGCGTGGGAGTCGTGCGGGATAACTGCATCGCGCTGCTGGTGCCGTCGCCCGACGGATTGCAGATACTGGGCACTCCAGGCTGGCTGATCGGGGAAGCGATCGGGGTTCTGGTTGAAAGCAGTGGCCGAAAGGTCTTCCAAGCCAAGCAGGAGATCGTTGAAGCCACCCCGGGAAGGCTGGACGCGCTGACGCGATTCCGCGAGGATCTGCAGCAGATGCTCAGACTAGACGCTCCTGCTTGATTCATGGTTTACATAATACCCATTATCGGACATTGTATATTCGGCAGTGCCGCTATCGTGCAACAGCTATGCTTTGCTAATACAAGGGTGCGATTCCGAAAACCGGCGCAGTCACGACTGGAATCAGACTTCTCTTCCCGCGATAACTGGCACTCGAAGATTTCAATGCAACCTTGCTACGGCGGAATACTCTAAGCCATTGTGGCGTTGATGATTGACTGCCTTGATCATCTTGTCCTGACAGTTTAGGATCCGAGCGCAAGGGGCGCTGCGGGAAAAATGCTGTCAGGATATTTCCGCGATCCGGACGATAATTGATCGAAATCTCAAGTTATATGTGGCTGCTCTTTTTAAAAACGATCGTAGAAAGGGACGAAACAATGAAAAAGAGAATGATGTTGTTTGCACTCTGTCTAGCGGTAGCTTCGCCGCTGTTTGCCCAGAAGAAAGAAGAACAGCGAATTGCCAACTCGGCCGCGGTGCTGGAGGAATTGCTCGCCGGGGATAAGGGCCTGCCCACTCATGTCCTTGACCAAGCCGACTGCGTTCTCATTTTTCCCAGCGTCAAGAAAATAGCCATCGGCATCGGCGGGAGCTATGGACGCGGGGTGCTGGTTTGCCGCACAGGTTCGAAAATGGACGGACCGTGGGGAACTCCGGCGATGTACAGGCTCGACCAGGCCAGCATTGGCGTACAACTCGGGTCGACAGCGACCGATTTTGTGCTCACGGTGATGAATCAAAAGGGCGCAGAACAAATCCTGAACGGAAAGACGAAGCTTGGGACGAACGCGGCCGCAGCTGCCGGTCCCACCGGCGCTCAGGCAACGGCGTATAACGCGAGTGCCATGAACGTCTGGGTTTTGTCCTATTCACGTTCGAAGGGATTATTTGCCGGCGTGTCCCTCGAAGGCGCGTCGATGGACAGCGATGACGATGCCAACAAATCTCTGTATGGTAAAGCGATCGGAGCAAAGGATATCGTCGAGGGCGGCCAGGCTGCTCCTCCTGCAGCCAAACCGTTGGACGACGTACTGACAAAGGCGTCTCCAGCTCGTAAGTAGCTTCTGCGCTTGCTAAGCACGAGGCCGGCTCGCGGATTCCACGAGCTCTAGGACACTGGGATCTGTGTCGCTGTTTCGCGGGGATGGGGGCATCCGGCCCTAGGTGAACACGCCTTACGCGATTACGCGCCCGGATTCTGCGGCCAGCACGATTTTGGCATGGAATAAGGTGCCTGCAACGCGGGTGGCGATTGCGATCAGTTCCCTTTGTCCGGCGAAGACCTTTACCATCCGCGACTGGGAGAGTTCGGGTAGATTCACCGGGCGGCCGTTGCGGATGCGGGCGGCCATTTCTTCGTTTGCGGTTACGGACGGAAATTGCGGAAGAAGTTTCCGGGGATGAATGAAGATATCGTTTGTCTGACCCGTCTTCACGGCTGCTTCCAGTTCCTCTAACGTGTAGGCATCGGCTAAAGCGAATTCGCCGACTGCGGTTCGGCGTAGTGATGCCAGGTGGGCGCCGCATCCCATGAGTTGACCCATGTCGTGGGCTACGGAACGCATGTAGGTTCCGGAGGCGACGCGCGCGCGGAAACTGGCCACGCAGACTGCCGAGCCCTGCTCGCTTGCCGGGAGGGGGGCGTGCGGGCTTACGTGGGCATCAACTTCTAAAATCTCGAATTCTTTAATTTCTACTTGAACAGGCTTCAGCGTGACCTCGGCGTGCTTGCGAGCCAGCTTGTATGCAGGCACGCCTTGAATTTTCTTGGCTGAGAACGGCGGTGGGGTCTGTTCGATTATGCCTCGAAATCGGCTGGCCAGTTGGCGAAGTTGATCCAACGATACGGCAACATCCTGGGCGGGGTTGGTCGGTTCGCCCTCGGCGTCGTAGGTGTCTGTGGCAAATCCGAAGCGGATCGTACCTTCGTAGGTCTTCTCGCACGAGGTGTAGAACTGCGCCAGACGGGTCAGATTTCCAACCACCAACGGCAGCACTCCGGTGGCAAGCGGGTCGAGAGTACCAAGATGCCCCACCGAGCGCTCTTGCAAGATGCGACGGACGCGATTGACGACGTCGTGGGAGGTCAGTGCCGCGGGCTTGTCGACAATGAGGACGGCGTTCATAAGAATTGAGTAATTGGGAAATCGGGCAATTTAGTAATTTAGACTAGGATCGAGGATATCCTTACAAACATGTGACCTTGCTCCGCTTAACCATCGATGCAAGTTTTCAAATTACTCAATTACCAAATTACCAGATTACTCAATTAATCTCGCATGATTCCCATACGCGACGATACGCCCCGATTCAGCGCACCATTCGTTACCTACTTCATCATTGCTCTGAACACGGTGGTGTTTCTCTTTGAATTATCGGTGGGCGGACAGAGCCATCGGGCTCTGAACAGCCTGATGTATCATTTCGGCGTTGTGCCGCTGCACTTCGGGCGAGCGTTGACGGGCGCTTCCACTGTTTCGATGCCGGGATCATTTCTTCCGCTTCTCACATCGATGTTCTTGCATGCCTCCTGGCTGCACCTGATCGGGAACATGTGGTTCCTGTGGATCTTCGGCGACAACATCGAAGATTATCTCGGACACTTTACGTACCTCCTCTTTTATCTGGTTAGCGGTTTCGCGGCGGCCGTGGCTCATATTCTTCTAAATGCTGGGTCAAATGTGCCGAGCGTGGGTGCGAGTGGGGCGATCGCCGGCGTGATGGGGGCGTACTTCGTACTTTATCCGAGGGCGCACGTGCTGATGTGGTTCCCACCTATTTTTTTCTTTCACCTGCCCGCATGGCTGGTGCTGGGCTACTGGTTCTTCGTGCAATTCCTAAGCGGTGCTGCGACATCCATTACCGAGACTGGCGAAACCGGAGGGATCGCATTCTGGGCGCATGTGGGAGGGTTCGTGGCGGGAATTGTGCTGATTAAAGTGTTGCCGGAGCGGCCACAAAGATACCGCTATGCGGCTTGGTAGTTTCTAAAATGCTCGCCGCCCGGGCGTCGCATTGGTCAACGTTTTCTGCCGCTATAATGTTGATGTGAGTTCTCACTCAGTGCAGCAGGTTGCGTCCGCGGAGTTCCCTACCCGCTGGGGTAAGTTTCGCATCTTCGGCTTCCAGGGCGAGTTTGGCGAAGGCACGAATTCTCCAAAAGACGCCTCGCGCAAGGAAGAGGCAGTGGCCTTGGTGATGGGCGACGTGCATTCAGCGCCGCCGCTAGTTCGCATTCATTCGCAATGCCTGACGGGAGATGTTTTCGGCTCGCTGCGCTGCGATTGCCGTCAGCAACTGGAGATGGCGCTGGCAATGATCGCCGAGCAAGGAGCAGGCGTGCTCATCTACGAACAGCAGGAGGGACGCGGCATTGGCCTGATGCCCAAGTTGCAGGCCTATGAATTGCAGGATGCCGGCCTGGATACGGTTGAGGCAAATGAACGCCTCGGATTTGAGGCTGATCTTCGTGCCTTCGCTATGCCGTCCGGAATTCTGAGAGCGCTGGGCGTGTCGAAAGTGCGGTTGCTGTCAAACAATCCGGACAAAGTTGCGGCGCTGGAACGCGATGGAATCGAAGTGGTTGAGCGCGTGCCTTGTGAAGTGACCCCGAGCAGCCATGCCGAAGAATATCTGAAGACCAAGAAAGAAAAGATGGGGCACCTTTTTGGCTCGCGCTGACTAGTTACTGGCTGCTGTCAGCACGGCGCGCTTGGTGAATACACGGATCATTTCTCTTCGGTACTCTGGGGTCAAGGCCGAGGTAGTCAGCGGCTTTGCTGTTTTCGCCGCCAGGTTGCCCACTGCTTCCGCCAGTGCTTCATCGACGATCTTCCCTGCGAGCAACTCGCTGGCTCCCTTAACGAGAAGCGGCGCGGGGTTAACGGCTGTGACAGCAACTCGCGCATCGGTGATGTGGCCGTTCGAACGCTTCATGACGACGGCAATTCCGGCCAGCGGATAATCGATTGATCCTCGGACTCGAAGCTTGCGATACACACCGCGATAGTCTGCCGATGATTCGGGCAGGAACACTCGCGTGACGAGTTCGTTGGGCTGCAAGTTGCGATACGCCACACCGTCGTTTGTATAGAAGTCGCGGAGAGGCATGCGCTTCAGACCGTCGGCATTGGCGATTTCAATCTCGGCATTCAAACACAGCAATGCCGGAGGCGTGTCACCGGAAAACGCTGCCCAGCACTTGCTTCCGCCGGGGGCAACGTGGCATAGGTCTCCGTCTTTCTTGATGCAGAAGCCACATCCTTTTCGCCAGGTGAGTGACTGGTTGTACCAGAGGCAGCGAGTGTCGAGACAGATGTTTCCGCCAATCGTGCCCATATTACGAAGGAGAGGCGAAGCGACCGTCGCGGCGGCTTCTGTTAGCACCGGGTAGCGACGCCGCAGCAGATCGGAGTGCTCGATGGTCGTGAGCGAAGTCAGAGCTCCGATCTCGACCCCACTTCCCTGCTGTCGAATGCCTTTCAGTTCCGCGATGTTGCGAATATCCACGACGTACTGCGGCTCGAACAACTTCTGCCGCATAGATGGGATAAGGTCGGTCCCTCCTGCGACGATCCGGGCATTGTTGTGCCTTGCTAGGAGCGACCGGGCTTCATCTAGGGTGCGCGGGCGCAGCAGTTTAAATTGCGGGAGACTCAATCGTCACCTCCCGCTTGCGCTGTTGTTTCGCTCCGCGATGGATCCAGGGGATGGCGTTTCGGTCCCTTACCCCGATACCACAACGAGCCGCCGTGCTCTCGGAATTTTAACGGCGAGGTGGGATCGATGCCCTCGGTGAGGTTGATATACTTCGCATTTCTCTTCGCGCGCAAGGCAGCGAGCACGCGCTCTGGAGTGAATGGAGACTCATGCAGGCGGACTCCGACGGCGTCGTAGATCGCGTTAGCGATTGCGGGGATGGTCGCTGCGAGGGAACCTTCGCTGCACTCTTTCGCTCCGAAGGGGCCTTCCGGGTCGATGCTCTCGACGATAATCGGTTCAATCTCTGGCGATTCTACCGACGAGGGACTACGGTATTCGAGCAGGCCGGGATTCATCAGCATGCCGTCTTTCCAAATCATTTCCTCGGTGAGCGCCTGACCCATGCCCATCCAGACCGATCCAATGATTTGGCCTTCGACCGAGACTGGATTTAAGGCGCGGCCGCAATCGTGTGCTGCCCAGACCTTGTGAACGGTCACTTCGCCCGTGTCTTCGTCCACGCTTACTTCAGCGACCTGGGCAGAGTACGAATATGCCGGCGAAGGTCCGACTCCTGCGCCTTTATGTTTGCCGCCGCGGGCATCGGGAGGCGGTGCGTAAGAACCTGTTCCGGTGAGAGCGCCGTGGAAGTCAATGGCGGCGACAACTGCTTCTTCGAAGGTCATCCAATCCTTCGGACCTTCTTCTTTGCGCTTTTGCTGCAATGAGCCGCGCAGGATTTGTCCTTCGACGCGGCCACTGACCGAGGCTCCAGACTGGGTGACGTCGTCATCTGCACTCTTGGTGATGACCGGCGGAGCGCTCCCCTGCTTGTAGACGATGTCGTCTCGAAAGATCAGATCTTCGGGCGTGCAGTTCATCTTGCGAGCGGCTGCCAAGGCAATTCGAGTCTTCACATCCGTCGCGGCGCGCAATGTTGCGTTGCCCGCCATAAAAGTTACACGGCTGGAATAGGATCCGATGTCGATAGGCGTCAGGTCAGTGTCGGCGGCGATGATCCTGATCCGGCCGAGGGTGCAGCCCAATACTTCAGCCGCGATTTGCGCCGTCATGGTATCCGAACCCTGGCCGATTTCCGAAGCTCCCGTGTACACTACCACTCCCCCGTCACGATCAATCTTGATGTTCACCGTGGAGTGAGGCATGTCAGAGCGGATGATCGAATTGGCTGCGCCGCTTACGTAGTGACTACAAGCAATTCCCAGGCCGCGGCCTTTGGGGAGCTTGCCCTTGCGTTGTTTCCAGCCCGAGCGCTCGACTGTTTCTTCGATACATTCCGGCAATCCGTAGCTCTGCACGCGCAAGCCGTTCACCGTGATGCAGGGCGGTTGGAGCAGATTGCGCTGGCGAATGGTGGCGGAATCCATTCCGATCTTGGCGGCCAATTCATCCAGTTGCGACTCAAACGCAAAACGAACGTTGACAGTGCCGTGGCCACGCATCGCTCCGCACACGGGCTTATTGGTCAGGACGCGGTAGCCGTCATATTGAATATTGGGAATGTCGTAGAGCGCACCCAGCAGCGCTCCGGAATAGAGAATGGTTACGACGCCGTAGGAGCAATAAGCTCCACCATCCTGGACGACGCGTGCTTTGACAGCGGTAATACGGCCATCGTTTGTGACTCCCGTCTTTAGATCGATTATCGTGCGGGGGCGGCCGCGATGCGCCCAGAAGACTTCTTCGCGGGTGTAGGTGATCTTGACCGGAGCGAGCGCCTTTCGTGCGGCAATCGCGGCAATGATTTCTAGTGGGATGACTTCACTCTTTCCGCCGAAGCCGCCGCCCACGAGCGGCTTGATGACGCGAATCTGCGCCATCGGCATTTCCAGCACCAGTGACAGCTTGTGTTGCAGATAGTAAGGAACCTGAGTCGACGACTGAACCGTCAGCCGCCCGCGGTTGCCGGTGTGAGGGTCGATCTCGAACGCGGCCAGCGTCGAATGGGGCTCCATGGCTGCGTGCGTAACTTCGTTGGCGATAAAGCGTGCTTCCGCTACCTGGTCCGCTTCGGCGAAACCATTCTCGGGATCTCCGAATACGTGGTGATAGTCCTTTTCCAGATTGTGCGGCTTGTTGTCGTGGATGAGGTTGGTCTCCGCTTTCATCGAATCTTCAGGATCAAAATAGGCGGGTAGAACTTCGTATTCGACATCAATCAATTCGAGCGCCTGATCCGCTGTGGCTTCGTCGACCGCAGCGACACAAGCAACGTTGTCGCCGACGTAGCGAACTTTATCGAGAGCGAGTGCGTACTCGTCATGGCCGACCGGAAGAATGCCGTACGGATTGGGCGCGTCCCTGCCGACGACCACCGTGACTACGCCTTCCAACTTCTCCGCGCGGCTAGTGTCAATGCGCTTGATGCGGGCGTGCGGGTAGGGCGAATGCAAGATTCTGCCCACAAGCATTCCGGGCAGGCTGAGGTCGTCGGTGTATTTTCCGGCGCCCGTGGTCTTGCCGGCGGCGTCGACCATGGCGGTGGGTTGCCGATGATTGAAAAGCCGT
>Ga0210393_10003571_pt1 | contig 12471 bp, 10 predicted proteins | sample IncBWC27OmetaG_FD_160068 | JGI IMG/M metagenome (GOLD analysis project Ga0210393, IMG submission 160068) | Forest soil microbial communities from Barre Woods Harvard Forest LTER site, Petersham, Massachusetts, United States - Inc-BW-C-27-O ... | reverse complement strand
CAAGGTCGACGAGGAGACGGTGACCGCCCTGCTCGACGCCGTTGGCTCCGATGTGCGCGAACTGGCCTCGGCTTGTTCGCAGCTGGTCGCTGACACCGCTGGTGCCGTCGATGCCGCCGCGGTGCGCCGCTATCACAGCGGCAAAGCGGAAGTGAAGGGATTCGACATCGCCGACAAGGCGGTCGCCGGCGACATCGAAGGAGCCACGGAGGCGCTGCGCTGGGCGATGATTCGCGGGGAGCCACTGGTGGTGCTGGCCGATGCGCTGGCCGAAGCCGTGCACACCATTGGTCGGGTAGGGCCGCTGTCCGGCGACCCCTACCGCCTGGCGGCGGAGCTGGGGATGCCGCCCTGGCGGGTGCAGAAAGCCCAGAAACAGGCCCGGCGTTGGTCGCGCGACACGGTGGCTACCGCGATGAAAGTGGTGGCGGTGCTCAACGCCAACGTCAAGGGCGCCGTTGCAGACGCCGACTACGCGTTGGAATCCGCGGTCAGGCAGGTCGCGGAGCTGGTGGCCGACCGCAGCCGATGAGCGGTGGACCCGCCGATGGGCTCAGAGCTTGTTCAGGGCCCTGGTCAGCGCCGACTTCTTGTTGGCCGCCTGGTTCTTGTGGATCACGCCCTTGCTGGCCGCTTTGTCCAGCTTGCGGTTGGTCGACACCAGCAACTCCGCGGCCTTCTCCTTGTCGCCGGCGTGGGTGGCCTCGCGGAACGCGCGCACGGCGGTACGCAGCGAGGACTTCACCGACTTGTTGCGCAGGCGGGCGCGCTCGTTAGTGCGATTGCGCTTCTGCTGCGACTTGATGTTGGCCACGCGTTGTTTCCTTCTTAGATACGGTGTTGGCTTGAGGCACCCGATATACCGGCGGCGAGTGCCCAGGTTATCAGCCGGTTACGTTTTCTCCCAAAAGGGGAACCCGTGGCCTGCCGCAACGTCAATTTGAGGCAGCATCTGAAAAGTGAGTCTTACCAGCCAGCTTGCGGAGACCAGGCGTGGGTCGCGCGGCCCCGCGCGTTCGCAGGCACGTTCTGAGCGCATCTTCGGCGGATACAACACGTCGGACGCTTATTTGATGGCATTCGATGAGATGTTCGATGCTCAGGGCAACGTCCGGGGCCCGTACAAGGGTATTTACGCCGAGCTTGCGCCGTCGGACGCCTCAGACCTCAAGGCCAGGGCCGACGCGCTGGCCCGGGCGTTCATCGACCAGGGCATCACGTTTTCGCTATCGGGTCAGGAGCGGCCTTTTCCGCTGGACCTGGTGCCGCGGGTGATCTCGGCTGCCGAGTGGAGCCGCTTGGAGCGGGGTATCACCCAGCGGGTCAAGGCCCTCGAGATGTACCTCGACGACATCTATGGCGATCAGGAGATCCTGAATGACGGCGTCATCCCGCGCCGGTTGATCACTTCCTGCGAGCACTTTCACCGCCAGGCCGTGGGCATTGTCCCGCCAAACGGCGTGCGGATCCATGTCGCCGGCATCGACTTGATCCGCGATGAGAAGGGCAACTTCCGCGTTCTCGAGGACAACCTGCGCTCGCCCTCAGGTGTGTCGTATGTCATGGAGAACCGGCGCACCATGGCGCGAGTTTTCCCGAACCTGTTCGCCACCCACCGGGTGCGTGCCGTCGACGACTACTCCTCGCACTTGCTGCGCGCGCTGCGCAACTCGGCGGCCACCAACGAAGCCGACCCCACCGTGGTGGTGCTGACCCCTGGGGTGTACAACTCGGCGTACTTCGAGCATTCGCTACTGGCGCGGCAGATGGGCGTTGAACTGGTCGAGGGCCGCGACCTGTTCTGCCGTGACAACCAGGTCTACATGCGCACCACCGAGGGGGAGCGCCAAGTCGATGTCATCTATCGGCGCATCGACGACGCCTTCCTGGACCCACTGCAGTTCCGCGCTGACTCGGTGCTGGGGGTGGCGGGTCTGGTCAACGCCGCCCGGGCCGGCAACGTCGTCATCTCCAGTGCGATCGGCAACGGTGTCGGCGACGACAAGCTCGTCTACACCTACGTGCCCACCATGATCGAGTACTACCTGGGCGAGAAGCCGCTGCTGGCCAACGTGGAGACGTTCCGATGCTGGCTGGATGACGAACGCGAAGAGGTGCTCGATCGGATCGACGAGTTGGTCGTCAAGCCGGTCGAGGGGTCCGGCGGCTACGGCATTGTGTTCGGACCGGAGGCCTCCGAGAAAGAGCTCGCCGCCGTCAGCAAGAAGATCCGCGACGACCCCCGAAGCTGGATCGCGCAGCCAATGATGGAACTGTCGACCGTTCCGACACAGATCGACAACACCCTGGCGCCCCGCTACGTCGACCTGCGGCCGTTCGCGGTCAACGACGGCGACGACGTGTGGGTGCTGCCCGGTGGGCTGAGCCGGGTGGCGTTGGTGGAAGGCTCACGGGTGGTCAACTCCAGCCAGGGGGGTGGCTCCAAGGACACCTGGGTGCTGGCGCCGCGCGCTGCAGCCGTCGACCGGGAGTTGGGCGCCGCCGAGGTCGTGCGTTCGCTGCCGAAACCCATCCCAGACCCGGTTTCTGACGGCTCGCCGCGGACGCAGCAGCCCCTGCAGGCCGAACAGCTGCAGGACGAGCAACCGCAGCAACAGCAACAGCAGCAGCAGAAGAAGAGGAAGAAGAAGAAGGCGATGCGCTGATGCTGGCCCGCAACGCCGAGGCGCTCTATTGGATCGGTCGCTACGTCGAGCGCGCCGACGACACCGCGCGAATTCTGGATGTCGCGCTGCACCAACTGCTCGAGGATTCCAGCGTCGATCCCGATCAGGCATCTCGGTTGTTGTTGAGGGTCCTCGGTATCGAACCCCCGGATCATGACCTGGATGTCTGGTCGTTGACCGATCTGGTGGCCTATAGCACCAACAACAAGGGCGGCTGCTCGATCGTCGACTCGATCACTGCGGCGCGCGAGAATGCGAAGTCGGCGCGAGAAGTGACGTCCAGCGAGATCTGGGAGTGTCTCAACACCACCTACCATGCCCTGCCCGAACGCGAACGTGCCGCCAAACGCCTTGGGCCACACGAGTTTCTGTCGTTCATCGAGGGCCGTGCGGCAATGTTCGCCGGCTTGGCCGACTCGACGCTCTCCCGTGACGACGGATACCGCTTCATGTTGCTGGGCCGCGCGATCGAGCGCGTCGACATGACAGTGAGGCTGTTGCTATCGCGGGTCGGGGACAGCGCGTCCTCACCGGCATGGGTGACGTTGCTGCGCTCGGCCGGCGCACACGACACCTACCTGCGCACTTACCGCGGTGTGCTGGACGCGGCTCGGGTAGTCGAGTTCATGTTGCTCGACCGGCTGTTTCCGCGTTCGGTGTTCTACTCGCTGAGGCTGGCCGAACACAACCTCGACGAGCTGCTGCACAATCCGCAGAGCCGTATCGGGGCCACCGACGAGGCGCAGCGACTGCTCGGGCAAGCGCGCAGCGAACTGGAATTCGTGCAACCCGGTGTGCTGCTGGAGTCACTGGAGAGCCGCTTGGCGGACTTGCAGAGAACCTGCCGCGATGTCGGAGAAGCGTTGTTGCTGCAGTACTTCCACGTCACTCCCTGGGTAGCGTGGTCGGATGCCGGCCAGCGCGCCGGACTGGTCACCAGGCAGGCGGAAGCCTGATGTGGCGGATGCGGGTAGTGCACACCACCGGGTATGCCTACCAGTCGCCGGTGACTGCCTCCTACAACGAAGCCAGGCTGACGCCGCGATCCGACACCAGGCAAAACGTCATCCTCAACCGTGTCGAAACGATTCCGGCGACCCGGTCCTATCGCTACATCGACTATTGGGGTACCGCTGTGACGGCGTTCGACCTGCACGCGCCGCATGCCGATCTCACGGTGATGTCTTCGTCGGTCATCGAGACCGAACGGCCGGAGCCGGCGGCGATGGAGGCGGGGTGGAGCGACCTGCGATCCGAGGCAGTGATCGATCGGTTCGACGAACTGCTCCGCCCAACCGATCACACCCCGGCAAGTAAGCGTGTTGCGTCCGTGGGCAAGAAGATCGCCAAAAACCATGAGCCCCAAGCAGCCGTCGTCGCCGCGGCCAAGTGGGTGCACGACGAGCTCGACTACCTCCCGGGTACCACTGGCGTGCACTCGTCCGGGCTGGACGCGCTGAACGAGGGCAGAGGCGTCTGCCAGGATTTCGTGCACCTGTCGCTAATGATGTTGCGCAGCATGGGAATTCCCGGGCGTTATGTGTCGGGTTACTTGCACCCCAAACGTAACGCCATTGTCGGGGATACCGTGGAGGGGCGAAGCCACGCCTGGATTCAAGCCTGGACCGGGGCTTGGTGGAACTACGACCCCACCAACGACACCGAAATCACCGAGCAGTACGTCAGTGTGGGCGTCGGCCGCGACTACACCGACGTGTCCCTGCTCAAAGGTATCTACTCAGGCGAGGGCGCAACCGATCTCGACGTGATCGTGGAGGTCACTCGGCTGGCCTAGGGAGTAGCCGGATGCAGTGAGCGATTCGTCAGCGTCGGCGGCAGCGAGTCGGCTGGCCTTGCCGGGACTCGGACTGCTCTGCATTGGACTGCTCTTCGGCGGGCTGGCCATCGGAGTGGCACTGGGCGGCGTGATGCCGTTGCCCTATGGGCCCATGAGTGCGGTTGTGGCGTATGTCCGCGCCGAACCGGTCGCGCTGCAAATGATCGCCACCGCGGTGTTCGCATCGTCGGTACCGCTGGCGATCTACGGGGCAACGGCCGGCGCCCGGTTGCGGCAGCTCGGTGTGGCCCGGCCCGCGGCGGCAATCGCGCTGACGGGCGGAGCGTTGGCGGCCGGCGCGTTGGGTCTGACGGCTTTGTTGGGCTGGACGTTGTCGCGACCCGAGGTGAGCGCGGACGCCGCGCTGGTTCGCGCGATCTACTTCCTGGTGTTTCTGGTCGGCGGCCCGGGGCACTTGGTGGCGTTGGGCCTGTTGGTCGCCGGTATGGCCGTGCCGGGCCGCGCGCTGGGGTTGATGCCCAGACCGCTGGCCTGGGCCGGCCTGGTGATTGCCGCGCTTGCCGAAGTGACGACGCTGGTGCTGGCGTGGCCGGAACTGGGAGTCATTTTGCCGATCGCACGAGTCGCGGCGCTGGTGTGGCTGGTGGTGGCAGGCGCGGCGTTGCCACGATCGCCTAGTTGACTTCGACTCGGTGCAGGTCGTCGCCGAGCTCGATCTGTCCGGCGAACTCGGTGGCAGCCAGCATCCGCCACTGCTCTTCTTGCCCCGGCACCAGAGCCGGCACGTAGTGCGTCATGACCAGGGTTCCCACCCCCGCGCGGGCCGCGGTCGCTGCCGCTTCCTCCACCGACGAGTGGTAATCGCAGATGTCCTGGAGCCGCTGTTGTGGGATGTTGGAGACGATGTCCTTCCGGATCACGGTGTGTACCAACGCGCCCGCCGCGGTCGCCAACTCGTCCAGGCTGGAGCAGGGCACCGTATCTCCGGCCAGCACCACCGACGCGGCCCCGAATTCGATCCGGAACCCGATGGTTGGTGCCACCGGCCGGTGATCGGTAGGGGCCACCCGGATCGACACTCCGTCGCGATCCCACACCGGACCTTCGGTGTATTCGTGCACTTCGACGGCCGGCGGGGCCTTCAGATCGGCGTGGTGAGCGATCCGGTAACTGATGTCGTGGCGAAACGCGTTCAGGGTCGCCTCAACCGTGTCCGCGGTGCCCGGCGGTCCGATGATCGGCAGCGGGGCGGGATCCGGGGCGAACGTGCTGACCCAACGCGTGATGAGGACGTCGCCGAGGTCGCCGATGTGATCGCTGTGCAGGTGGGTGAGCAGCAGCGCTGACAACCCGCCGGCGCCCACGCCGACCGCTGCCGCACGTTGCAGCACTCCACGGCCGCAATCCACCAGGAAGACCTGCCCGCCGGCCCGCACCAGGATCGACGGCCCAGCGCGGTTCGGGTCTGGGATGGGGCTTCCGGTTCCGAGCAAGGTGACCTCGATCATTGCCCTATCCTCGCAAGCCGCACCGGCGGGTAGTTGAATTCGACTGACTCGACTGGCGGACAGCGGATTCGCGTCCTCACCTGCGTCCGACTCTCATGGCGAGACGGCCGACCGTTAAATCGCGCGCCGGGTGCCACGGCTAGAGGGTTTCGGCGCTGGGCCTGAGGGTATTGGACAGTATTGGTTGTCGGTCCTCGCGTCGGCTTTCCCGCCGCGCGAGTTAGCCGTAGCCTGGTGTGAAGCAGATCACAACGGCTGGAGGCTCGATGCGGATCGCGGACGTCTTGCGTAACAAGGGTGCGGCGGTGGTGACGATCAACCCCGAGGCAACGGTCAAAGAGCTGCTCGCCGGCCTCGCCGACCAGAACATCGGCGCCATGGTCGTGGTTGGTGCCGAGGGTGTCGTCGGGATCGTGTCCGAGCGCGACGTCGTGCGTCAGCTGCACAAGCATGGCGCCAGTGTGCTGTCCCGCCCGGTGTCCAAAATCATGACCGCCACCGTCGCCACCTGCACGAAGTCAGACTCGGTTGACTCTCTGAACGTGCTGATGACCAAAAACCGGGTGCGCCATGTGCCGGTGCTGGACGGGAAAAAGCTGATCGGCATCGTCAGCATCGGTGACGTGGTGAAGACCCGAATGGAAGAGCTCGAGGCCGGGCAGCAGCAGCTGCAGGACTACATCACGCAGGGCTGATACCTAGCGCCAGGCGTACTCGGCCCGCAGCCGGGCGGCCACCACATCGAAGGTCTCGCGACGCAGAATCGCGCCCTCGCGCCGTATGCCCTCCTCGGGCACGTCGAGCACCCGGTCCAACCGCACCCAGCTCTGTCTGCCCTCGTAATCCCAATCACCAGAACCGATCCCGAGCCAGTCGGGGTCGGCGGCATGGTGCTCCTGGCTGGACACCATTAGCCCGAGCAGCACGCTGCGGTCACGACCCACGACCAGGACCGGCCGATCCTTGCCGCGAGTGGGATCGTCCTCGTAGACCACCCACGTCCAAACGATCTCTCCAGGATCGGCCCGCCCATCCAGGTCTGGGGAGTAGACGAGCTTGCGGGCTCGCTGCGCGGTGGGAAAGCTGCTGCTGGTCACCGGCCGGCCCGCGGCGATCGCGGCAGGCTGCTGCGGAGCGACCGCGGCGATGACGTTCGCGGTGATCTTCACCGCTTGCTGCAGTTCCCGCAGGACGGTCTGCGAGTTCTGCACGTGCCGGACCAGCCGCGGCGCCCGATCGAAAACCAGGTTCTCCGCGAAACGCTGAAACGTCTTCCACTGGGATTTCCGGGCAGACGCCATATTCGCAGCATAGACGCGAGCGGCCGGGTGGGACTGTGTCCGAGTATGTCCCGGCCACCCTGCATGGATACGCTGGACATGCCCGCGGACCGCCACGCGAAGCACCCTCAGACCCCAGTCGACCAGGAGATTCCCATCAGCAGTTTCGCCGACAAGACCTTCACCGCGCCGGCGCAGATTCGGAATTTCTGCATCATCGCCCACATCGATCACGGCAAGTCCACGCTGGCCGACCGGATGCTTCAGCTCACCGGCGTCGTCGATGAGCGGTCGATGCGTGCCCAGTACCTGGACCGGATGGATATCGAGCGCGAGCGCGGCATCACCATCAAGGCGCAGAATGTGCGGCTGCCGTGGCGTGTGGGTGACGACGATTTCGTGCTGCATCTGATCGACACCCCTGGCCACGTCGACTTCACCTACGAAGTGTCGCGCGCGCTGGAGGCCTGCGAGGGCGCGGTGCTGCTGGTCGACGCCGCCCAGGGCATCGAGGCGCAGACACTGGCGAATCTCTATCTGGCGCTGGACCGCGACCTGCACATCATCCCAGTGCTCAACAAAATCGACCTGCCCGCCGCTGACCCGGACCGCTACGCCGCCGAAATCGCCCACATCATCGGCTGCGAACCGAGCGACGTGCTGCGGGTATCCGGCAAAACCGGGGAGGGCGTCGCTGACCTGCTCGACCACGTGGTGCGTGAGGTGCCGCCGCCGCAAGGTGATGCCGACGCCCCGACCCGCGCGATGATCTTCGACTCCGTCTACGACATCTACCGCGGCGTGGTGACGTATGTCCGCGTGGTGGACGGCAAGATCATTCCGCGTGAGCGCATCTTGATGATGTTCACCGGCGCCACCCACGAGCTGCTCGAGGTCGGCATCGTCTCACCCGAACCAAAGGCCAGCCAGGGCCTGGGTGTGGGGGAGGTCGGCTACTTGATCACCGGGGTGAAGGACGTAAGGCAGTCCAAGGTCGGCGACACCGTTACCACCGCCCGCCATGGCGCCACCGAAGCGTTGACGGGCTACCGCGAGCCCAAGCCGATGGTCTACTCGGGGTTGTATCCCGTCGACGGCTCCGACTACCCGGATCTACGTGACGCTCTGGACAGGCTTCGGCTCAACGACGCGGCGCTGACCTACGAGCCGGAAACATCGGTGGCGCTGGGGTTCGGGTTCCGGTGCGGCTTCCTCGGTCTGCTGCACATGGAGATCACCCGCGAGCGCCTGCAACGCGAGTTCGACTTGGACCTCATCTCGACGTCGCCCAACGTCGTGTACCGGGTGATCGAAGAAGACGATTCCGAGATCACGGTGACCAACCCGTCGGATTGGCCCGAGGGCAAAATCGGCACGGTCTACGAGCCCGTCGTCAAGACCACCATCATTGCGCCCAGCGAGTTCATCGGCACCATCATGGAGCTGTGCCAGTCGCGCCGTGGCGAGATGGGCGGCATGGACTACTTGTCACCCGAGCGGGTGGAACTGCGCTACACCATGCCGCTCGGGGAGATCATTTTCGACTTCTTCGACTCACTGAAGTCGCGCACCCGCGGTTATGCCAGTCTCGACTACGAGGAGGCCGGTGAGCAGGAGGCCCAGCTGGTCAAGGTCGACATCCTGTTGCAGGGCGAGGCCGTCGACGCGTTCAGTGCGATCGTGCACAAGGATTCGGCGTTCGCCTACGGCAACAAGATGACCACCAAGCTCAAGGAATTAATCCCGCGCCAGCAATTCGAGGTGCCCGTGCAAGCGGCAATCGGATCGAAAATTATTGCGCGCGAAAATATTCGAGCGATCCGCAAGGACGTGCTGTCGAAGTGCTACGGCGGTGACATCACCCGCAAACGCAAACTTCTGGAAAAGCAGAAGGAAGGCAAGAAGCGGATGAAAACCATCGGACGGGTCGAGGTGCCACAAGAAGCATTTGTGGCTGCCTTGTCCACTGATGCCGCGGGGGATAAGGCAAAGAAATAGCAATAACTTTGGCGCCGGCTTACGAGCCCGTGGTGAAGACGATCACATCGCTCCCAGCGAATTCATAGGTGTCGTTACGGAAATTCGCCAATCACCTCGTGGATAGTTGGGCGGCATGGATTATCTGTCTCCTTTGTCGAAGTGGTCGGGAGCGAAGCGCCGACCATGACAATGGTGCGAGCCGGCCTGGCGCGGGCGGTCGTTTTGCTGACCATCGGACTGGTGGCCGCCGGTTGCACCGTGCTCACCGGCGGCAAAGCGCAAATACCACCAAGGTTTATGCCCCGATCAGTTACTGGGTCAACGATTAGGCAGGTGCTGCTCGGTGACAGCACGTTGTCACGAATTCTCAACCAGCCCTTCACAATTGATCCTCGCCTGCCGCCGCGGTTCGGGGGCCCCGAGACTCTGCAGGACTTTGGATCGGACTTGCCCACCGGATGCCTTGGCGTCGCGGAGATGTTGCACCACAGCGTCTACCAATCAAGCAAAGTCAACGACGTCGCGGTTGAGGCTTGGCGGCACGCTGCCAGGTCCGCCGAGCTGACCAGCGTCAAGGAGGGGGTGGTTAGCTTGCCCACGTCGGCCGACGCCACCGCGCTTTTTTCGAAGTTCTCGCAGCAGTGGCAAAGGTGTGACGGTCAGGAGCAGCTCTTACCGGATCCCGTGCTGAGACTCAAGGCCCGGATCTCGAACGTACAAGTTGCCCCATCTGTTCTCGCGGGAATTGTCTCGATCGCGTTCGCTTCGCCCGGCTCGGACGCGGAATCGATTCCAGCAGGGCGTGCCATTGGGGTGCGGGACAACTGCCTTGTCGAGGTCGAGGTTGACTACTTCAACGCATCGACGCCGTCGCTCCAAGAGTCAGGCGCTATCAAAGCCACTTCGGTTCGCATCGCGCAGATCATGATGGACAAAGTCAGCGAGCTGAGCTGACGCACGCTTTACATGGGCGCGTTGGCGGGCTGGAACATCCCGGAGCCGTCGGATTCTTCCTCGGCGCGGATCACGTGCACCACCGCGTTGATCAACGCCAGGTGAGTGAACGCCTGCGGGAAGTTGCCCAGGTGCCGGCCGGTGCGCGGCTCGATCTCCTCGGCGTAGAGGTGCAGTGGGCTGGCGTAGGACAGCAGCCGCTCGCAGAGCCGTTTGGCACGGGCCACCTCACCGATCTCGACCAGCGCTGACACCAGCCAGAACGAGCAAATCGTGAACGTACCCTCCTCGCCGGACAGCCCGTCGTCGGTCTCCTCGACCCGGTATCGGAGCACCAGGCCTTCCTCGGTGAGCTCGTTGGCGATCGCCAGCACCGTGTTGCGCACCCGCGGATCGTCCGGCGGCAGGAATCGCGTCAGCACCACCAGCAGCAGCGAGGCGTCCAGTGCCTCGCTGCCGTAACGCTGGGTGAACACGCCCCGGGAGTCCACGCCGTGCTCCAGAATGTCGTTCTTTATCTCCTCGGCGATGGCCCGCCACTGCTGGGCGTAGCTCGTCTCACCCTGTCGCTCGGCCAGCTTGGCTCCGCGATCGAGGGCAACCCAGCACATCACCTTCGACGAGGTGAAGTGCTGCGGCTCCCCGCGCACCTCCCAGATTCCGCGGTCGGGCTCACGCCAATGCGCGATCGCCTCCTCGACCTGCTTCTTCAGCACCGGCCACAAGGTCTCCGGAATTTGCTCACGTGATTTGGCGTGCAGGTAGAACGAGTCCAGGATCGAGCCCCAGATGTCGTGCTGAACCTGGTCGTAGGCGCCGTTACCGATCCGCACCGGGCGCGCGTGGTCGTAGCCGGTCAAGTGGTGCAGCTCGTCTTCGACCAGGCTGCGCTCGCCGCCAACCCCATACATCACCTGCAGCGGATGGCGCTCATTGCTGTTGGCGCCGGACACGTCGGCGATGAACGCGAAGAAATCGTCTGCCTCGCGGTCCAGTCCCAACGTGTAAAGCCCCCACAACGCGAACGTCGAGTCGCGAACCCAGGCGTACCGGTAGTCCCAGTTGCGTTCGCCGTGCGGTGTTTCCGGAAGCGACGTGGTGCTGGCGGCCAGCAGGGCGCCGGTGGGCGAATAGGTCAATCCCTTCAACGTGAGCGCGCTGCGCTGCAGGTACGCCCGCCACGGGTGGTCGGGGAAGTTGCCAATGTTGATCCATTGGCGCCAGCACTCAGTGGTTTGCCACATCTTGTCCGTGGCCTCTGCGTAGGTCTGCGGCGCCGGGTGCTTGGTCCAACTCAGCGCGACGAAGACATCGTCGCCCTCCGTCATCCGGGTGCGTGCCCGCGCTTCCCGGCCCTCTATACCGATGCGCAGGTTGGTGGTCAGCCGTAGCGTCGGATGGGCGTCGGGTTGCCTGCCGGCTCGTGCGATGGCCTCGCTATACGCATTGGCCGAGTACTCCCAGCACGCGCTGTCACGGTGGTAGTCGAACGCCGGCTCGCAGCTCATCATCAGTTCAACGGTGCCGCTGACGCAGCGCACCGTGCGCAGCAGGATGTGTTCGGCATCCCAGTCCATCGGAGTGCGACGGTGCGTTCTGGACCGGCGTTCGATGTCGTGCCACTTTCCCATCACCAGTGCGTCGCGCACGATCAGCCAGCCCGTGTGGGTCTGCCAGGTGGTCTCCATGATCAGGCTGCCGGGAAGGTAGCGGCGGGCCGAGGGCACCGAGACGCCGTAGGGCCCCAGCCGGAAATGGCCGGCGCTACGGTCCAGGATCGCGGCGAACACGCTTGGGGAGTCCGGCCGTGGCACACAGAGCCACTCCACCGAACCGGCCGGGGAGATCAGGCATGTCGTCTCCCAGTCGGACAGAAATGCGTAATCGGCAATCGGCGGAAACGGGTTGCGCAGCGCTCCACTGGACGCAAAGGGTGCGGGGGCGCTGAAATCGAGGGGCGACGCCACAGCCGATTCGCGGCTCTTTTCCGGCGCCGTTTCAAAGGCTTCCTCGGGGGCAGCGTCGGCCGGTTGGTCGGCGGGTTGAGCGTGCAGCACCATTTCGACATCATCGACTGTCGACCTGCTCGGCGTCCACGATTTTGCTGATGTGGCGCGTTGCGCTGACCTACCCGCGGCGCCTGGCGTACCTCGGCACACGCTCGGGCAGCGGGCCGATCGCCACCAGGTAGCCGACGAGCCGCCGCAATGCCAACGATCTGCCCACCGCTCGCACGCCTCGTGGTGCGGCATTGCTTCCGCCCA
>Ga0210393_10003568_pt1 | contig 12475 bp, 11 predicted proteins | sample IncBWC27OmetaG_FD_160068 | JGI IMG/M metagenome (GOLD analysis project Ga0210393, IMG submission 160068) | Forest soil microbial communities from Barre Woods Harvard Forest LTER site, Petersham, Massachusetts, United States - Inc-BW-C-27-O ... | reverse complement strand
GTTCAACGCCACCTACAGCGGACAGGCGCGGGTCGACGCCGAGCTGACCAACGGCGCCGACGTCAACGTGACGGGGACGACGTCAAGCCCCGCCGGCGCGAAGCTTGGCGAGATCGCCAAAGCGACAGGCGTCCGCGCGGCGGTCCGCATGATGCACCGCTACGCCTATGTCGGCGCCGACCTGCAGGACCTCTATGGCATCGAGCCGACCGCCATCGGGCGCGTCACCACGATGGCCAACGCGTATTTCGCCATTGGAGACGCGAAGGCCGCGCTCGCCACCCTTGCTGCGACGCCGGACGGCATCCTCGTCTCGGAAGAGACGGTCAACGACTTTCAGCTCAACCAGGGCGACAAGCTCAATCTTCGCCTGCAATCGGCGGTCGATCATCAATATCATGTCGTACCCTTCACCTTCGTCGGCGTCGTCCGTGAATTCCCCACTGCGCCAAAGGACTCCTTCTTGGTCGCGAATGCCGTCTACGTCGCGAAAGCGACCGGAAGCGACGCGCGCGAGGTCGTGCTTGTGCGGTCGCCGGATCCCGCTGCAACCGCGCAGGAGTTGAAGTCCGTCCTCGCCTCGGATCCGGCTTTGAAAGTGACGGAGCTGGGCGAAGTGCGCTCGCTGATCTCCTCGAGCCTCACTGGGGTCAGTCTGTCGGCGCTGACCAGCGTCGAGCTTGTCTTCGGACTCTTGCTGATCGGAGCCGCCGCGGGCCTCGTCGTCGGGCTCGGCTTCGCTGAGCGGCATCGCACATTCGCCATTCTCACGGCGCTTGGCGCCTCCGCCTCGCAGCTCGGCGCGTTCCTTCGATCCGAAGCGGCGTTGGTCGCAATCGCAGGCCTCATCTTTGGCGCGGTCACCGGGCTCGCCGTTACGTGGATGCTCGTTGCGCTCCTTTCCGGGGTATTCGATCCGCCCCCTGAGGCCGTGACAATGCCGTACGGCTATTTGGCGATCGTCGTGATCGGAGTCGCCGTCGTGGCGGCGACAGTCGTCGTAGCCTTCCAGCACGCCCATGCGCGGGTTGATCCGGCCGCGCTGAAGGCGGAGTAGAGGTATGCATGCGCGTCGCATGTGGAATTTCCTCTATCAGTGCTATGAGCAACGTCTGCGTCGACAAATCGGCGCGGGACGTCTGCCTGAACACGTCGGCCTCATTCTCGACGGCAACCGCCGCTATGCGCGTGAACAAGGATTTCCCGATCCATCTCAAGCCTACCAGATGGGCGCGCAGAAGCTCGACGACGTATTAATGTGGTGCAACGACCTCGGCATCCCCGCCGTGACGCTCTGGGTCTGCTCGACCGAAAACCTGAAACGATCCCGCGCCGAGGTCTCCTGGATTCTCGGAGCGGTGGAGGCCAAGATTGGAGCGCTTGCTCAGGACCCCTGGATTCACCAGCGACGCGTGCGGGTCAAAGTCGCGGGCCGCCTCGGCCTTCTCCCACTGTCCACCGTCGCCGTCATCCGCAAGGCAGAAGAGGCAACGGCTAAGTACGACGCGATGATACTGACCATCGCGGTGGCCTATGGTGGACGCGAGGAGATCGTCGACGCCGTTCGCGATCTGATCCGCGCGAAGGCGCGGGACGGCCTGGGGCTCGATGAACTCGCTGAACAAATCACCCCCGCGGCAATCGACCAATATCTCTACACGGTCGGCCTACCGGATCCCGACCTCATCATCCGCACCAGTGGCGAGGTGCGCTTATCAGGCTTTCTCTTATGGCAGAGCGTCCAAAGCGAATTCTACTTCACGGACGTTTATTGGCCGGAGTTCCGCAAAGTCGACTTCCTGCGCGCGATTCGCACGTTCCAGCAGAGGACGCGACGCTTCGGGCAGTAAGGCGGGCAACAGGATAGGGCTCTCGACCCACGTCGAAAGGAGCACCAGGAGTGATCGGCGCCACCAAAACAGAACAACACGACCGGGCGATGGTCGCCTTCTGCGGTATGTTATGGCGCGACGAGATTCCTCCCGGACCTCACGCGAGCTCGGCTATTCGCGCTCAATCGGCACGCTCTGGATTCTCATGAAGAAGTTGGCCTCGTTCTTGGCGCTATCTCTCTGCCTTGCGGCGGCCGGTTGGCTCGGGCTTCGCTTGGTTTCGGGTGGACGGAACAGCGGCGCCCCAGCAGAGGCGACGCCGTCCTCACCCGGCATCCCCGTAATGGCCGACCTGGCCGCATACGCCGACGTGCCGATTTATCTTTCTGCCTTGGGCACGGTGCAGGCCTTCAATAGCGTTCTGATCAAGAGCCGGGTGGACGGCCAGATCCTCAAGATGGATTTCGCCGAGGGCCAAGAGGTCCACGCCGGGAACATCATCGCCGAGATTGATCCGCGTACCTATGCGGCGGCGCTCGCGCAAGCGAAGGCGATGAAAATCAAGGATCAGGCGCTGCTCGATAATGCGCAGCTCGATCTCAAGCGCTATCACGGTCTGGTCGCCCAGGATTCGATGGCTCACCAGCAGCTCGATACTCAGGCGGCGCTCGTCGAGCAGTATCGGGGTACCGTGGACGCCGATCAGGCGCAGATCGATCTCGCGCAGGTGCAGCTGAGCTACTGCACCATACGATCGCCTATCGACGGCCGCGTCGGGACGCGTCTCATCGATCTCGGCAACATCGTGCACGCGACCGACACGACCGGGATTTTCACCATCAACCAGATCCGCCCGATCTGGGTCAGCTTTGCGCTGCCCGCGGCCTCGCTCGCCGAGGTTCGCTCGCAGCTGCGACACGGCGACGTCGAAGTCATCGCCGAGGGCGCCGCCGGGCAGGACCTCGCGACCGGCAAGCTCACGGTGATCGACAATCAGATCAACGCGACGACGGCGACGATCGCCTACAAGGCCGTCTTCGACAATGCCGATGAGGCGCTGTGGCCTGGGCTGTTCGTCGACATCCGACTCCTACTGCAAGTCAAGCGCCACGCTCTCACCGTGCCCGTTACGGCCGTCGTGCGAGGTCCCGAGGGCGCCTATGTCTTCCTCGTGGGTTCTGACCGGTTGGTGCAGAAGCGGCCAATCAAGGTCGGCTTTACGAACAAGGCGATTGCGATCGTCGACACTGGGCTCGCCACCAGCGATCGGGTCGTCACCGACGGCCAATACCGGATCGAGGCGGGCAGCCGCGTCGAGGTCCTGCCGCCGGCCGCGCCGATTGCCTCGCCGACCGACCCTGCGCTGCCAACGGCCACCCAATGAACGTCTCGGCCCCTTTCATCCTCCGGCCAATCGCTACGACGCTGCTAATGGTCGGTCTCGGCGCCATCGGGTTGATGGCCTACGCGCTCCTGTCGATCGCCGGAGTCCCGCAGGTCGATATTCCAACCATCCAGGTGACTGCGCAGCTGCCGGGCGCCAGCGCCGAGACGATGGCGACATCGGTCGCGACGCCGCTCGAGCGGCAGCTGGCGCTGATCTCCGGCGTCGCCTCGCTGAGCTCGACGAGCTCGCTCGGCCAGACTTCCATCACCGTCGAGTTCGATCTCGGCCGCAGCGTCGACGGCGCCGCGCTGGACGTGCAAAGCGCGATTAATGCAGCCGGCGGCCAGTTGCCTAAGAACCTTCCGAACCCACCGACGTACGAGAAGATCAATCCAGCGGACGCGCTTTTGATGTCGATCGCAGTCACGTCGAACGACCTGCCGATCTCCAAGGTGGACGAATACGTGGAGAATTATGTCGCGCTGCAGGTCTCGCGCATGACCGGCGTCGGGCTCGTTGATTTTCACGGCGAGCAGAAGCCGGCGATCCGCGTCCAGGTGAACCCGAGGGAGGTCGCCGCGCTGGGCCTCAGCCTTGAGGACATCCGCGCGGCGCTGGCAAGCTCGACGGTCAATTCCCCCAAGGGCACGTTCGACGGGCCCAGACAATCGCAGACCCTCGACGCGACCGATCAGCTATTCGACGCCGCGTCGTTCAATGCGGTCATCATCGCCTATCACAATGGCGCGCCGGTGCACGTCGGCGATATCGGCAAGGCCGTCGACGGCGTCGAGGATGTCCGCCAGGCGGCTTGGCTCGGCAAGCAGCGCGCCGTGATTATCGACGTGCACAAGCAGCCGGGATACAACGTCAACGAGACGGTGCAACTGGTAAAGAACGCCTTGCCGGGACTACAGCGTTCGCTGCCGCCCTCGATCAAGATGCAGGTCCTTGGCGACCGCACCCAGACCATCCGCGCATCGGTGACGGGGGTGCAGGGGACGATGGCGATCAGCATCGCCCTAGTCGTACTGGTGGTTTTCCTGTTCCTGCGCGATGTGGCGGCAACGCTCATCCCGAGCGTCACCATCCCGGTTTCGCTGCTGTGCACCTGCGCCGTCATGTATCTCGTCGGCTACACCCTGGACAACGTGTCGCTGATGGCGCTGACCATCGCCGTCGGGTTTATTATCGATGACGGCATCGTCATGGTCGAGAACGTCATCCGCCATGTCGAAGGCGGGAAGGCGCCCACTGAGGCCGCCCTGGTCGGTTCACGCGAGATCGGCTTCACCATCGTTTCCATGACCCTGTCGCTGGTCGCCGTCTTCATCCCACTGCTACTGATGGGCGGCCTGGTGGGCCGGCTCTTCCGCGAGTTCACCGTGACCGTGAGCGTCGCGATCCTGATGTCGGGCGTCGTGTCACTCACCTTGACGCCGATGATGTGCAGCCGGCTGCTCCGGCCGGCCGGCCGGCGTCCGGACGCGCGGGTCGACGCATGGCTCGAGGCATGGTTCCACCGCGCGCTTGGCTTCTATGCCGCCGGGCTGCGCTGGTCGCTCGGTCATCGGCCCGCCATTCTGGTTATCATGGCGGCGACCCTGGCCGCGACCGTCTACCTCTACCTCGCCATTCCCAAAGGTTTCTTCCCGCAACAAGACAATGGGCTCATCGTCGGCAGCACCGAGGCGGCGCAGGACATCTCGTATGCCGCCATGGTCGGGCGCGAGCGCGCGCTGGCCGAGATCGTCATGGCCGATCCCGACGTGCAGTCGGCCTATTACTGGGTCGGCGCTAATCCGACGGTTAACAGCGGCCGGATCATGATCGACCTGAAGCCGATCAGCGAGCGCCAAGCGAGCGCCGCCGAGGTACTCGCCCGGCTGCGCCGGAAAGCCGCCAGCATTCCCGGCATCGCGCTGTTCGGCCAGGCGCGCCAAGACGTGCAGATTGGCGCCAAGGTGAGCAAGACGCAGTATCAGTACACTCTGCAGGACCCCGACGTCGCCGAGCTCTTCAAATGGGCGCCAATCGTGCTCGCTCAGCTCTCCGCGCTGCCCGAATTGCAGGACGTGACCGGCGATTTGCAAGCTTCCGCGCCGCGTATGATGCTGAAGATCGATCGCGACGTGCTCGGCCGCCTCGGCATCACGCCGCAATCGGTCGATGACACGCTCTACGACGCCTTCGGCCAGCGCCAGGTGGCGACGATCTTCACCCAACTCGACGAGCGCCACGTGATCCTTGAGGTCGAACCGCGCTACGAGGAGGATGCGGCGGCGCTCGATCGCCTTTATGTTCACGCGGCCTCCGGCCAGATGGTGCCGCTTTCGGCCTTGACCCGCAACGAGAGCTCGGTCGCGCCGCTGACTATCAACCACCAGGACCAGTTTCCCTCGGTCACGCTGTCCTTCAACCTGGCGCCCGGCCGCTCGCTCGGCGACGCGGTCGCGGCGATCCAGGGTATGGAAAATTCGCTCGCCCGACCGCCGACCCTGACTTCGCACTTCGAGGGCTCGGCCAGGGTCTTCGAATCGTCTCTGGCCAGTCAACCCTATCTGATTGCCGCGGCTATCCTGGCCGTCTATATCGTGCTCGGGATGCTCTACGAGAGCTTCATCCATCCGGTCACGATCCTCTCGACTCTGCCTTCGGCCGGTGTTGGCGCGTTCGTGGCGCTGATGGCGCTCCATTACGATTTCTCGCTGATCGCGCTCATCGGGGTCATCCTGCTGGTCGGCATCGTCAAGAAGAACGCGATCATGATGATCGACTTCGCCCTCGAGGGCGAACGCAAGCGCCAGCTCACCCCGGAGGCTGCGATCTACGAGGCGTCCTTGCTGCGCTTCCGTCCGATCATGATGACGACGATGGCTGCGCTCCTCGGCGGACTACCGCTGGCGCTCGGGACGGGCGCGGGCTCGGAGCTCCGACGGCCCCTGGGGATCGAAATCGTCGGAGGATTGTTGTTCTCCCAGCTGCTCACCCTCTACACGACGCCGGTCGTCTACATTTACATGAGCAGGATCGCCCGACTGCTCCAGCCGACCGCGCGAGCGCATCGACGCTCCTTATCGGGTGAAAGCGCTGCCCGCCCGCAACCGCGGCTGGAGGGGGCGGAGTGATCGTCAGCCTCGGGCAGGGAGCGAGCCTTAGTCTAAGACTAGTCTCCATCCGGGAACATCTCGAATCGTTGGAATCACTTGCGATTCTATGTCGGGTGCGATTCGCGGGAGCCGCCGGATGTGGACGAACAATAATAGGGGGCGATATGACCACCGCAGCAAGCTTCGCTATCCCCAGCGACATGACGGGCGACGAGTGGGGCTGATCAGGGCATTGTCACGTTCGCCCAGAATAGGCACTTTTTGGACAATTTCCGCCCCACTGCCTGACAGCAAATTATTGATTTTGCTCATATGGGACGACGACCGTCTGGTGCGGTTGACAAGTAAAAAACGCGGAGGTGACAATGCCAGTCGGACGGCTCAAGCGCTTCAAGCGGGTCGCGCTACGTTGCGAAAAGACCGCCCGAAACTTCAGATCAATCGTCTCCTTCGCCGCAAGCCTATGCTTAATCAAATTCGTCCACATGGCCTAGAACGACAAGACTGCCATCGTCCACGAAAAGGCCGATCAGCTCGTCCGCGATCCACCTGAGCATACTCATAACGTTTCTCCTGCAACGCTCGCCGAAACAGCCCGTGCGCAGCTGAGGCGCACCAGTAGGACTCCGGAGGCGAGATAACCCAGATTCAAAGCCGCGAGTGACACATCGCCGACGGACCAGGCCATCCCCATACCTTCGCCCACCCAGAACGTACCGAACGAGCGCAGCAAGACCCCAACTAAAAACTTTAGCGTGTTCTCGGGGATCACCGCGATGGGGCGATGGAGAGCCACGCCAAGCACTATGACCAGCAGTAGCGCCGCGAGTGCGCCGAAACTCGCGGGCAACAAAAGTCCACGTCCGCTTGCCCCGACGGCGACGACGATGAACACGACCTCGATCCCTTCAATCATCGTAATCTTGAAAGCGGTCGAAACCGCCACGCGATCCCAACCTCGCGTGAAATCCCCTTTCGCGCGTAACAACCCGCTTTCCTTCGCATAGGCTTTTTCTTCATCGTGTAGGGCGATCACGCCGGCTGCGCGAAGAACGGCTTTTCGAAGCCATCGCATGCCGAACAGAAGCAGCAGCGTGCCGAGAATGAGCTGAACATAGGTTTCTGGAATCTGAGTGATGACCGGCCCGAGCACGACGACCAGTAACAGAAGGACGACGAGAGCAAGCGCAGCTCAGCCAATTGCGCCTCGCCAACCGCGCACGGCGCCAACTGCAAGCACAATGGTAAGCGCCTCAACAAACTCGACGAGTGACGCGAAAAATGCCGCCAGCACGGTTGGGGGGCAGGTGTCCAGTCTATGTCCATCTTGCCGCGCTCCGTTGCATAGACCTGCGCAGGGATGATGACGACAGCCCCCAACTTCGCCACCGCTACCATGTCTGGATAAACTCCTACCGCGACAATTCCCGCGCGGTAGAAGTCATCAGCCTTGCCCACTTTGGTGCGCACGGTACCCGTCTCCACGCGGTGACAATTACGAACGGGAACAACTTCAATTCCCGTCCTCGTCTGCAGTGTTCCAGGATAGCGAATTAGGTCATTCCGCCGGCATCTCGGAGGGCGAGCCTGGATGGCTCCCCGCGCGTTGCGGGAGAATAAGAATCAGGGCGACGATCGCCGCTGCGAGGATTGCAGTCGCAGCCGTGCGGCTGACCTCGAACCCTCCGTGAGAGATCGGCTTGTCGAACAGGTCGCCGAGCGTCGCCCCGAGCGGTCGGGTGAGAATAAAGGCGGCCCAGAACAGAAAGACGCGCGACACGTTCGTGAAGTAATAGACCGCAGCAAGGAGTAGCAGGGCTGCGCCAAACACGATAGCAGCGTTCCCGTAGCCGAGGCTATTCGTGTCGGCCATCCAATCTCCGAGCGCGGTGCCCAACGTCTGCGAGAAGAGGATAGTGCACCAGTAGAAGACTTCCGCCCGCGGCGTTGCGATCGAGTTTACAGAAACTGTGCCTTCCGACCACCGCCAAAGGAGAAGCGACATCATCAAGAGCGCAAATAGAAGCGATGATCCGCCGAGATAGCCGATACCCAAGGAACGGTCCGCGAAATCTGCCATTGCAGTTCCGACGGTGGTCGTGGCCACGATTGTCACCCAATAAATAAAGGGATGAAACCGCTTCATCGTGATCTGGATCACCGCGACCGCGATGAACAGGGCCATGAAGAGGCAGGTCCCGATCAAATACCCGCCGTTGTTGGCGTCCTTGTCGGCGTGGAATAGGGACATCGTTACGGCGTCGCCGCCTGTCTCGCCAATCGTGGTCGCCAGGATCTTGATGATCCAGAACCCGAGCGTGACCTCGGGAACCTTGCTCAATGCGTTTTTTGCGCCTTCGTACATGATTGCTCCATCCGTAAGGGAATCGCCGCTCGCGCCTGGGAGGCCGTGACCGACGGATCGAACTCTTTTCAGTCGGAACTGCTCTCGAGCACTTGGCCCGTTGTGGCGTCCACGCCGAGTTCTTGAACGCCCGAATCGGTATCAAGGCTGAACGTGTAGCGAAGTCCGCTCCCGCCATCCTCGCGTTCGAGCTCTTCGTCGGTGATCCGGCCTGGGTGGGCTTTCAGCGCAATCGCGCGCGCCTGATCGATGGTGATCTTCGCGTCGCCGGCCAGTTCCTGTCCGATATAGGCAGCAGCCGGGCCAGCGGCCATGGGGATCATGACCGTCAAAAGGAGCAGCCCGACGGCGCGGGGCGTCGTCGCATTCATTGTCTCTCTCCGTTGTATGTGATTGGCGCAGGGGTTCCCCTGCCGCGGACGCCGTGCGTCTTCTTTCCACAATGTGCGGCGAGAAACTTAGGCGAGCATTAGAGGCATTATTCAGACGCTTCTTTGGTGGCTGGGGGCAGCCATGCTCTCCCGTCGCTTGTCTCCGGTTCGGACGGCGAGCCAAGGCCGTTCGTGAGAATACAGCCCATGACCTCCGTCCGCCTTTGAAGGTCATGTCTTTGGCCCGCCGCTCCCGCATCCTCCGCAGAAAGCGGTCCTAAGGGTCGCCTAAGTCGGGTCGGTTAGATCGTCCGCGAGATCAACGCAGGGGCCGCCGCTCATGGACACGACGCTATTCAACGGATCACAAATCGCCTGGCTCAACAAAGTGCCGCCATCACGATCTCATTCTGGGTCATCAAAGTTATGTCCACGACGGTCGGCGAGACAGGCGCGGATTTTCTCGCGGTAAATGCAGGCTGGGGACAAGCGGTTACGAGCCTCGTTATGGCCGGGCTGCTCGCGGCTGCCCTCGTTACTCAATTATGCACGCGACGCTACACGCCGTGGATCTATTGGCTAACCGTCGTCCTGGTTAGCGTCGTGGGCACCCAAATCACGGACCTGCTGACGGATGGCCTGGGCGTCAGCCTTTACGTCAGCACATCAGTCTTCGCCTTAGCGCTCGCCGCGATTTTCCTCATCTGGTATTGGGTCGAACGCACCCTCTCAATTCACCATATCGTCACGCTCCGCCGCGAGCTGTTTTATTGGGTCGCGGTTCTCTGCACCTTTGCGCTCGGTACCGCTGCCGGCGATCTGGCGACAGAGGCGCTAGGACTTGGCTTCACCTTTGGCGCGCTGGCTTTCGGCGCAATGATTGCCGCCACTTATGCCGCCTGGCGGCTGAGCGCCAACTCGGTACTGACCTTCTGGATAGCCTACATCCTTACCCGGCCATTGGGCGCCTCTATCGGCGACCAGCTTACACAAGCTAAGGCCTACGGAGGCCTCGGCATGGGCGCCACGGCAACTAGCGCGCTTTTCCTGACTGTGATCGTCATCCTGGTGACGGCAGCGCAGTTCAGCGTGGACAGCCGCAGGAATCTTCAAATCGCCGATTGACCGTTTCCGTGTGTCTTAAAGGAGAAAATCATGCGTCTTTCAAAACCGTTTCCCCTTCCCGTCGTGGTTGTCGCCGCAGCCGTCATCCTGTCCGCGTCGGTTTACTTTCAGCGCGGCGATACGGTGTCCGGCGTGTACGCGAACGCAATTATGTCCGCTCAAGCCGCGACCACTGCATCGAAACTCGGTGATCTGGCCGAGTTTCGCGATATTGCTGCAGATGTCGCAGCTCTGGTGGACAAGAATGATCTGCCTGCTGCGAAGACACGCATCAAGGATCTGGAAGTTGCCTGGGATTCCGCCGAAGCGGGCCTGAAGCCACGCGCTGCCGCGGACTGGCACGTTCTCGATAAGGCGATCGACCGCTCGCTGGCCGCATTGCGCGCAGGTACGCCCAACCAAAGCGATTGCAAAGCGGCGATGGCGGACTTGCTTAAAACCTTCGATTCCATATCGGGCAAGGCTTGAGCGCGGACCGTGCGTGCTGCACCCAATTCACTTTTCGATTATCTCTTTTGCCCGGAGAGTGAAAGGCTACAACGCCCAATGCGTGTCCTGATCGTCGAAGATGACCCCATGATCGGGGAAGCCGTGCAGGTGGCATTGAAAAATGCCTCCTACGCGGCTGACTGGGTCAAAGACGGTCCGACGGCGCTCGATGCCGTAAACAGCCAAAACTACGATCTGATACTTCTTGACCTCGGCCTGCCGGGCAAGGATGGGCTCGACGTGCTGACCCGCATCCGCGCCAAAGGAAACGCCGTCCCGCTGCTTATCATCACGGCCCGCGATGGACTTGATGACCGAGTGCGCGGGCTGGACGGCGGCGCGGATGACTATGTGCTCAAGCCCTTCGAGATCGCGGAACTTCTGGCTCGCATGCGCGCCGTTCTGCGTCGCAAGAGCGGGAATGCGCTTCCTGTTCTCAGCAACGGAGTGGTCTCGCTCGATCCGGCAACGCGCGAGGCGACCGTGAACGGCAGTTCCCCGGTTCTGCTCTCCAACCGGGAGTTCGCCCTCTTCCAAGCCTTGATGGCGCGTCCGGGCGCTATTCTGTCACGTAGCGAACTGGAAGACCGCGTCTATGGATGGGGAGAAGAGGTCGAAAGCAACGCCGTAGAGTTCCTGATCCACAGCTTAAGGCGCAAGCTGAGCAGCGACGTCATCAGGAACGTCAGGGGAGCGGGATGGATGGTTTCAAAAATTTCCTGAACGAGTCTCTTCAGCGCAAACTATCCGTCACATTGTCGCTGGCCATTCTCGGCGTGGCGCTCGTCGCCGGCATTTTCTCCTTTCTCTCCGCCTTCAACGAAGCCTACGAATTGCAGGACGATGTTTTGCGTCAAGTCGCGGCACTGATGGATCGACAGCATCTGGCGCCGGATGTCCTCGCAGGCAGAGGATCAAGGGAAGGCAATGAAGAGTCGCGCGTCATCGTTCAAGAACTCGGCAATGAACGGCCGTCCGCACTTAGCGTCAATGACGGCGGCCCGTTACCTTTGCCGAAGTCTCTACCCAATGGCCTGCAAACGTTGCGGGCGGCGGGCGAGACCTTCCGCGTACTGGTCAGAACGACGGCCACGGGCGAACAAATCGCCGTGGAGCAGGAGACGGGCTTTCGGAACCAGATCGCTCGCGGCAGCGCGCTGCGTACAGTCATGCCGTTCCTCGTCCTCGTCCCCATCTTGCTGATTATCATCCCGGATCTCGTCCGCAAAATGTTTCGACGCGTCGCTTTATTGGCCCGCGAAATCGACGACCGAACGGAACACGGACTACACCCGCTAGAGGAGAGTCACATCCCCGCTGAAGTGCGCCCTTTTGTTGCGGCCATCAATCGGCTGCTGGCCCGCGTCGCTCGGTCGATGGAGGCTCAACGTCGATTCGTCGCCGACGCGGCGCATGAATTACGTACGCCCTTGACGGCATTGTCCCTTCAAGCCGAGCTTGTGTCGGAAGCTGAGATGTCAGACGCCGCGCGTGAAAGATTGGGCGTGCTGCGCACGGGTATCGAGCGCGGTCGGAATTTGCTGAATCAACTTTTGACATTTGCCAGGACGCAGTCCGTCGTCGAAACGCCGAAATCACCGATCTCCGTTCAAGCGGTTTATCGCCGGGTCCTCGAAGACCTTATGCCATTGGCGGCCGCGAAACGAATGGACATCGGCGTGGAAGGCCAGCAGGACGCGTCGGTGTGGGTGAGCGAGATGGACCTGACCACCGTGATTAGAAATCTGGTCGACAACGCGATTCGTTACACGCCGGACGGCGGGAGGGTCGATCTC
>Ga0210393_10003567_pt1 | contig 12475 bp, 11 predicted proteins | sample IncBWC27OmetaG_FD_160068 | JGI IMG/M metagenome (GOLD analysis project Ga0210393, IMG submission 160068) | Forest soil microbial communities from Barre Woods Harvard Forest LTER site, Petersham, Massachusetts, United States - Inc-BW-C-27-O ... | reverse complement strand
CGGAAAGGGCACACTAGAGATCAAACGGTATGGAGCTATTTATGTCGGTTCAAAGTGAAGATACAACACGAAGCAGCGGTGAAGCGATGCCGCCAAACGAGCAAACCGGAAAGCGTTCGCCCAAGCCTTGGCTGGGTCTGGCGATTGCCTCGATTGTGGTTGCCGCTCTCCTCGTATCGGGCATCTGGTTGCGGCTTCGGGCCCGCACCACCCTGAACACTGAGACGGGTCAGACAGCTCTGACGGCAGTGTCGGTTGTTTCGCCTAAACAGACGGCGCCGACCGACGAAATCGTCCTGCCCGGAAACGTCCAACCATTCATCACTTCACCTATTTACTCCCGTACGAACGGTTATCTGAAAAAGTGGTATTTCGATATTGGAGCGCACGTCAAAAGGGGGCAACTACTTGCCGTAATCGAGACGCCGGAGGTCGATCAGCAACTCCAGCAGGCTCGCAGCAACCTATTAACCGCGCAGGCAAACCTCGAGCTCGCTTCAATTACGAAAATTCGCTATCAGGGATTGTTGAAAACGAACGCCGTCTCCCAGCAGGATGTCGACAACGCGGTCGGCACCTACAATGCGAATAAAGCGATCGTCGAAGCGGACAAAGCAGCCGTACAGCAGTATTCGGCGTTGGTATCTTTTGAAAAAATCTACGCGCCATTCGATGGTGTGATCACGGCGCGTAACACCGATATTGGCGACCTGATAAATTCCGGGAGCAGTAGCAACGTGAAAACCGATCTCTTTCACATTGCTAAACCCGAAACATTGCGCGTCTACGTGAACGTCCCGGAAGAATACTCGCGAGGAGTCAAGGTTGGGATGACAGCAGATCTTAGCCTCGCGGAATTTCCGGACCGCAAGTTTCAAGGAAAGGTGGTGCGCACTGCCGATGACATTAATTTGACGACCCGCACTCTGCTGATCGAGATCGATGTCGCCAATCCGAAGGGCACGCTGCTCACCGGCTCGTACGCCGAGGTCCACTTGGCAATTCCGACGCAGGCTTCTACCTTCTTGATTCCAGTTAATACTCTGCTCTTCCGGACAGAAGGTTTGCGTGTCGGAGTTGTTAAGGACGGGAAAGTTGTGTTGACTCAAGTCACTCCGGGCCACGATTTCGGCAATGAGATTGAGATCGTGTCTGGCCTCAAGGCAAATGATCACGTCATCATCAATCCCCCCGACTCAATCCTTTCCGGACAGGCAGTTCAAATTGCTCAGGCAGCATTGCCGGGAGATACCAAGTGAAGCGACCTCGAAAAGTGATTTTCAGTAGTTCACGTAAAACCGCCGCGCGGGTTCTGGTAGCGATAGCAGCACTCCAGTTGACTGGATGCGTGGTTGGTCCGAAGTACCACCAGCCGGCGGTACCGGCTCCTCCTGCCTATAAAGAGGTAGGGGATTGGAAGCCCGCCGAACCTAATGACCAAAATCTGGGCGGTAATTGGTGGACCGTTTTTCAGGATCCACAACTCGACGCGCTGGAACTCCAGGTCAATGTATCGAATCAGAACCTGAAATCCGCAGAGGCGCAATTTCAGCAAGCGCGAGCCGCCCTGCGCTACAACCGGGCCGACTACTACCCAACCGTGACGGCTGGGCCATCGGCGACCCGAACGCGCGTTTCTGCTAACGCTCCTACCGGTTCGCTGTTGCGCGGCGTCACCTACAACGACTTTGTATTCCCGTTCGACGTTTCCTATCAGGCCGACGTCTGGGGACGAGTTCGGAAAACCGTGGAGTCTTCTCGAGAGCAGGCGCAAGCCAGTGCCGCGGACCTGGCTACGGTTAACCTGAGCATGCATGCGGATCTGGCAGTCGATTACTTTCAGGCTCGCAGCCTGGATGCCCAGGAACAACTTCTGAACACTACGGTTACCCAGTACGAGCAAGCCCTGGAATTGAATGAAAGCCGCTTCCAGGGAGGTATTGCTTCGGAGGTAGAAGTTGAGCAGGCAAAGACCATACTTCAGACTACCCGGGCGCAAGCGATCGATGTTGGGGTGGCGCGAGCGCAGTTTGAACACGCAGTCGCAATTCTGATCGGAAAACCTCCCGCAGAGTTCAGCCTTCCTCCGCTACCCCTCACCGCACCGCCTCCCCACATCCCTGTTGGCGTACCTTCGCTACTGCTCGAAAGACGCCCGGATATTGCAGCTGCAGAAAGACTGGTTGCATCCGCCAACGCTCAGATCGGAGTTGCGAAGTCGGCCTACTACCCGACGATCAGCCTGGGCGCCTCGGGAGGATTTGAAAGCTCCAGCATAACTACTTTGCTTAATGGTCCTAGCGGCCTCTGGTCTTTTGGGCTGTCTGCCGTTGGGACCGTGTTTGACGTGGGAAGACGTCGCGCTCTCACCGACCAGGCGCGTGCGGCTTATGACTCTCAAGTCGCTAACTATCGACAGACGGTCTTGAATGGATTTCAACAGGTGGAAGACAATCTGGCGGCGGTGAGGATTCTGGAAAACGAGGCCCAAGTTCAGGACCAAGCGGTTGTCGCAGCCCAGCGTTCACTAGATCTTTCGATCACGCGCTACAAGGGCGGCGTTACAAGTTATCTCGAGGTGATTACCGCGCAAAATGCCGCACTTACGGATGAAGTGACGGCGGTCAATATTTTGGGACGCCGGATGGCCAACACCGTGTTGTTGATTCAAGCCCTCGGTGGCGGATGGGACCGATCAAGCTTGCCGGAGCGTCCTGAATGCTGCGGTAAGCTGGTGAGCAGCACGGGCTCAAACTGACTCTTCTGCCAGAACGGCATGGGAATCGGTTCGCATTAAAACGGGCGGTTGATGTTCGGTTCCCAGAAATGGTCGACAAAGTCATGGATCTGATTACCGATCCTGAGCAGATGACGACCTATTCGTCTGCCGGAGCAGATTGCCGAGGTGGCACAGGAAGCGGTACGGACGGAAAATGACAATGCAAAGCGTTCGCTTCGCGTTTGCCATTAGCAGACGGTTTCCGCAAGGCGATTGCCGCGAACGGAAAGTATTAGGAGACAGCAGGGGTTGATGCCCTCGATATCGGCAATCTGGTCGCGTTACTGTTTCTGAAGATCACTAAAATATTGCTGCCGCGTCGCGCACTTTCAGTTAGTTCTCACCCTGGGAGCAGTGGCAGGCAGTATGCTGTCCATTCTCTCGTCGTGGGGAATCGCCTGGTGTCAGAAGTCTCTCAAACCACCTTCTCCGTCGCGAACTCCCGGTCGTATCGAGCACCGGGCGGAGTCGGGAGCTGGGGGCTGGCAGCGCGTGTTCCCTTGGCGTTCGCGCGTCGGTAGGTGGCAATTTTGGCAGTGAGCAGGAGCGCTGACAAGCTTCCGAGGATAACGACGATAGCTCTCCAATCTCGCATCACCGGATCGTTCTTCATGAGGGTGAGTGCGAGGAAGACGCACAACAGGTGCACGCAGAACACCGGCAGCGAGGACTGGCCGAGCATCACCAGAGGCCGGACCGCAAACGGCCTCAGAACCGTTCGAAACCTGATCGCCAAGACTGCGACCGCAGTAAAATCGATCATCCGGCCCACGCCAAAATCCCACTTATCGAACAGCAGGCCGGACTTCCCGAAGGTGACGACCCCGGCTAGTTGCGCGTAGCGCAATACCAGAAAAAAAACCGCCACTATCGCCGCCGGAACCGCCATCTGCTTCACCCCGTCGAGGCGAAAATCGTTTTTAGCCCATCGCACGCCCAGCCACAGCCCGACTAACCACCACAGCTGCCATGCCCAGAGATCGAACGCGCCCATCTCGTTCAACGGGATGTGCAGGCCGAAGGCGCGACTTTGCACTTGATATACGAAACTCCGAAATCCGAACTGCGCGAGCAGCCAGAGGGTGAAGCCTCCAGTGAGGGCGTACTTCCATCCAAATCGCTCCCCCAGTGTTAGTGCGAAGGGTGTCAACGCGAGCAGTACGATGTAAATCGGCAGGATATCGAGGAGCGGCGGCCGGTAGAGCATCAACGCCGCATCGGTGAAGGCGCGTGTGTGGCCCACGGAAAAGTAGAAGTCGAGAAGATTATGCACTGCAGGCGTTTTGCCGTGCGCCGCAATCGGGGCTTCTATCACAAAGGCAAACGCCAGCAGCAACAGCTGGTAGCCGTACAGCTTTCCGGTTCGTATCCCTAACTTCCGCCACATCGCGCCGTACCCGTCGCGTTCGGCGATCCGGAAATAAATGCGGCCTGTAAACAGAGCGGAGAGAAAAATGAAGCCTTCTGTTGCGGCGAAAAACCCAAACGGCTGATTCACGTATGTGCTCAGGATGGTTGGCAAATGGGTGCAGGTGATCCACACCAGCATCAGGCCGCGAAGAGCATCGAGTTCTTCTATTCGCTGTGGCATCGCTTCCCCGTCATTACTTGTTCGCAAACCGGGCAATGTCCCCGCTGAACTTCTGCAAACCATGGGACTCTACGTATTGCCTGGCCTTCGGATCCTGCTTCAAATAGGCATCCCAGAACGCGAGCGTTTCGAGCTGCGCGCATTGGAATACCTGGACACGATGGGCTTCATCCCGAAAAAGGCCGGCGAATCCCATGTGCGTTCCACCCTCGAGTTCGACCTCGTATTTGTTGCCCGCGGGCCCTTTTGCGAATGCCTCACTTCGCCAAACTGGCTCCTCGCCAAATGGGCCGAAATCTCGCGAACCGTACATAAGCAGCATGGGCACACGAACGGCATCCCAAGAGCGCGCGCTCAGCCCCATGATGCCTTCCCCTTGAGGCGATAACAGCACGACGGCAGAGACCCGCTTGTCCGCAAAACTCTGCGGCGCGGCTTTTCCCGGCAGCAGTATCGTCGTGCCACCGATTAGACCAGCCGTATAAGCGCCGAATGAGTGTCCACCCACGCCGATATGCTGGAGATCGAGTTTGCCCGCGAGTTGCGGAGCAACGGTTTCGACGTGCTCAAGCGTATCGATGATGAAGGAAACGTCCTCGGGGCGGTTCTCCCATCCCCGGGGATCGCCGAGCGCCTGGCGCAGGGAGCCGCTGAAGCCGGAGTCGGCAACGGAGTCGGCGTGAGAAGGATGAATGCTCACATATCCGTAGCTGGCCCAGTATTGGCCGAGTCCGGAGTAAGCATCTTTGGATGCCATCGCACCGTGGGAAAAGATAATGACCGGAAACCGTCCTAAAGCAGCGGGATAATAGATTTTGATTGGGATGTTCTTATTGCGCGCCGGATCGTGTAACACAATATCGCCGACCGTCAGTACCTTATATGGCCCTGAAATCGGGGCGTATTGGCACCAGCCAGTGCGCGACCACAGGCAAGCTAAGACAACCGCAATGATTGCCATCCAACTGGGTTGCCTAGGACGCACAGCTAAGATTCCCTCCGCCATTTTCGCAACTGTTTCGCCACTAGTTTAGAGTTGGTCTCGGGAAACTTGGTTTCACGGAAAACACTTCCGAGCCCGCGATGGCGCGAAAGTTGGGTGCCGGAGCAAGAATAACGCAGCGGCTCGGTCGCGAGTAACCCTGAAATCTGAACACGAATGTCCGATCCGCTGCCACCCACATTCGACGTTACCTTTTCTCCTCCGGAGGGAAATGTGCGAACATCTTCTGCACTCCCTTGTCGAGATTCTTGGTGTTCTTTTGTGCATTGTTGGAAAGTGTGTCGCTGGACGAGCTCCGCCAGATTAAAGTCTTGGTCTTGGCGTCGAACAGATCGACTACGAGAGAACCGACCTGGTAGGTTTCAGTGGTCGTGGTTGCGTCTCCAAAGCCTCCGCCCCCGAATCTTCGCCAGCCCCAACCCCCTCCCAAGCCGTCATAAAAAGTGTTGAGGGTCTGTTGCTGCTGCGTGATCTCCACCGCTACGATAGAGACATCGCCGCCCGAGTCGACCTGGGTCCAGCCTTTTGCGGTTAGAGCCCCGTTCACAGCGTCCTTAATACGGTCGACCAATAGCGGATCTTTCGTTTGGACTTTCTCCCAGGAATACGTTCTGTATTGTCCGAAATTTGCGTTGTGATCGTAGTCGGTCTTCACCTGCTGGCCTAATGACACAGCGGTTAATGCCAAGAACATCGCGATCGAAAACAATATTGTGCTTTGTACCTTCATGATTTCTCCTTTAGTTTAGTTTGTTGAAAACATCCGGCAGGGCCGGCTTCGTTATTGCGGTTTGCCAGCGCTCCTGGCTGAGAGCGTGTGTTTTTCTGCGGCGGCAGCTTTGGCGGCATTTTGTTCGACTTTCGACGGCATAATCCGTATCTCGGAATTTTGTCCCTCGACCCAGATGGCGCTCAGGAAATCGACCTTGCCGTACTTGTTGAAAGTGACATCGCTTTGAGCCCGAGGAGTATTGGAGGTAGCAATTTCATACTCCACGTAGGCCGAGTGTGAGCCGTTGTCGTCCTCGACCAACAAAAGATTGGCATCCAGGTCAGGCTGAGTCACGGTGTAACTACCTGCAGGCATCTTTGCGTTGCCCGCATAAAACGCGGCTGGCGCGTTAAACTTCACGCTATTGATGATCTGCGCCATGCTGGGGATGGCACAGAGGACTGATAGCCATCCCATGGACACAATCAGTTTCTTTAAAGTGTTCATTCTGTTTTCTCCTAAGATTTCGGTCGTGTTTGGCTGGGCATTCAGACGAGAACGCCAAGCTCATAACCATGCATATGCACTAGGGATGCCAAACCTGAACACCGTAAAAGATCGCGGCAAGTGATGGAATGCAGGAACAATCAGCACTGCTACGATCGCGATTAGGCCCGAATAAACATGCGTCCCTCTAAACCCGGCCTCCCGCGGTCGACACTCGTCGGCCCGCAGTCATTCGCCGAGAAGGGCGTGAGTTCTGGGCGGCTACGTCATCTCGACGGATGGCCTGCAGAGCTCTAAACACTGCCCTGCCCCAACTACGCGGCTTTCCAAATTTTTGTGCTCAGTAAAGCTCGAATAGATCTCGAGTGTCGGCGGGCTGATAGCGCGTCGGCATTCGGACGGTCTCAAGGTTTCGCGTCACCGTTGAGAGCAGCGGGGTGTGGATTGGTATCAACATGTCGTGGTGTCGGAGGTTGCAGCAAGGCGACCGTCTATGGACCTTGAACTGCTGAAGATTTTGTGAAGATTAGCAGTCTGGGCGCTTTCTCCTATGGGCAGATGGAAAGCCCAACCATCGCTAGGAGTATGAGGTCGACTTTTGAAGGAGCAACAAAATGAAGAACCTGCGCAATGTGAGGCCCTCGTTTGCCTTCGTTACATTTGTTTGTGCCGCGGCGATATCGGGAACTGTCTCGCAAGCAGCGGGACAAGTGGGAACAGGGGAGACGGTCATCCAGAAGGCCACTGAGCAGTTTGAGAGCAGCCCCCTGAAAACTACACCTCTGGACAAGGGTGTGTGGATGTTTTCAGGGGACGGAGGAAATGCTACGGCGATCGTGGCGGCAAGTAGCACTCTGCTGATCGATAGCGGAATAGACTCGCGGGTTTCTGAGCTGGGCGATGCGATCTATAAAGCGACGGGGCGCCCGGTCACACGGCTGGTAAATACTCATTGGCACTTTGATCACACCGGAGGGAACATTTATTTCGGCTCCGGAGGCGTAACCATCTTAGCTCAGGAAAACGTGAAGAAGCGGCTATCTTCGGTGCAGAACGTGCCTTTCACAGGCTTGCGCGACGGCCGGTATCCAACCCAGGCGCTACCCACAGTGAATTATTCCGACAGCACGACCTTGCAACAGGATGCTCAGAAGTTGACATTGGTTAACTACGGTCCTGCACATACGGATGGAGACACAATTATCTACATCGCTCCGGCGAATATTGCGGTGGTTGGGGACATTTTCTCGAATCACTTTTACCCCATCATCGATCTGGCGTCGGGAGGATCTATCGATGGGATGATCCATTCCGTCGATCAAATTCTGGCGCAAACCAACGAGCAGACAAAGATCGTCCCAGGCCATGGGCCAGTCGCGACTCGTTCCGATCTACAGGATTACCGTGACATGCTGGTGCAGGTTCGGCAGCGCATCAAGGGTTTGGCGGCGGCAGGAAAAACAATAGATGAAGCAGCGGCCGCAGCGCCGATTAAAGACTTCGATGCCAAATGGGGCAGTGGTTACGTATCGCCGGATGTTTTTGTAAGAATGGTCTTCACTAGTCTGATTGACAGCAGCAATACGAATCGGTAGCCACATCACTCCCCGGTGCAAAGAGTCACAGTCATCGAGGGTTACTGTCATGATCGGCGATGATGGTTTTGTCGGAGGCATCCCCTTGCTCTTTCATCGCCGATCTGAAACCGCGGATACCTTCTCCGATTCCTTTACCGAGCTCGGGCAGCTTCTTAGGTCCGAACACAAGCAACGCAATTCCGAAGATCACCAACAGATGCGTCGGCTGCAATAGTCCTTCCATCATGAATCCCCCTTTTATCGAAAGTTTCAGAACATCTCAGTAGGAGACTTTGCAGGCGCCGCTTCCGTGCTCGGGAAACAGCGCCTTCCATCTCTCGATTTATCAGCGAACAGCTATCGCGGCAGGATCTCGAACTTTTCTGCTGGCATGGTTTGGATCGCGTTCTTATCGAGCTTCAAATGCGAATAAACCATTTCAGGAGGGAGCCGCCGGATCCACTGGTTGAGAGACATGTCCAAGACTTCGCTCGCCTTGAACAGCTCCAGAAACACCAGATCCGTATCGCCAGTGTTTTCCACGTAGTGACCAGCATTGAATGGAACGAAGCCGACATCGTTGGCATTGAAGTCCATGGTACGTGCCGATCCAACGGGCATAAACACCGTCATTCGCCCCTTCCCCGCCATCCAGAACTGCCACTCGGAGGCGTTGGGATGCCAATGGAGCTCACGCATACCTCCGGGCTTGATCGTATTCAGGGCAGCCGCAATATTCTTCGAGACAGGAAAGTTATGTGAATCGACGATGCGTATTTCGCCCCCGGTAGTTCGCTTGGTCGGCGCCATCGCTTCCATTTTGAAGGTGTACTGGATGGAAGACTGCACTTTCTGCCCGCCAACTGCTGCCCTATCCTCCGCCAATGACTTCGGCAAGTCTGCCGGAAAAATGTAAAGCGGACCAGTCGGTAGATTAGTCAGGGCGCTCTCCGGTAGTCCGAAGTTCTTCGACAACACTTCCGGAGGCGTATGCGCCACCCACTCCGAGAGAAGCATTGTACCGTCTTCCGAAAACATGCCTTGATCGAAGACCAGGAGAAACTCGCATCCGTCGGGCGCCAGGCCTTGGATAGAATGAGGATAGCCGGCCGGGAAGTACCAAAGATCGCCCTTGGTCACGTCGTCGATGAAGATTGTCCCATCCGGATTCAATAGCGTAACGCGGGCATTTCCATAGAGCATGATGGCCCACTCATCGGCCGTGTGCCAATGCAGCTCGCGAAAGCTGCCGGCGGTCAAACGCATGTTGACGCCCGCTAAATCCGTGGAAGACGGCAGTTCGCGCTGCGTCACCTGATGAGTCCAGCCGCCGTCTTGAACTCGCTTCTTGGTCAGATCGTAGGAGTACCAAATGGGACCGACATCCCCAAAATCCGTCGGGGGAGGTGTGTTTGAGTCGGGATTCTCGGCCAGAAGCGGCTTGTTCTCCTGTCCGGGGTTACTCAAGGAATGGTCGCCTTCTGCCTTTTGCGCGCCTTCCCGCGTTTGTGCGTGGGCGCTTAACCCGGCGAATGCAGCCGCAGCCAAAGCAGCCGAGCCTATTCCCAGGACGCTCCTTCTGGAAACTCCATCCTGCATCATCTTGTCTTTCTTCTCATGGTTCATCGCCTTTTCCTCATCCTTAGTGAATTCGACTGTATTCGTGCTATGTACGCAGGAACAAGGCAGAGCAAACACAACCTCACAATGCTTGCAAGCCGATTCAGCGTTGTACCTGCTGTAACGCTAAGCCGATTTTTTCGTCGGCGGACAAAACTCGACAATTTTTCCAAATTGCGCCGGCGGAGCCGTCTTCAACGGGCTGCGAAAGCGGGTCGGTATGTAAAACTCGATCACCTTTGCCACGACGACCTCCTTGATCGCTCGAACTCCAATAACCCAGGCAATCCATCCGCACCGGCAACGCAAGCAATGGCGCAGCCGAAGCTTGTGCAAAAGCGCTTTATGGATCGCGCCTGATCTTATCCACATAGCTCTCTCTCCAGGATGGTGCCGGAAGAGGGTTGCGTGCGTTTTTCCACCTCTCTCAGGCGACGTAGACCTTTCGAAAACATCGCCGAGGCCAGTGCTTTCATATCTGGATCTGCAACATCGGCAGCCCTGAGCAGTTCCTTGCCTGCGTCCTGCTGTCCGAACCTGCACCACATCACGCCGCAAAGAAACACATAATTGCTGTCCATCATGGTCTCCTCCCGTCCTGCCCTGTAGCATCAGCCGTATTTCCAGCACCGTCGGGGTAACGACCGATTCATCCATGGTGATTGCAATCGTGCTGCCAACCGCGAAGGTTGAGAACCGCGGACGCGCTTCCTAGTTGCGCCATGGGAGTGACGGTAAGGGGACACCCGCGACCGTCGCGACCTCGTGCCGTCTCGGCTAAATCCTGATGTAGGTGTAATGGCCTTCGGCCTGAAGAAGCGCAATAGCGGCGACCATGGACGCTACTACCAGGACTCCCGGAACGGTATGCGCAAGCATTTCCTTCGCGATATCTTCGGGCGATTGCGACAGCTGGTTGCGGGAGATGAGTACCCGCACCTGTTCTTCCAGGGCGGTATGGCAACTAAGAAACTGCGCTCCCCTCGATTGCAGCGCTTGCATGCTCGTGTCCTGATAGATGGAATCCTGATGGTCCGGATTCTTGGGGGCAGGCGCTTGTCTCAAGGAAATTTTGCTGCCGTAGAATAGGTTCTTCACCGCGGGCTTGCCTGTTGCCGAATCGGTTACCTTCAGCCAGTCGCCGATCTGGTACTTCTCCCAGACGTAGTCGTCGTAATTGAGCATATTGGCTGGGCCGTGCAGCGCTACCGCGATCTTGAGTTGCCGTTCCGGGATGCCGAAACCGAACCGCAGGCCATTGAAAGAATTCTTGACGTTGTTCAGGAATTTCCCGTCGCCAATCTGCACGACGTCATACAGCTGCTTGATCCGGGCCGGATGGTTCACGAGTTTCTGGAAGTCAGCGAGTTTCCACTCTGAAGTCGTCCATACCAGCTGAGCCTCCACGGCGTGGGGCGCGACGTCGAACAGGCCGAGTGCAGCCAAGCCTGCTGCAGCGCGGGATATTAACAATCTACGGGTTAGGTTGTTCATGGTTCTCCTGTTGCGACGGAGCGTCGTCAGCAAGCGACGCCACCATTGCGCCCACTACTTGAACAAAATCTTTGCCATCATTCCCTTGTCTTCGTGATTCAGCAGATGACAGTGAAACACCGACATGCCTTTGATGATGGGGTCGGTGAGGTCCAAAATGACATCCACGGAACCGGCATACGGAACATTCACCGTATCCAGCCACTCCGGATGCGCGAGGGGCACACCATTCTCCGCATAGGCCAGAAAATGCACCTGGTGTATGTGGAAAGGATGCAGTTCGGCGGTTCGATTGAGGACTCGCCAATGCTGATAAGTACCTACGCGGGCGCTGGTTATCGGACTTGCGTCCGGCGCGTACTTGCGGCCGTTGATGTAGAAGCCATTCTTGTCCTCGGTGAAGATGACGGTGAAGCCCGGCGCAGCTTGCTTCAGCGCCTCTACGTCGATCGGCTTATACAGCGGCGCACGCTCATCGATAGCATGAGGTTTCAGGCGTGCCGGTTGTGCATCGGTTTTATGCGGACTAGGCTGCGCTGAGCTTGGCTGTACCAGGTCGGCCAGCACCATCTCTGGATTTGGATCTCCGTCCGGACCTGTATTGACGCAGAGGGTTCGCAGGGCCTCATGTATGCCGGGCGGCGGACCAGTTACGATGGCTTCGAGCCGTCCCGCAGGCGCAAGTAATAAGTGATCGGTGACCCGCGTCGGATGTTCGGGATCGTGATAGGCGAGCGGCATGCCGTCAAGCGCCAAGATTTCAAACGTCTGTTCACCCAACTGCAGATCTAAATAGCGATCCGCCGAAGCGTTCACTACCCGCCAGAACTGCCGCTCGTTAGGCGCGATCTCGATTTGCGGTCGAACCACCCCGTTCACGGTAAAGATTTCCTCGACTGCCTCGGCTTCTCCCCCGCATCCTTTAGGTGGGATTTCAACAGCGCGCATGAGTTCGGCAGCATTCGGATCGTGATCGATGGAACGGCCGCGCACCACCATCACGCGCTCGCGGAGTCGTGCGACGCCAGGGACATAACGTTCCATTCCTTCGATGACGATGGCTCCTGACATTCCGTCCAATGCTTGCCGCTGACTCTCGCCATGAGGGTGGGTGTGGTACCAGAACAGGCCGGGAGGATGGTCGTGTGGAATTTCAACCGAGTAGTGCAGAGTCTGGCCGGGCCTCGCCATC
>Ga0210393_10003566_pt1 | contig 12477 bp, 5 predicted proteins | sample IncBWC27OmetaG_FD_160068 | JGI IMG/M metagenome (GOLD analysis project Ga0210393, IMG submission 160068) | Forest soil microbial communities from Barre Woods Harvard Forest LTER site, Petersham, Massachusetts, United States - Inc-BW-C-27-O ... | reverse complement strand
GCGGCTGAAGCTCCTGAATCCGAAAAGGAAAAGGACAAGGACAAGAAGGCGGCGGACAAGAACAAATCTGAACTTCAGAAGAAAGAAGAAGCGAAGAAAGAAGCAGCGGAGCGCGAAAAAGAATCCAAGGAAGTCGCCAAGAACTTCCGCATTGATCTCGAAGGCATTCAGAACCGTGTCGTCGCCCTTCCGGTGGCTCCAGCCAGCGTGACTGGGTTGGGAGCGGGAAAGGGTTTTCTCTACTATTCGAGCCAGCCGGTGCAGGGGCTCTCGGGGCCGCTCCCTGGCGAGGAATCCGCGCTGCACGCCTACGATCTGAAAGAGCGGAAAGAGAAGACGGTGATCGAGGGCATCGACCGCTGGGCGATGTCTTTTGATGGCGCCAAGATTCTGTACGAGGCGAAGGGCACTTACGGCATCATCGACTCCAAGCAAGACGCTCCCAAGAAGCCCGGCGACGGCGCACTCAACCTCGGAGGGCTGCGCGCGGAAATCGATCCTCCTGCCGAGTGGCAACAAATCTTCAACGAAGTCTGGCGGCAGGAGCGCGACTATTTCTTTGAGGCCAGCATGAACGGCGTGAACTGGGAGGCCATTCGCGATAAGTATGCGCCGCTGGTTCCTTACGCGGCCAATCGCTACGACCTTACCTACATTCTGGGAGAAGTGATCGGCGAACTCTCTAATTCCCATACCTACGTGGGCGGCGGTGACCAGCCCGATCTGCATGCGGTGAATGTGGGCCTGTTGGGTGTTGACTACGAACTCGACTCGGCCAGCGGCCTCTACCGTTTCAAGAAGATTTATCCGGGAGAGAACTGGAATCCACAAACCCGGTCTCCACTCACCGAGCCGGGCGTGAACGTTCGCGAAGGCGACTATCTGCTGGCTGTCAACGGGCGCTCGTTGCGCGCGCCGCAGAGTCCCGACGAATTGTTCGTCAACACCGCCAACGAGACCACGGCCATCACGGTGAATTCCAGGCCGGAGATGGAAGGCGCCCGCACGCTGCCGGTGAAGCCTGTCGGCGACGAGTATCAGCTGCGCGAAAACAACATGGTCGAGAGCAATCGAAAAAAGGTGGACGCCGCCACCCACGGGCGTGTCGGTTACATCTACATTCCTGACATGGGCGCTGACGGCCTGAACGCGTTCGTCAGGCAGTTCTTCCCCCAGATTCGCAAAGAGGGGCTGATCATTGACGTGCGTTACAACGGCGGAGGCTTCGTCGACCAGCTTATCTTTGAGCGCCTGCGCCGCGTTCTGGTCGGTATGGGCGCAGCCCGCAACTTTGAAAGCGGCACAATTCCGCCCGTCGTTTTCCATGGCTACATGGCCGCCATCACCAACCAGTACGCGGCCTCCGACGGCGACATCTTTAGCGAGTTCTTCAAGGTCTACAAGCTCGGGCCGCTCATCGGCGAACGCACGTGGGGCGGAGTCCGCGGCATACGCGGGGAAATTCCCCTGATCGATGGCGGCTACATCACCCGGCCGGAATTCGCCGACTACGGCCTCGACAGCAAGTGGGTCGTCGAGAACCACGGGGTCGCGCCCGACATTGAGGTCGACAATCGCCCCGATGATGTGGTCCGTGGTAAAGACGCGCAACTCGAACGCGCCATCCAGGAAGTGATGAAGCAGATCGAGGCCAAGCCCAAGAAACTGGCGCCACGGCCGCCTGATCTGCCGGCGTATCCGGAAGGGCCGGCGATGTAGCAAGGAGATTCAGGAAAACGCAGAGGCGGGGGCGCAGGAGCCTGCCTGCGCTGCGGTGGAGACTTCATCTCGAGCAAGTCGCCGCGCCAAATCCCGTGAGCAGAGCCCCAAATGCCCAACTTCCGTGCCACTCCAATGGCACGTTCGGGCTTTGACCAGGATGGTTACTGTTGGTTACTGTAGACACCATGATTTCCCCCAATCGTAACCTTGATGGACATTCTCGAAAAACTTCCGACATTTCTGACCGTGGGCGCGCTGGTGATTATTTTTGCGTGCCTCAAACGTCATGCGCGCTACGCCCGGCTCACGGTTTGGGCCGTGGGATGGGCGTTGGTCTTTACCCACTTCCTGGCGCAACTGCTCGAGCCTGATCGCGGACTCGTCAGTTCCCTTCTGCTGGCAATCGATTCGGTCGCGTTGCAGGCCGCGGCGGTTGCGTTTCTGGTTTCCGTCTCTTCCGTAGTTGAAAATTCCGCGAAGCGCACGAGCCTGCTGGTGGTGCTGGGTGTGCCTTCTCTGCTTTATTCGGCGTTGTTCTCCACCGGTTCGCATGCGCGCTGGCTGTACGTCCTGAGCTTGATTGCATGCTTTGGAGGCGCGACCGCATTTTTCTTCCGCGTGCATCGCAAGTTCTCGGGGTACGTGGCGGCGGTCACTTTCGTGTGCTCGCTGGTCGGAGCCTGGGCGATTCGCGCCGCGTTCCACGGGTCGTTTGTGGAAGGTGCAACGGCCCTGCTGGGCATTGGATTTGGTTTGCCCGGCGTTTTCATCTGCCGCAACTACTGGCGCAGATCGTTCGGCATCCTGACGATTTCCTGCGGGTTTCTGGGCTGGGGAGCGCTGTTTCCCATTCGCCTTTGGGTCGAGCGCTTCACGCCGAACCTGATTGTCCCTGGAGCGCTGTGGGATGTTCCCAAGCTTTTCGTCGCCTTCGGCATGATTCTCGCTATCGTCGAAGATAAATCGCTCTCGATCACGGGAATGCAACGCAGGGCGGAATCGCTCAATCATCAACTGGAACGCTTCGCATCCATCACCTCGCGTCTGTTGAACGGCACAAAACCGGAGGCGGTGTGCCCGGAGATCGCTACTGCCATCACGGAAGTGAGCAGCTTTGCCGCGGTCGTGGTTCAACTGGAAGACGTTGACGGACAGTTGAGCGTCATTGGATCGAGCGGATCGCAAATAGCTTTGCGCAAACTTCAGGCGACAGACTGGACTGCGGAGCGTATCCAAGCTGCATGCTCCGGGGCCCTGCGCATCGGCCACAACTCATTCTTGCTGCTGCGGGAAAAAACTGAACTGTCAGAGATCGTTGGTCGGGATCTGGATCCGGAGACGATTGGTCAGGAACAGTCGGAATCCGACACACTTTGCAGGAACAGTGCTGCCATCTTGATACCGCTCTGTTCGGGAATCGGCACCTATCTGGGATGTATTCGAATGCTAACGCGGGGACCTGTCCTGGGATTGGATGCTCTCGAGTTAGCGCGCATCGAGATGGTCGCCGCCGATCTCGCCGTGGCAGTGCAACTGAAAACTCTGCACCGGCAATTGGTGTGGTCCGAAAAGCTGGCGGCACTGGGTCAATTGCTCGCGGGCGTGGCGCACGAGCTGAACAATCCGCTGACCGTAATCATGGGATATGGCGAATTGATCGGCGACAAAATCGCCTCACCGCAGGCCCGCGATCAACTCACGCGACTGGTTAGCGAGACCCGCCGCATGAAGCGGATCATCGATAATCTGCTTCGCTTCGCGAGGCAAGGTGCGCGAGACACACACATTGTGCAGCTTTCTCCGCTCGTGCACGAGGTGCTGGCTTTGTGCGAGTACTACACTCGCAAACGCAAGGTGCATGTGGACCTCGATATCGCGCCGGGTCTTCCGTCACTCGCTGTTCATGAAGACGAGATCAAACAGATCCTGCTGAACCTGTTCAAGAATTCCAGCGACGCGCTGGAAGGTTTCGCGGGGAAAAAGCGCATCAGCATTCGCGCCTACCAGTCCGGCGCGCGCGCAGTGATCGAAGTGGAAGACAGCGGGCCCGGTTTTTCGAATCTGAATCGCGCGCTGGAACCTTTTTTCACCACCAAGCCAGCGGGAGAAGGCACGGGCCTTGGCCTGAGCGTCTGCTACGGGATTGTGAAACAACGCGGTGGGGCTCTGCGAATCGAAAACATAAGTCCCTTTGGCGCACGCGTCACCGTGGAGCTTCCGATCGCGGAGGCGCTGTCGCAGCCGCTTATGGCTGCGGTCGCGAACGCATAGTTTCTTGAATGGAGGCCCGGACACCCTCGTCGGGGAATCCGCCCGGCGGACGAGGGCGTCCGCCGCTCCACGATCCATGCGCTAGGAAGCTGTTCCTCACTCCCACTCAATCGTGCCCGGCGGTTTCGACGTGATATCGTACACCACGCGATTCACGCCCTTCACTTCGTTCACAATTCGCGTCGAAATATTTTTCAGCACTTCGTTCGACAGCGGAACCCAGTCAGCGGTCATTCCATCCTCGGAGCTGACGGCGCGAACCGCGCAGGTGTAAGCGTAAGTCCGCATGTCGCCCATCACGCCCACCGACATCACCGGCAACAGCACCGCGAACGATTGCCAGATTTTCGTGTAGAGCCCGGCGTTCTTGATTTCGGTCACCACGATGTCGTCGCACTCGCGTAGCAGGGCCAGACGCTCGGGGGTGACTGCTCCCAGTACACGCACCGCCAAGCCGGGCCCGGGGAATGGCTGCCGCTGCAGGATTTCGTCGGGCACGCCGAGGTCGCGGCCGATCTTGCGGACTTCGTCCTTGAACAAATCCTTCAGCGGCTCAATCAGCTTGAGCTTCATCTTTTTCGGCAGCCCGCCGACGTTGTGATGCGACTTGATCACCTGCGAGGGACCGCGCACCGAGCGCGATTCGATCACGTCAGGATAGAGCGTGCCCTGCACTAGCCATTTGACCTTACCTTCCTTCTTCTCGATGCGGCGGGCTTCTTTTTCAAATACTTTGATGAATTCGTTGCCGATGATCTTGCGCTTTTTCTCAGGGTCGCTCACGCCTTTGAGCTTGCGGAGAAAACGATCGGTGGCGTCGACTGCGTCGAGATGCAGGCCGAGCTTGTCGCGCAGAGTCTTTTGCACCTTCTCAAATTCGTTCTTTCGCAGCACGCCATTGTTCACGAATACACAGGTCAGGCGCGACTTGCCATTCTTGTCGCGCAGAGCTCGATCCACTAGAACCGCGGCCACCGACGAATCCACGCCGCCCGAGAGCGCGCAGATGGCGCGTCCCGTGCCCACCTGCCGTTTTACTTGCTCGACGGTCGAATCGATGAAGTGCTGCGGCGTCCACGTCGGCTTCGCACCGCAAATCTGGAAGATGAAGTTGCGTAGAATTTCCGTGCCCTGGCGCGTGTGGTGCACCTCGGGATGGAACTGCACCGCGAACCATCTTTTCTCAACATTCTGAATCCCAGCCACGGCATGGGCTGTCTTCGCCGTCAGCTCAAAACCGGGAGGCAGTTCCAGCGCCTCATCCCCGTGCGACATCCATACCGGAAGCTTTCTCGACAAACCCTGGAACAAAACTGACTCGGCAACTATCTCGACTTCCGCGTGGCCGTACTCGCGTTTGTCCGCCGGGCGCACCTTGCCCCCGAGCGTGTGCACCATGAACTGCAATCCGTAGCAGATGCCGAGCACGGGCAGGCCCAACTCGAAGAGGCGCGCATCGGCCGGCGGCGCGTCCTTGTCGTACACCGACCATGGTGCGCCGGAGAGCACGATGCCGGCGGGCGCGTAGCTTTTCACCTCCTCGAGCTTGGCAGTGCAAGGCAGCACGACTGAAAAAACATTCTGTTCCCGGATGCGGCGCGCGATGAGTTGCGTATACTGTGCTCCGAAGTCGAGGATGACGATGGACGGAGTGAGAGACGATTGGCGGAGGGACGATTCGCGGATCTTGGTTTGGTTTCCCACTGATGAGTATGTCAGATTCGCCTCAATCGTGTAAATGGCCGGGTAGAGACGTTGCTTCGAACGTCTCTCTGCCTGCGGCGTTGCGAACGATGGCGTCTGTGGCGGCGGCCGAGACGTAGCATGCTACGTCTCTACGGCGAGATTTGGCACGTCGCTCAGAATCGGCTCGTCGCGGTCAATGGTTGTGCGAGGCGCAGGCAAGGGCTCGGGCGCTGGGGGAGCGAGCAGCTCTTCCGGCATCTCCGCGATGCAAACGTATCCCGCCAGCCGTGCAATGTAGAGCCAGTCGGCGACTGCGAAATATGCCACCGTAATCAGAACGACGGCGGCCAGCAGGACGCGCGCGGGCACGATCTGTGCAAGACTCAGCGGCAGCGAAACGACCGTCGTCGCCACTACGAATATCGTCAGGTGCGCGAGGCCCGCCCAGGTGCTGACCGCGAAAACTGCCCCACTGCGCTCGCGGCAGAAAGTGACCGCGGCGGAAATCGCGCCTAGAGCGTCTTTGCGAGCATCGCCGTCGCGCACGGCAAACACTCCCGCCAACGACAGAACCCAGTTCAAAGTTGACCATGCCACGAAGATCAGTCCGGCGAGTGGAAAGAACAGGAGAAAAGCAATTCCACCGCCGGGGTTGGCAGGCGGCGGAGAGTTAGCCGAGGTCACGCCGGCCGAGGCCGTATCGGTCGAAAGGCTAGTTGAAACCAGATGCACCAGGATCAGCGCGCCCGCCAGGCCAAGAATCGCAGCCAGGGCCACGGCCGCGCGCAGGAAGTTCAGCCGCAGCAGCGACCCGAGGGGTGAGCCGTTTCGTGACTCGGCCGCTAGAACCGCGACTGGAACCGACTCCTCGTCGCCAATCGCCGACTTCCGCCTTTCAACGAAATAATCGATCAAGCTGCGAACCGTGGTGGCTCGCCCCATGGAAGCGGCAAACATCCACAGACAGGTGAGCGCGACGGCGGCTACCAGTTCAGCCATCACAATTCGAGGCGCGCTGCCGCGAAAAATGTGCCCGAGCGCTTGGCCAATCAGGATGGGCTGCCGCGTGCGCAGCAAAAGAATATCGCCGCCGGATACGGGCAGCGTGTCGAGGTATTCCAGAAGCGAAAACCCGACCAGAGCGGTCGCGATCGCACCCACGGTCCAGCGCCATGAAATTTCAGCCAGGGTGAGTGAGGGCCGGCGAAAAGCGGCGCGGAAGCCTTCTAGCGTTGGCGAGATGCGCGACATGCGTACTCAGGATAACTCATTCCCGCAGAAGGATAGGTTCACCGCGTTGGGCTCATCACAGCGGCTCACCTGACCACAAAGTTCAGCAGCTTCCCCGGGACGAAGATCGTCTTGATGATCTGCTTCCCTGAGATCGCAGCTTTCACTTTTTCGTCGGCCAGTGCGCGCTCCACTACAAGTTCCTGCGAAGCGTCCGGGGGCACAGTGACGCGGCCGCGCAGCTTGCCATTGATCTGCACCGGAATTTCGATTTCTTCTTCTTTAGCCAGCGCTGCGTCGTACTTTGGCCAGGGAGCCTTAAGCAAGCTTCCCTTTTCGCCCAGCATCTCCCAGAGTTCGCGCGCGAGATAAGGCGCGAAGGGCGCGAGCAGAAGCACCAGATCACGCTGCGCTTCGGCAAGAAGCGGAATCGGGATCGCTTTTTTCTCGATCGCATCTTCCGCACCCTGGAGAGTGTTCATCAGCTCCATGATTGCTGAGATACAAGTGTTGAAGTGCCATCGTCCCTGGAAGTCATCCGTGACGCGCTTGATGGTCTGGTGCAGTTTGCGCTGGATGGCACGCGCCTCCGGCGACAAATCCACGGGCACAGGCTTATTCCAGTCGGGATGCTCTGGTTGCGCGTTGCGAATCACGAACCGGTACACGCGTCCGAGGAACTTTCGAATTCCTTCAATCCCGGAATCCTGCCAGTCCAGATCTCGATCCGGCGGCCCGGCAAACAAGCTGTAGAGACGCGCCGCATCGGCTCCATAGCGCTCTACCGTTTCATCGGCCGTGACCACGTTGCCCCGGTTCTTCGACATTTTCGCGCCATCCTTGATCACCATGCCTTGCGTGAACAGGCGCTCGATCGGTTCGTCGTTCGTAATCATGCCCAGGTCGCGCATGAATTTCGTCCAGAAACGCGAGTAGATCAGGTGCAGAATGGCATGCTCGACGCCTCCGATGTATTGATCAATCGGAAACCAGTATTGCGCGGCCTTCCCGTCAAAGGGCGCGTGGTCGTTGTGCGCGTCCGTGTAGCGATAGAAGTACCAGGACGAATCCACAAACGTATCCATGGTGTCGCTCTCGCGGCGCGCCGGCCCGCCACACTTCGGGCAAGTCGTATTCACGAACTCGGGCACGCGCGTGAGCGGCGACGCGCCGGTGAGAGTTATATCCACGTTGTCCGGCAGCAGCACCGGCAAATCCTTTTCCGGCACCGGAACAATGCCGTCATTCTCGCAATAGACCATCGGGATCGGCGTGCCCCAGTAGCGCTGGCGCGAAATTCCCCAATCTTTCAGCCGGTAGGTGACGGCCGCCTTGCCGAAACCGTTCTGTTCCGCCTCGGCTGCCATTTTCTTGATCGCCTCTTCGCAGCTCAGGTTGCTGAACCGGCCGGAGTTGATCAGCATTCCTTCGTCCGTGGTAAACGGCAGCCGCGGCTCGGCCACGGTCTCCTCGGGATCGTTCGAGACCGGGAGAATAACGAGCCGGACTTCCAGATTGTATTTCTTGGCAAAGTCGTAGTCGCGTTCATCGTGCGCCGGAACGCTCATAATTGCGCCCGTGCCGTAATCCATCAGCACATAATTCGCCACCCAGATGGGCACACGCTCGCCGTTGTAAGGATTCACGGCGTAGTGGCCGGTATTGACACCGTGTTTCTCGATGGCGCCAATGTCGCCAACCTCTTTGGCCTTGCGCTGTTCGGCAACGAGCTGCTCAACAGCCGCGCCCAGCAGCTGGTTGTAGCGCGTGAAGCTGGCCACCAGCGGATGTTGCGGCGCGAGCTGCACCGAAGTCGCGCCGAAAATGGTATCGACACGCGTGGTAAATACACGGATCGTTGCGCCCGTGGTGTCATCGGCAACCTTGAAATCGATCAGGGTGCCTTCGCTGCGCCCGATCCAGTTGCGCTGCATGGTGCGCACTTTTTCCGGCCAGCCGCCGAGCTTATCGAGATCGCGCAGCAATTCTTCCGCGTAATCGGTAATGCGCAGAAACCACTGTTCCAGATCGCGCTGCTCCACCGGTGTATCTTCATGGCGCCAGCAGTTTCCATTCACCACCTGTTCATTTGCCAGCACGGTGCAGCACTGCGGACACCAGTTCACCTTGCTCTTCTTGCGATAGGCCAGCCCTTTTTCGTAAAACTTTAGAAAGAACCACTGATTCCAGCGGTAATACTCGGGCAGGCAGGTCGTCACTTCGCGCGACCAGTCGTAGGCAAAACCCAGGCGCTTCATCTGCGCCTTCATATGCGCAATGTTGGCCTGCGTCCACTCACGCGGCGGTGTGTTGTTTTTGATGGCGGCGTTTTCCGCGGGCAAGCCAAAAGAATCCCAGCCCATGGGATGCAGCACGTTATAACCATTCATCCACATGTAGCGGGCGAGCACGTCGCCGATCGCGTAGTTGCGCACGTGGCCCACGTGCAGCGCACCCGAAGGATAAGGCAGCATCTCGAGCACGTAATATTTCTTCTTCGCGGGCTTGGCGGGATCGGTTACAGGCTCGGTGGCGTAGAGCGCGGCATCCTGCTCCCAGCGTTCGAACCATTTGGCCTCCACGCGCTGAGCGTCGTAGCGAACGTCAGGTTGATCGGGGCGCGCATCGTCGCGGCCGTCGGTGGCGATCGTAGTAGCTTCCGGTTTTTCTTGCGATGGCATAGAAGAATAACAATTCTACAACGGACAGCCGCAGAGACGTTGCTTGCAACGTCTCTCTGACCATCGTCACGAATGCCTCCATCGGCAACCTCACCCAAGATGCACGTATGATTCTGCGCGCAGATGGTCACGAAATACCAGCCGCGCGAGCGGTAGTCCCAGTCACGAAGGCGGGCTGATTCGGTACGGCATTTGTCTTGCGAGCGTCACGGCTTGGAGCGCGCAGGTTAATGCCGATGCGCGCCTTGCCATTAAATCGTGATTTGCTCTTGGAGAGAGAGACGTTGCAAGCAACGTCTCTACGGACGGTTCTGATTTGGAATCTCTACTTCCACGAGGAAACTTCCCGCTCTTGACGCCGCCTGTTCTAAACTCTCGTTATTTCCTGGCAGGAGGATCCTTGTCGCCCGACAGCCCGGAGGGACGCGCCGAGAACCCGACGCCAGACCACGATCTCCACAAACATGCGCCGTCAACACCAATTCCACCGCACCAACTCGATCCCCGGTTTTATTACGCCGCACTCCTGCTGGTAATTCTGCTCGTCGCCGGAATTCGATTTCACCTGCGAACCATGCCTCTGGAACGCGATGAGGGCGAATACGCCTATGCCGGACAACTCATCCTGCAAGCCATCCCTCCCTACGCGCTCGCCTACAACATGAAGCTGCCCGGCACCTACGCGGCCTACGCCGCGATCATGGCTGTCTTTGGGCAGACGGCCGCCGGAATCCGTCTCGGGCTGTTGCTCATCAACGCGGCAACTATTGTTCTGGTTTTCCTGCTGGCGCAAAAGCTTGCCGGACCGCTGGCCGGATTCGTGGCCGGAACCACCTGCGCCGCGCTCTCGAATCTGCCTTCGCTTCTTGGATTCGCCGGCCACGCCACGCATTTCGTCGCGCTGTTCGCGCTCGCCGGAATTCTCATCTTGCTACGCGCTCTCAACGCCGGTCGTGGCCCGCTCCTCTTTTTCAGCAGCGGTTTGCTGTTGAGTGTCGCCTTCCTGATGAAACAGCCCGGCATCGCCTTCGCAGCTTTCGGCGCGCTCTATATCGCGCGCTGCAGCTGGAGGCAGCCGCGGCTCCTGGCTTCACGCGAAGCTGCATATTTGGCGGGAGTGGCTTTGCCCTTCGCCCTCACCTGCCTCGCCCTGTCGCGGGCGGGAGTATTCCAGAATTTCTGGTTCTGGACCTTCACCTATGCCCGTGAATATTCCTCCGAGACCAGCCTCGCGACGGCCTGGCAAGCGTTGAAGCAATCGCTGCAGTGGGTGCTGCATCCCTTCCCGCTGTGGGCCATCGCCGAGATCGGTCTGGTAACGCTCTTCTGGGACCGCCGCTGGCGCCCGCAGCTTTTCTTTCTGGTAACGTTGACCGTTTTCTCGCTCATGGCTGTGTCTGCCGGATTTTATTTCCGACCACACTATTTCATTCTCCTTCTCCCGGCGGCATCGCTCCTGGCAGGATTGGCCCTCACTTCCGCATACCGCTTTCTGGCGCAACGCCGGTTCCCAGCCAGCGCACGGATGATTCCTCTTCTGATTTTCATCGTCGCCTGCGCCTCCTCGCTCTGGGACGAGCGAGCCTTCCTGTTTGAACTCAACCCCGCAGCCGCGGCCCAGAAAATCTACGCAGCCAATCCCTTCGCCGAAGCCATCTGGGCCGCGAAAATCGTGCGTGCATCAACCACCGAAGCAGACACGATTGCTGTTTTCGGCTCTGAGCCCGAGTTTTATTTCCTCTCTGCCCGCCACTCCGCCACCAGCTATATCTACATGTACGACTTGATCAAAACGCAGCCTTATCAATCGCAGATGCGCCAGGAAATGAGGCGCCAGATCGAAACGGCTCGCCCCCGCGTCGTGATCTATGTCGACGACTGGGCGTCCTGGGGATGGCGCCGCGGTCAGGAGCAGGACGAGTTCTTTGCCTGGATGGAACATTACATCCACGATAACTACGAACCGATCCAACAAATCCCGATCAACGCCCTGCCAGCCCATCGCTGGGGTGAGGCGGCCAATCTCTATTTGTTCCGCCGAACCGAGCCCTAAGGGTGAATTGCTTCGTGATACATCGTGTCCTTCGTGGTTTACGCTCTCGCCATCGGCGAGCCATCCACGCCACCCCCGGCCACCCGCCGACCCGCCCTTTGCCAATCTCTCATTAGGCGGTAAACTTAAAGCTTCGAGGAGTATTCATGCTAGTCGTCATGCAGGCGCAAGCCACCGCAGAACAGGTTCGCGCCGTCTGCCAGAAAATCGAGAAACTGGGCTACCGCGCGCACTCCATGCCCGGAGCGCAGCGTACAGCCATTGGCATCACTGGAAACAAGGGAGAAGTGGAGCAAGGCACGCTCGAAGAAATGCCGGGCGTGCAGGAAGTCATCAAAGTTTCCAAGCCCTATAAGCTGGTCAGCCGCGACGTCAAGCAGGAAAACACCATCATTCGTTTTCCCGGCACCGCCGCCACCATCGGCGGACCGGGACTGGCCATTGTCGCCGGCCCCTGCGGCATTGAGACCCGCGAGCAGGCCTTCGCCGTCGCCGAGCGAGTGCATCGGGCCGGGGCACAGTTCTTTCGCGGCGGAGCTTACAAGCCCCGCACTTCCCCATATTCATTTCAAGGATTAGGTGAAGAAGGCCTGCGCATCATGGCGGAGATCCGCCAGCAGTTTGGCCTGAAGATTATTACCGAAGCCGTCGACTACGAATCGCTCGACCTGGTCGACGAATACGCCGACGTCATCCAGATCGGCGCTCGCAACATGCAGAATTTTTCTTTGCTCAAGCGCGCCGGACGCGCCAAGAAGCCTGTGCTGCTCAAGCGCGGCATGTCAGCCACGCTCGAAGAATTCCTCATGGCCGCGGAATACATCCTGAGCGAGG
>Ga0210393_10003565_pt1 | contig 12479 bp, 10 predicted proteins | sample IncBWC27OmetaG_FD_160068 | JGI IMG/M metagenome (GOLD analysis project Ga0210393, IMG submission 160068) | Forest soil microbial communities from Barre Woods Harvard Forest LTER site, Petersham, Massachusetts, United States - Inc-BW-C-27-O ... | reverse complement strand
ATTCCTCCATGCTGGTGCCGCCGATGACGGCGCGAACGGAGTCCATGAACTGCGCATCGGTTACCACCGGCACGCCCAGCTTCCGGGCCAGATAGCCTTTGCCCTGGTCAGGGGCGGAGTCGTTGCACACCACCAGCGAGGTCTCCAGGTCGACGGCGTCGCTGTAGGCCAGCCCGGCGTGCAGGATCCGCTCGACGAGTTCCTCGTGGGTCCGGCGCACCTCGGCGGCCAGCGCCACCCGCATGCCCTGCACCAACGGCCTGCCTGGGGCATACGGCCCCGGGTTGAGATAGGGGCAGGGCATCCGGGAAGCCAGCACCTTCAGTGGCCGCAGCTCGTCGTGGGTCACCCGGCCACTCGGCCACCGGCGCCGGGTCACCGGATGCACCGGCAGCCAGATGTCCCGTTCGCGTGCCCGGTCCAGTGCCGACGCCAGCACCCCGGTCAATACCAATGCGTCGTCGAAGGCGTCGTGTGGCCGTTCCTGCGTGACGCCCCAGTGCGCCGCGAGTGTCTCCAACCGCAGATTGTCGATGCCGAGGTCCAGCCGCCGGGCCAGCTCGACCGTGCACATGACGTTGTCGACGGGGAGTTCGGTTTCGGCGAGCTCGGCCTCGGCGGCGAGGAATGCGTAGTCGAAGGTGACGTTGTGTGCCACCAGCGTGCGGCCGCGCAGCACCTCGATCACGTCGCCGGCGATGTCGGCGAACTGCGGCTGGTCCTCGAGCATGGCGGCGGTCAGGCCGTGCACGTGGGTGGGACCCGGGTCCACCCCGGGGTTGAGCAGGCTGACAACGGATTGCTCCACCTGGCCGTCGGCGTCGAGGCCGAGTGCGGCAAGGCTGATGATCCGCGCCTGACCTGGGCGGAAGCCCGACGTCTCAACGTCGACGACGGCCCAACCCCCGTCCGGCACGCTAGCCGGGCGACCCCAGGACACCCCGTTCATAGGCTGAGGATGGCACGTCGGACCGACATCACCTGGTCGCTGCGCGTCGTGTCGGCACTTTAAATCGATGAGGGCGACCCGCTGCACTCGGCCAAAAAGCGCCGAGCTTGCGATCGCCCTTAAACTGCGCGGGTGGTCACCACCCGGGCACGTCTGGCGCTCGCCGCAGGAGCGAGCGCGCGGTGGGCGTCGCGGGTCACCGGGCGCGGGGCTGGGGCGATGATCGGCGGCCTGGTCGCCATGACGCTGGACCGTTCGATTCTGCGTCAGCTCGGGGCAGAGCGGCGCACCGTCGTCGTCACCGGCACCAACGGCAAGTCCACCACCACCCGGATGACCGTGGCCGCTTTAGGGACGGTGGGAGCTGTAGCGACCAATGCGGAGGGGGCCAACATGGATGCCGGTTTGGTCGCCGCACTGGCCGCAGACCGTAGTGCCGTGCTGGCGGCACTGGAAGTCGACGAGATGCACGTGCCGCACGTCTCCGACGCGGTTGAACCCAGCGTCGTCGTCCTGCTCAACCTGTCCCGCGACCAGCTGGACCGGGTCGGCGAAATCAACGTGATCGAACGCACGCTGCGGGCCGGCCTGGGCCGCCACCCGAACGCGGTCGTCGTCGCCAACTGCGACGACGTGCTGATGACCTCGGCCGCCTACGACAGCCCGAACGTGGTGTGGGTGGCCGCGGGCGGCGCCTGGGCGAACGACTCGGTCAGCTGTCCGCGCAGCGGCGAGGTCATCGTCCGCGACAAGGGCCACTGGTATTCCACTGGCGCCGACTTCAAGCGACCCAGCCCGCAATGGTGGTTCGACGACGAAACCCTTTACGGGCCCGACGGATTGGCCCTGCCGATGCGGTTGACGCTGCCCGGCGCGGTGAACCGCGGCAACGCCGCCCAGGCCGTGGCCGCCGCTGTCGCGTTGGGCGCAGATCCGGCGGCGGCCGTGGCGGCCGTCTCGGCGGTCGACGAAGTTGCCGGACGCTACCGGACCGTCCGTGTCGGCGCGCACGCGGCGCGGATCCTGCTGGCCAAGAATCCCGCGGGCTGGCAGGAAGCGTTGTCGATGGTGGACAAGCACGCGGCCGGGGTGGTCATCGCCGTCAACGGCCAGGTGCCCGACGGCGAGGATTTGTCGTGGCTGTGGGACGTGCGCTTCGAGCACTTCGAGGAGACGGCCGTAGTAGCCGCCGGCGAACGCGGCACCGACCTGGCGGTGCGGCTCGGGTATGCGGGCGTCGAGCACACGTTGGTGCACGACACCGTGGCGGCCATCGCGTCCTGCCCGCCCGGGCGGGTGGAGGTCGTCGCCAACTACACCGCGTTCCTGCAGCTACAGCGGGCGTTGGCGCGTCATGGCTGACTCGGGGTCCCTTTCAAAAGTGCGGATCGGGCTGGTGCTGCCCGATGTGATGGGCACCTACGGCGACGGCGGCAACGCTTTGGTGCTGCGCCAACGGCTGCGGTTGCGCGGTATCGCCGCCGAGATCGTCGAGGTGACGCTGGCGGACCCGGTGCCGGAATCGCTGGACCTGTACACGCTGGGCGGGGCGGAGGACTATGCGCAGCGGCTGGCCACCAGGCACCTCGTCAAGCACCCGGGGCTGCAGCGCGCCGCGGGCCGCGGAGCACCCGTGCTGGCGATCTGTGCGGCTATCCAGGTGCTCGGGCATTGGTACGAGACGTCGTCCGGGGAACGGGTCGATGGTGTGGGCCTGCTGGATTTGACCACCGCCCCGCAAGACAAGCGCACTATCGGTGAACTGGTGACCAAGCCGTTGCTGGCCGGCTTGAGCCAACGGCTCACCGGCTTCGAGAACCACCGCGGCGGAACGGTTCTGGGCTCGGCGGCCTCGCCGTTGGGCGCGGTGGTCAAGGGCGCGGGCAACCGTGCCGGCGACGGCTTTGACGGTGCGATTCAAGGCAGTGTTCTCGCCACCTATATGCACGGACCGTGTCTGGCCCGCAACCCGGAGCTGGCCGACCTGCTGCTGGGCAAGGTGGTGGGTGAGCTGACACCACTCGAGTTGCCCGAGGTAGATCTGTTGCGCCGGGAGCGGCTCGCGGCTCGGTAGGCGCTGGCGCCCGTCTAAACCATGGCCCGGCGGCCGGTCAGCGCGCGGCCCAGGGTCAACTCGTCGGCGAACTCCAAGTCACCGCCCATCGGCAGCCCGGACGCGATCCGCGTCACGGTCAGACCGGGGATGTCGCGCAGCATCCGCACCAGGTAAGTGGCGGTCGCCTCGCCCTCGGTATTGGGGTCGGTGGCGATGATTACCTCGGTGATGTCGACATCGTCGACCCGCTCACCGATACGGCTCAGCAGCTCGCGGATCCGAAGTTGATCGGGACCAACGCCGGACAGCGGATCAAGCGCACCGCCCAAAACGTGGTAGCGGCCACGGAATTCGCGGGTGCGCTCGACGGCCTGGACATCCTTCGGCTCCTCGACGACACACACCTGCGACCCGTCCCGGCGCGGATCGGCGCAGATCCGGCACCGCTCGTCGTCGGAGACGTTGCCGCACACCGCACAGAACCGCACGCCGTCGCGGACCTTCGCCAGCACGGCGGTCAGCCGGTCGATATCCGCGGGCTCGACGGATAACAAGTGGAACGCGATGCGCTGAGCGCTCTTGGGTCCGATACCCGGCAGCTTGCCGAGCTCGTCGATCAAATCCTGGACGGGTCCCTCGAACATGACGCTAGAAAGTCAGAGCCCCGGCATTTGAGTTGGTGGCGCCGGCGGTTGGCCCGGAGGGCCGCCCAAGCCACCGGCCAGCGACCCCAGCTGCTCCTGCGCCATTCTGGTGACTTGCTTGGAAGCGTCGGCCATGGCGCCGACGATCAGGTCCTGCAAGGTCTCGATGTCCTCGCGGTCGACGACCTTGGGATCGATCTTCACCGCGACCACCTCGCCGCTGCCTTTGACGACCACCTCGACCAGACCGCCACCGGCTTGACCGTGCACCTCGGAGTTCGCGAGCTGCTGCTGAGCTTCCAGTAGCTTTTGCTGCATCTGCTGCGCCTGGGCCAGCAGCGCCGACATATCGCCTCCGGGTTGCATGACAATCCCCTCGCATCTTGGTCTCGAGTTGGTTTCGCCTGTGGATATCGGGCGATTCGAAACACCCAGCGTAGACCGCGCGACGTTACCTTTGCGCCGTGGACCAACGAGTGAGCAGGCGTGTCGGGATCAAAATGGTGGTCGGCGTACTGGTTGCTGCGTCGACACTGATCATTCCGACCGCGACCGCGACCCCTTCCAATATCGCCGGCATGGTCGTCTTCATCGATCCCGGCCACAACGGTTCCAATGATGCTTCCATCACCCGCCAGGTCCCGACCGGTCGTGGTGGCACCAAGGACTGCCAGACCAGCGGAACGTCGACGAACGCCGGATATCAGGAGCACACGTTCAACTGGGACACCGCGCTGCGGGTTCGCGCGGCGTTGAATGCTCTGGGCGTGCGGACTGCCATGTCGCGCGATAACGACACGGCCGTAGCACCGTGTGTTGATGCGCGCGCCAATATGGCCAACTCGTTGCGCCCCAACGCGGTCCTGAGCATCCACGCCGACGGCGGCCCACCGTCCGGCCGTGGATTTCACGTCAACTACTCGGCCCCACCACTCAACCAGGTGCAGGCCGGGCCGTCGGTGCAGTACGCCCGGATCATGCGCGATCAGCTGCAGGCCGCGGGCATTCCCCCTTCTAACTACATCGGGCAGGACGGCCTGTACGGGCGTTCTGACCTGACCGGCCTGAACCTGGCGCAGTATCCGTCGATCTTGGTCGAGTGCGGCAACATGAAGAATCCCGCGGATTCGGCGCTGTTGGAGTCACCCGAAGGCCGGCAGAAATACGCCGACGCATTAGTCCGCGGTATTGCGGGCTTCCTGGCCACCCAGGGCCAGGCGCGCTGAGCCCGATTACCCGGCCCTCCCCCGCAAGCGGGATCGCCTGCGCGGCCAGATCGGACGCGCCCGCAACTCCGACTAACCAATAAAAGAGGACGCGCCCCAAAAACGTCCAGTCCAACGGACCCATCTCTCGCGCGAGCTGCTGAGTAGATGGCGCGCAGCTCTTGAGCGGCAACCCAGGTCGCAGCGACTTGGCCACCCTCAGCCATACGGTCTAGGTTTCTAGTTCCTTCTTCAGGTTGGCCAGCACCTCGGCCTGAATCTTCTTCAGACCCAATGGCGCAAAGGTCTTTTCAAAGAAACCCTTGACGCCGCCCGCACCAGTCCAGCTGGTCTTCACGGTGACGCTGGATCCGGGGCCCGCAGGAGCCACCGTCCAGTTGGTGACCATGGACGAATTCGCGTCCTTCTCGATGACGGTATGGCCGGCGACGTCAACGTTGACCTGCACATCGCGGACGCGTGATTTGGTGGCCTGCAGCTTCCACTTGGCAACCGTGCCCGGGCCCTGCCCGCCCTGCAGGACCTGGTACTCGCTGTACTGCGGGGACAGGATTTTCGGGCGAACCTTCTGATAGTCCGCCACCGCGGCAAGTGTGGCCGCGGGCTCGACGTTGATCAAGATTGTGCTGGCCGCGCTCACCTGGCCCATCAGGCGCAACTCCTCTTCGTGATGCCGCCCGCGCGGGTGCACGGGCTGTTTTCGAAGACTAGGGTATATGTGGTGCCTATCCCTGGATCTGCACTCTCGGCTCACATGGCGGGCGTTGATCGGCTGATGGCGAGTTATCGATCCATCCCCGCAACGTCCGCCGTTCGGCTCGCCAAGCCCACCTCAAATCTGTTCCGCGCCCGCACCAAACGCGATGTGCGCGGCCTGGACACCTCGGGGCTGGCCAATGTCCTCGGTGTCGATCCGGAAACTCGCACCGCCGATGTCGCCGGCATGTGCACGTATGAGGATTTGGTGGACACGACCCTGCCTTACGGCCTTTCGCCGCTGGTGGTGCCGCAGCTGAAGACCATAACTCTCGGCGGTGCGGTCAGCGGCTTGGGTATCGAATCGGCATCGTTTCGTAACGGTCTCCCACACGAATCGGTGCTGGAGATGGACATTCTCACCGGCGCTGGCGAATTGCTCACCGCATCTCGCAGCCAGCACACCGAATTGTTCCGCGCGTTTCCCAATTCCTATGGGACACTGGGGTATTCAACCAGGCTTCGAATCGAGCTGGAGCCCGTAGCGCCGTTTGTGGCACTCCGGCACGTCCGGTTCCGCTCGTTGCCCGACATGGTCGCGGCGATGGAACGCATTATCGACACCGGCGGACAGGGCGGCACTCCGGTGGACTACCTCGACGCGGTGGTGTTCAGCCCTGATGAGAGCTACCTGTGCGTCGGCAGGCGGACCACCACCCCAGGACCGGTCAGCGACTACACCGGGAAAAACATCTACTACCGCTCAATCCAGCACGACGCACCCGGCGTGGAAGCCACCAAAGATGACCGGCTGACGATTCACGACTACTTCTGGCGCTGGGACACCGATTGGTTTTGGTGTTCACGCGCGTTTGGCGTGCAGAACCCGCGGTTGCGGCGCTGGTGGCCGCGCCGCTACCGACGCAGCAGCGTCTACTCGAAGCTCGTGGCCATCGACCAGCGCTTCGGTATCGCCGACCGGATCGAGGCGCGCAACGGTCGTCCCGCGCGTGAACGGGTGGTGCAAGACGTCGAGGTTCCAATCGAACGGGCCGTCGACTTCTTGGAGTGGTTCGGCGACCACGTACCCATCACACCGATCTGGTTGTGCCCGTTGCGGCTTCGCAATCACGAAGGCTGGCCGCTGTATCCGATGCGACCCGAACACACCTACGTCAACATTGGATTCTGGTCCTCGGTGCCGGCCAATGCCGCCCAAGGCGCAACCAACCGGGCCATCGAGGCGAAGGTGAGTGAGCTCGACGGGCACAAATCGCTGTACTCCGACTCCTTCTACACCCGCGAGGAGTTCAACGAACTCTACGGCGGCGAGGCCTACAACACCGTCAAGAAGACCTACGATCCCGATTCGCGTCTCCTCGATCTCTATGCAAAGGCGGTGCAACGGCGATGACGACGACTAGAGAGCCCGAACGTCCCACCAAGTCGGGCAAACTGAGCATGGCTGAGATTCTGGAGATCTTCACTGCTACCGGGGGCCAACCGCTGAAGTTCACCGCGTACGACGGCAGCACCGCCGGAAGCGACGACGCCGAACTCGGCCTGGATCTCCGGTCGTCCCGCGGCGCCACTTACCTGGCCACGGCTCCTGGCGAACTCGGTCTCGCCCGCGCGTACGTGTCAGGTGATCTTCAGGCATACGGCGTTCATCCCGGCGATCCGTATCCGCTGCTCAAGTCGCTGACCGACAGGGTCGAATTCAGGCGGCCGTCGGCGCGGGTGCTGGCCAACGTCGTCCGCTCGATCGGCATCCAACATATGTTGCCCATCGCACCACCGCCGCAGGAGGCGCCGCCCAGGTGGCGCCGGGTCGCCGATGGCGTGCTGCACAGCAAGACCCGTGACGCCGAGGCAATCCATCACCACTACGACGTCTCCAACACCTTCTACGAATGGGTGCTTGGTCCGTCGATGACCTACACCTGCGCGGTCTATCCCACCGCCGACGCGACGCTGGAAGAGGCCCAGGAGAACAAGTACCGGCTGATTTTCGAGAAGCTGCGGCTGCAACCGGGCGACCGGCTGCTCGACGTCGGCTGCGGCTGGGGCGGCATGGTGCGCCACGCCGCGCGATGCGGCGTCCAGGCGATCGGCGCCACCCTTTCGGCCGAGCAGGCGAAGTGGGCGCAACAAGCGATCGAGGCCGAAGGGCTCGCAGAGCTGGCCGAGGTGCGGCATTCCGACTACCGCGACGTGCACGAGACAGAATTTGACGCCGTTTCGTCAATCGGCCTGACCGAGCACATCGGCGTCAAGAATTACCCCGCCTATTTCGGCTTTCTGAAGTCGAAGTTGCGCACCGGCGGGCTGCTGCTCAATCACTGCATCACCCGCCACGACAACAAATCGACCTCCTTTGCCGGCGGGTTCACCGACCGCTACGTGTTTCCGGACGGGGAGCTGACCGGGTCGGGCCGCATCGTCACCGACATCCAGGACGCCGGTTTCGAGGTGCTGCACGAGGAGAACTTCCGGCATCACTACGCGATGACGCTGCGTGACTGGTGTCGCAACCTGGTCGAGCACTGGGACGCCGGAGTCGCCGAAGTCGGGTTGCCCACGGCCAAGGTGTGGGGTCTGTACATGGCCGCGTCACGGGTGGCCTTCGAACGCAACAACCTTCAGCTGCATCACGTACTGGCGGCCAACCTAGACGAGTGGGGCGACGACAGTCTGCCGCTGCGGCCATGGTGGCAGCCGTAACCTGATCGCGGTCAGCCGTTGTCGATGCGACGGGCACCCAGTTCGCTTTGCAGCAGCTCGAGCGCGACCTCTTCGGGGTCGCGACGCGGCGCCGACGGGTCGCTGCGGCCCGCTTCGGCGAGCATGTGCTCCTCTTCTTCCCGCTGAGAGGAATCCGCATCCGCCGACTCGCTCGGGGGCGTTTCCTCCACTTCGGCGGTTTGCGGATTAGTTCCCCCGCTGGGGGTTGGTACCGCCGCTGCGGGCGCCGGTGCGCCGGCCTCACACCGCACTCGCCAGTTCACTCCCAGCGCGTCTTTGAGCGCTTCGGCGATGACGTCGGCGTTGCGCTGTTCGGACAGCCGCTTGGCCAGCGGCGCCGATGCGTGGCTGAGCACCAACGTGTTGCCGTCCACCGAGCGAACGGTGGCGCCCGCCAGCATCACCTCGGTGGTACGGCTGCGCTGGCGCACCTTGTCCCGCACCGTCGGCCACATGGTTCGCACCGCGGCCGCGTTGAGTTCACCTGGGGCAGAGACTGATTCAGTGGCGGCTTCGGGTGCCGGCACCGGCGGCGGTTCGGGCACCGGCTTGGGCTTCGGCTCCGCTTTGCGCGACCGGACGGGAGCAGCCGCAGGCTCGGCCGCCGCGGGTCGTCGGGGCACTCCCCCAGAGGGCGGGGGCACTCCCCCAGACGGAGGGACCCCCACCTGCTTGTGGGGAGGTGGGGGTGCAACGCTCTCGGAAGCGGGAATGGATATGTCCAGCCGGGTCTCGATCCGCTCGACGCGTTGCAGCATCGCCGACTCGGCATCACTGGCCGAGGGCAGCAGCAGGCGCGCGCAGACCACTTCGAGCAGCAGACGTGGCGCCGTCGCACCGCGCATCTCACCCAGCCCCGCCTGCACCACCTCGGCGTATCGCGTCAGTGCCGCCGGCCCGATCCGCGCGGCTTGCTCACGCATCCGATCCAGCATGTCCTCCGGTGCGTCCACCACGCCGCGGGTTGCCGCATCCGGAACCGCTTGCAGCACGATGAGATCGCGGAATCGCTCCAGCAAGTCGGTGGCAAACCGCCGTGGGTCGTGGCCGGCGTCGATCACCGATTCGACCGCGCCGAACAACGCGGCGGCATCCGAAGCGGCGAGAGCATCGACGGCCTCGTCGATCAGTGCGACGTCGGTGACGCCCAGCAGGCCCAGCGCCCGCGGATAGGTCACATGGTTACCCTCGGCTCCGGCCACCAACTGATCCAGCACCGAGAGGGTGTCACGTGGCGAACCCCCGCCGGCGCGGATCACCAGCGGATACACCGCATCGTCGACGACGACACCCTCTTGCTCACAGATCCGCCCGATCAACGCCCGCATGGTGCGCGGCGGCAACAGCCGGAACGGGTAGTGATGCGTGCGCGACCGGAACGTGGGCAGCACCTTCTCCGGTTCGGTGGTGGCGAAGATGAAGATGAGGTGTTCGGGGGGTTCCTCCACGATCTTGAGCAGCGCATTGAACCCCGCCGTGGTCACCATGTGCGCCTCGTCGACGATGAACACCCGGTAGCGCGACTGCGCGGGCGCATAGAACGCGCGGTCCCGCAGTTCGCGGGTGTCGTCCACGCCGCCGTGGCTGGCGGCGTCGAGCTCCACCACATCGATGCTGCCAGGCGCGTTGGGAGCCAACGCCACGCATGAGTCGCAAACCCCGCAGGGGTTGGCCGTCGGCCCCTGAACACAGTTCAACGACCGGGCCAGGATGCGCGCTGACGACGTCTTTCCGCAGCCGCGCGGCCCGGAGAACAAGTACGCATGGTTGATCCGACCGGCTTCCAGGGCGATGGACAGCGGTTCGGTGACGTGCTCCTGCCCCACCACTTCGGCGAAAGTTGCCGGCCGATACTTGCGGTAGAGGGCCACGCTCAGCAGGCTACCGACGCTCGGTGACGCAAGCCCGACTGGCATCGAGTGTGCATCAATGGCTTCCAGTGCGAACGTAGGACGAGATTTCGGCGGTCTTGTCCGCCGTCAGCGCACACTCCACGCCCCCAGCGCACAGTCAATACCGTCAGCGCACACTCGACGCGGACGGGGCCAAGTTCAGCATCCGCTCCGAAGCCGCCAGCAGCGCACAGGTAGCCAGCCCGTCGACCGCGTCGCGCAGGTCCGGTATCGACGGGAAGGTGGGTGCGATCCGGATGTTCTTGTCGTCCGGATCTTTCCGGTACGGGAAGGAGGCACCGGCCTCGGTGACCGCGATACCGGCGTCCTTCGCCAGGGCGACGGTTCGCCGCGCCGTGCCGGGCAACACGTCGAGGCTGATGAAGTAACCGCCCTTGGGTTCGGTCCACGAGGCGATCTTGGATTCGCTCAACCGGTGATCCAGGATTTCGGCCGTCAAGGCGAATTTCGGCGCCAGAATCTGCTGGTGGCGCAGCATCTGCAGGCGGACTCCGTCGGCGTCGCCGAAGAAACGCAAATGCCTCAGCTGATTGACCTTGTCCGGCCCGATCGACTTCTTCGCCGCGTACTGCAGATACCAGGCGATGTTGCCCAGCGATCCGCCCAGGAAGCTGACGCCGGCGCCGGCGAAGGTGATCTTCGAGGTGGACGCGAAGACGTATGGCCGATGGGGGTTGCCGGCCTTGGCGGCCAGCCCGAGTACGTCGACCTGACGGATGAAGTCATGCGTCAGGGTGTGCACCGCATACGCGTTGTCCCAGAACAGCCGGAAATCAGGTGCAGCCGTCCGCATCTGGACGAGCCGGCGAACCGTCTCCCAGGAGTAGGTGACGCCGGTGGGGTTGCCGAACACCGGAACGGTCCACATTCCTTTGATCGCCGGGTCGACGGCAACCAGCTCTTCGATCAGGTCCACGTCAGGACCGTCGGCAAGCATCGGGATTCCGATCATCTCGATGCCCATGGTCTCGGTGATGGCAAAGTGCCGGTCGTAGCCGGGGACGGGGCAGAGGAACTTGACGCTCGGCTCATCTTTCCAGGGCCGTCGTGAATCCACGCCGCCGTACAGCATCGAGAAGACGACGAGGTCGTGCATCATCTCCAGGCTGGAGTTGTTGCCGGCGATCACGTTCTGTACCGGGATGCCGAGCAACTCCCCGAAGATGGCCCGCAGCCCGGGCAGGCCGTGCAGGCCGCCGTAGTTGCGGGTATCGGTGCCCTCGGCGTCCCGGTAATCGTCGCCGGGCAGGCTCAGCAGCCGGTTGGACAGGTCGAGCTGCGCGGGGGACGGTTTGCCGCGCGTTAGGTCCAAGGCCAGCTTCTTGGCTTGCAGCTCGGCGTAATCCTGCTGGTTGCGGGCGTGTAGAGCCGCTAGCTCTTCAGGGCTGAGGGAATCGAACGCCACCAGGGGACCTTTCGCTGATCGCACACCGTGGGGTTCGGGGGTCATGCAAGCCCCCGACGTAGGGGACCCCGCGCACCCGACAGAGCCCATTGACCCTTGCTGCCTTCCGGCCCTGGGGGAGTTCACAGGATAGACGCCGCGCGGGGTCCATCGCGAGTGTAATACCTGGCCCGAAGCAAGCGACGTGCGACCGGCGGCGGCCGCGGCACACTCGGTTACCATGGCCACGGAGGATTCGCCTAGTGGCCTATGGCGCTCGCCTGGAACGCGGGTTGGGTTAACAGCCCTCGCGGGTTCAAATCCCGCATCCTCCGCCAGTAGTCCGCGGCGCGGCCGAACAGGGTGTTGTTTGGAATCGGTTTGGGCTGCGTTTAGGCTGACGTGGGCTCACCAGCATGAGGAGGCGTATGGGGCGCAAGGTCGCCATACCGTGGCACTTGTTGTTTTCGATCGGTGCCGGCGTCCTCTATTTCTTCTGCGTGCTGCCCCGCTGGTACGAGCTGATGGGCGACATGCCGCACGCACTGGGGATGGCGGGCCGCATCGCGTCGGGCGCACTCATCGCACTGGCCGCGCTGCCCGTGGTGTTTACCCTGCTGCGCACCCGCAAGCCGGAGCTGGGCATCCCGCAACTGGCGCTGTCTATACGGGTCTGGTCGATCGTGGCCCATGTGCTGGCAGGGGTGCTGATCATCGGCACCGCGATCAGCGAGATCTGGCTCAGCCTGGATACTGCCGGGCAGTATCTGTTTGGCATCTACGGCGCCGCCGCCGCGATCGGCGTGCTCGGAATTTTCGCGTTCTATCTGTCGTTTGTCGCCGAGCTGCCGCCGCCACCGCCGAAA
>Ga0210393_10003564_pt1 | contig 12481 bp, 10 predicted proteins | sample IncBWC27OmetaG_FD_160068 | JGI IMG/M metagenome (GOLD analysis project Ga0210393, IMG submission 160068) | Forest soil microbial communities from Barre Woods Harvard Forest LTER site, Petersham, Massachusetts, United States - Inc-BW-C-27-O ... | reverse complement strand
ACTCGGTATCCTCGAGGTATGCCGGGAAATAGCACTCGGGGAGGTGGCCCAGCCGGCGGAGCGTTGCCGCCGAAATGAGCATGGCGCACCCCGTGATGAACTCCGTCGGCACGACGCCGGCGTCGGCTGGTACGTCGAAGTTGTGGAGCGCGAGCGTGCGCAGCGGCAGCATGCGGCCACCGGCGTACCAGACCCGGTGCGGCGGCGCCATCTCGTAGATGGTACTGCAGCACAGACCCGTCTCGGCATACCCGGCCAGTGCCGACTCCAGGTCGGCGAAATAGCTCGGCGTCACCGTGGCGTCATTGTTGAACAGCAGAAAATGCGTCGCGCGCGGATCGCGCTCGGCGTAGGCCAGCGCCACGTTGTTGCCGCCCGAGAATCCGCGGTTCGTTTTCGAGGCGAAGAGGACGATCTCGCCGGGACGCGCCGTTCGATCGGCGTCGGCCGGCCAGTGCGCCGGATCATCATCGAGGCAGCGCATCGGGACGCCGCGCGCGGCCGCCCAGGCACGCAGCCGATCGATCTCCCCGGGACGTGATCCATTATCGACGACGGCAATGCTGTACGGCAGCGGTTTCGCGTCCAACAACGACTGGAGACACGCCTCCGTATCGGCGGCGCCGTTCCAGTTGACGGTGATCACCCAGGTATTCATGTCGCTCGGGTGGACCTGGTCTGGGCGATGGTGATCATCGCGCCAGCGAGCCAGAAGTAGAGGTATCCGACGAATTGATCGTTGAAGAGTGAGACGGACATGCCGCTAATGGCAACGCCGATCGTGGCGGCCAGTATCCAGATGCCGAAATGCCGCCCCTCCACCGACGCCATCGTCGACCGCGCAACCATCCACGCGGTGCCAGCCACGCCGACGAAGATGGTGGCGAGCAGCGCGAGACCGGCGAATCCGAGCTCGACCCCGTACTTGAGGTACACGTTGTCGCTCGTCACGTGCTCCGCACCAAAGCGCTCACCGGTTGCGTCGGCCGTTCCGAGGCCCGTGCCGAACGGATGCTCGAACAACGCGTTGACGCCGCTCGTCCAATCGGCGATGTGACCGGTGCTGCTGGCGGTCTTGAAGAACAGCGTATCCATGAGCCACCGGCCCAGATCCGGGACGACGATAATCGCCAGAACGACGGCGCCCACGAAGGTCGCGACCACGCCGACGATGGTCCAGCGTCGATGGAGGTACCAGGCGACGACACAGGCCCCGAGGAACGCGCTCAGGATTGGCAGGCGGGTAATCGACAGCAAGAGGCCGATCCACGAGACGGCGTAGGCGACCCAGCGCATGACGCTCGCGCGCCGGTCGCGGCGCAGGAGCAGGATCGTCGCGACCGGCATGATCAGGAGAAACGAGAGCGCGAACGCTTGGCTCGAGAGCCAGATCGATCCGGCGCGGGGGAACCGCTTGCCGCCGATGTCGGAGAAGTAGTTTTGCGGCAAGTCGTCTTCGGTGAGGAACACGCCGCTGTTCAGGAAGTCCTTCATGTACTTCACCAACCCGACGGCCATGACGGTCTGCGGCGGGACGAAGAGCCGCTCGAGGATGGCCAGCAGGGCCGTCGCCGCGCCGATGAGGAACAGCAGCTTCGCAATGCCTTCCGTCGTCATCTCCCGCGCATTGGATCGGCCGACGTAATACAGGAGCAAAAAGATCCCGGTGTCGCGCGCCCCGTAGAGCTGGCCGATGAACGGGACGAAGGCATCGCCCTGAAACGCGACCCGGGCGATCAGATCGCCCAGGATCAGCGCGCCCAACGCGCCGACCACGAGGTCCATCCAATGCATCGTCGCGCCGGCGCCGCGCCCGCTCAGCGCACGCACCATGGTCGCGATGAAGACGGCGAGCACCAGCGCTTCCTTCCACGCCGCCAGCCCACGCACGATCGCGGTCGGAACTCCGACGACGCCGAACAGGAACGCCATCGTGACCGTGTGGAGGGGCAGGAGGCACGCGAACACGACGAACGCGCGTTTCGGTGAGATCGCGAGCCACGTCACGACCGCGATCGAGACCAGCATCAACGCGACCGCGGGGAGGAGCCACCCCAGCAGCGCGAGCCCGGCAAGGCCGGCGAGGCCCCAGCGCAGCCACGACCACCGTCGGTGCGGTGCGCCGCCGCCTCCCGGGATCGGGATGGCGACGACGCTCATCGATCGTCGGAGACCGGCGCTCGCGCGCGACGCCGGAGGGGAAGGCTGCGCGCGAGGTCATCGAGCGCCACCCGGAGGTCGTCTGCCTCGGCGGGATTCCGACGCGACCAACCCCCAACGAGCGCGAGCGTCCCGGCGATCAGCACGCCCAGAAAGAATCCCACGAATACCGACGCGACGGTCATGACGGTCCGCTTCGGCCACTGCCGGTACGTCGGCGTGATGGCCGAGTCGACAACGGTGATGACCGGGACGTCGTTGACCTCATCGAGCCGGGACGTCTCGAGCTCGCGGCGTACCCCCAGATACACGTCCTGTTCGACATCGACCTGGCGGCGCAGGCGCGCTTGCTCGAACATCAACTCGGGCGACTGCTGGTACTGCCGGTTCGTTTGCTGGAAGTCGCGCAGCCGGTCCTCGGCGCCGCGCAAGGACGCTTGCGCGTCTTGCGCCTGCGCCTCGGCGAAGATGCGCCGAAACCGGGCGCGGGATTGGCGCTGCTGGACGTTGAACGTGTCGACGAGCGCCGTGGCGTAGTTCGCCACTCGCGCCGCCAGCTCGGGCCACTTGAGATCGGCGGTGACCGTGATCAGGTTCGTTTTTGTGTCCGGGTTCGCGCGGATGAGTTTTCCCAGACGGATCACCGTGATTTCGAGTCGCCGCTCTGGCGTCGGCCACTTCGTCGGGCCGATGATCTCCATCAGCGTCGCGGTCCCGTGTCCCTCGGGCGGTTTCCGCGGATCCTTGTACGTGGCGAGCGCGAGGCGCGTGAGCAGCTCGCGACTGGCCACGAGCTCCTTGTAGAACTCCGGCGACGTCGTCGGGTCACTGGTGAGACCGATCCCGAGACTGGACGCGAAACCGGATGCGCCCCCGAGGAGACCAGCCAGGCCCCCTCCGGATGATCCGAACGACCCGCCTTTGTTCGGCACGGCCAGAAACGACGCCCGGCCGCGCCAGATGGGATCGGCGACCAGACTCATGATAATGGTCATGACCACGACGACCACGACGGTCCACGCGATCAGCTTCCATCGCGTCAACACCTGCGCGAGCCATTCCGCGAAGCTCATCCCGCCACCATCGGCCGTGGGCGCGATCCCGTTCGTCATCAATGCCTCGACAAGTAAATGACCGTTGCCAGGCTGGCGATCAATTGAACGGCGACACCGAGATACTCGACCGTGTGATCGTTTTGCTCCACACGGATCAACTTCTCAGGAACGTATACCCGCGCGCCGGGTTCCGGGGTCGGCACGTTGGACGGCAAAAGGAAGTGGTGTCGAATCCCCTCGACCTTGCCGTTGGGCTCCGTAACGTACGTACGGCCGACGTCGGCGCGACTGCCGGGTCCGCCAGCCGCGTATACGTAATACAGGATGTTCTTCCCAGGCACGTACGTGACCGCCGTGGGCGCGTTGACTTCTCCGGCGACGCGTATGACGCCGGAAAACGGCGGAATGCTGATCGAATCGCCGTTCTGCAGCACGACGTTGTCGCGACTCTTGGGGTTCTCCTCGGCGTTCCGCACATCGACGCCGATCCGGCCCACGCGATTTTGCGTGCGGATCAGCGTGAGGCCATTCGGATCGGCCTCTTTGGTCGGCCCGCCGGCCCGCGACAAGATGTCGCTCAGGCGTTCGTTCTTGTTCGTCAGCGTGTAGCGCCCCGGATACTTGACCTCGCCGGTGACGATCACCGTCCGCGGGAGCACCCAGTTCTCTTCGCGGAAGATCAGCACATTATCGTACGGCCGGAGCACGGTCGGCGGCGCCGTCGAGTCCAGCGCAACGCGCATGGTCACCGCGGTTACACCGCCGGCCCGGTTCTCCGGGACGCGCGCGATCTCCGCCTCTTTGAGATTCGCGCCTTCCATCGGTCCCCCGGCAATCAGCAACAGATCGCGGACCGTCATCCCGTCGTGATACGCTATCTGGCCGCCGCGCCGCACCGCGCCCGCGATGGCCACATACTGGCGCGGCCGCATCTCGTGCAAGGCGAAGATGCGAATGTCGTCGTGGTCCTGAAGGATGACATCTTCGGTGGGCACACCCGTGGTATCGCGCAAGCTCGTCCGCAGCTCCGTCCGCGTCGAGTCGGACCGCGCGCGGGCGATGAGGACGTCGCCCAAGTAGGCGTCAGGCTTGACGCCGCCCGCGAGCTTGATCGCGTCCGAGAGCCGCATGCCGGGGGAGAACCCCTGGTCGCCCGGCGTCCAGACGTCGCCTGACACGGATATCCTGTCGCGGACCGCCACATCGACCTTGAAGACATAGACGCTGTCGTCGGCGGTCATCGGCACCGGCGGATCGCCGCCAATGCCGGCCGCCGTGGGGTCGAAATCCGCCGCCGGCACGTCGATCACGACGCGCGACCGTTGTCCCTGCGCCACCCTGGGGTCGGGTGGGATGAAACGTGTGATCTGGACGTGATGGCGGACGGCCGTCGCCTCGAATCCGCCGGCATCGCGCAGCGCATCGGTCAGCGTCTCGCCGCTCGCCAATTCGTAGATGCCGGGGCGTACCACTTCGCCGACGACCTTGATGCGCGGGCCGTGGATGGGCACGAACACGATGTCGCCGCTCTTGACCTGCACGTCGTGCGACGCATCGCCGTGCAGCAGGTACGCGTACACGTCCAGCGAGTCGGCGAGGTGTCCCTCGCGCCGAATCTCGATATGGCGCAGCGACCCGTTGGGACTCGGTCCCCCCGCGACATACAACGCGGTCAGCGCGGTGCCGGCGCTCGAAATCTCGTAGCTCCCGGGTTGCGCGACGTCGCCGACGACGAAGACCTGATTCGTGTGCAGCTTGGTGACGCTGACGGAGAAGTGGGTTCGGGCGGATGCATCGCGGCGAACGCCGGAAAAGGCACGGGGCAATCGCTCGTACAGGACTGACTCGAACTGTCCCATCGTCAGGTTCGCCACGTAGATCTGGCCGACATCCCGGATGACGACAAAGCCCTCGCGGGTCACCGGGAGCGGGATGCTTTGCTGCACGTCCCCGGTCAAAAAGAGCATCAGCTGATCGCCCGGCTGGATCTGGTAGCTCGCGCTCGCCGGCCCGGCCAGATTGGCGCGAAATTGCGAGCTCCCTCGTCGGAAGAAATTGAGGCCGAACACGCGCAGCGTGGAGTCTGGTGGCGCCAGCAAGCGGAGGATTCGCTCTTTCTGCGCGTACGGCACCGTGGTATCCGCGAGCAATGATCGAATCTTCGCGCGGATCACCCGCAGCGAGTCGGAGGCGAACGCGGTGTCGGCGAGCGAATCGTAGGCGTAGGCGTCAGGTCGAGGTCGTAATCGTCGGAGTGCCGCCCCCAGGAGAACCGAATCGGCATAGGCCAGCGCACCCGTGTCGACCGTATCGGCGAGGCGGCCCCGCGCCCGGCGAATCAGCAACGAGTCGAGCTTCTGCGTCTGCATCAAGGAATCGACGGTCGACGAATCGACGAGGCCGAGCTGCGCGACGGCATTGAGGACGAGCGCATTGGGCGTGGTCGTATCCGCTCCCAGGCCGCCGCCGCCGGCGAGGTACGCGTCCAACAAGCTGTCCGGATATCCGGCCGCTTCGAGTCGTGAGCGGATTTGGTCGGGAGTGAGCCCGCTCTCCTCGAGGCGCTGGCGCAATTGCGCGGCGAGGTCCGGACGGTTCTGGAGCAACTGCTGCGCTTGAGCGGCGGACGGCGTCCCTCCGGACTGCTGCGCCAGTGCCCATCGCGCGGAAAATGGAAGTGCGGCCGCCAGGCCTGCCGCGAGTGTCAGCGACCGTAGCCGCAAGAGATCCTACGCATTGAAGTGAGTTTGGGTGATAGACGCGCTCAACGGCGCCTCGGCGTTACGATGGTCGCGCAGGGACTCGAACCCCGGACCTCTGGTATGTGAGACCAGCGCTCTAACCAGCTGAGCTACGCGACCGAATTACGGTAAAACGTACGCCATGGCATTGACCGCGCCAAGTCACTTACCCACGTTATGGCGTTGGCGTTGTCGACTGCGCGTGTACCCCTTCCTCCTTGGAGTGGTTCCCCCGCATGGCCCTCCTGTCCTTTCTCGATCGCGACCGCTCAATCGCCGACTCGGACTTCAGCCGCTGGCTCGTTCCGCCTGCCGCTCTGGCCATCCATCTTTGTATCGGGCAGGTCTATGCGCTCAGCGTCTTCAAGATCCCCCTCTCGCAACTGATCGGCGGCAGCCCGAAAGCGCCGGGGAACTGGTCCCAGGAGACGATCTCCCACCTGTTCCAAATCGCCATTGTCTTCCTCGGGCTCTCAGCGGCGGCCTTCGGGGCCTGGCTCGAGCGCGTCGGACCTCGGCGGGCAATGTTCACCTCGGCGTGCTGCTTCGGTGGCGGGTTTATCGTCGGTGCGATCGGGGTCTACCTGCATCAATTCTGGCTCCTGTCCCTCGGCTACGGGGTGCTCGGCGGCATCGGCCTCGGCATCGGCTACATCTCGCCGGTGTCGACGCTGATCAAGTGGTTCCCCGACCGTCCAGGGATGGCGACCGGCATGGCGATCATGGGCTTCGGTGGCGGCGCGATGATCGCGTCCCCGTTGTCCGTCGCTCTCATGAATTTCTATAAGAGCGGCCTCTCGCAGGGCGTGACGAAGACCTTCCTGACGATGGGGATCGTGTATTTCCTGTTCATGATGTTCGGCGTGTTCACCGTGCGACTCCCCAAGCCGGGATGGCGCCCCAAGGGCTTCATCGAGCCGACGACCGGCCGGATGATCACGCGGGCCAACGTCTCGGTGAACGAGGCGATGCGCACGCCGCAATTCTACTTGCTGTGGATCATGCTGTGCGTGAACGTCACCGCCGGTATTGGCGTCATCGAGCAGGCATCGCCGATGATCCAGGAGATGTTCCCGGGCGTCATCAAGGCTTCAGCGGCCGCGGGCTTCGTCGGACTGCTGAGCATCGCGAACATGAGCGGTCGATTCTTGTGGTCATCGTTCTCCGACGTCATTGGCCGGAGAGCGACGTACGCCACGTTCTTTGCGCTTGGCGCAGTGCTCTACTGGTGCATTCCGATCTCCGGGCACATGGGGAAGCCCTGGCTGTTTGTGCTGATCTGCGTCGTCGTGCTGACGATGTACGGCGGCGGCTTCGCGACGATTCCGGCGTATCTCCGTGACATGTTCGGCACGATGCAGGTTGGCGCGATCCATGGTCGCCTGCTCACCGCGTGGTCGTTGGCCGGCGTGCTGGGTCCGCTCATCGTGAACCGGATTCGCGAGTCCCAGATCGCCGCGGGTGTCGCCAAAGCCGACGCGTACTCGCTCAGCATGCACGTCATGACCGTGTTGCTGGTCGTCGGGTTCCTGTCGAATCTGTTCGTGCGCCCGGTCAACGAGCGACACCACTATCGGACGGCCGCTGAACCGGCGGGGGTGCCGACATGAAAAGCCAGATGACGACCCGGCTGATCATCGCGTGGAGCTTCGTCGGCATCCCGTTGATCTGGGGTGTCGCCCAGGTGGTCACGCGATCCCTGGCCCTGTTCAAATAGGTCGGATGCGCCCTGCAGGACTTGAACCTGCGACCGTCGGATTATGAGTCCGCTGCTCTAACCAGCTGAGCTAAGGGCGCGTCACGACAGGTTACGCGACGTCGTCGAACGCGGCAAGGACCTCGGCGCCCGTCACCGTGGCGGCGCCGAGTTTGCCGACTTCGACCCCCGCGGCATAGTTCGCGACAATCGCGGCTTCCAGCGCCGTCGCACCAGCCGCCAGCATCGCCGCCAGATAGGCGGACACCGTGTCGCCGGCGCCGACCACATCGTAGACGGCCTTCGCCATGGTCGGCACGTGATGGCTCGAACCGTCAGGCTCGATCAGCGCCATCCCTTTCTCCCCGAGGGTCAGCAGCATGTGCTCGACGCCCAGTCGTCCGAGCGTCGCATGCAGCGCGGCTGGCTCATCGAGCTCCACCGCCGCTCCAAGCGCGTTCTCCAACTCCCGCCGGTTGGGCTTGAAGATGGTCGCCCCGGTGTAATGAAAGAAATGCCGATACTTGGGATCGACGATCACGGGGATCGCCTTCGCTTTCGCTCCGTCGATCGCCCGTCGAATGACGCGCGGGACGAGCACGCCCTTGTTATAGTCCTCGAGCACCACCGCGTCCGCATCGGCAACGGCTCGACCGACGACATCGAGCAGCCCATCGATCTCGGTGCCTGAGATATCCTCGTCCTCTTCTTCGTCGAACCGCACGACCTGTTGTGAGCGCGCCAGGACGCGCGTCTTCGTCGTCGTGGGACGACCAACCGTACAAATCGCGCGCGGGTCGGTCGGGAGCGCACGGAGGAGATCCCGCAGCACGCCGCCGGCAATGTCATCGCCAACGACCGCAACGAGCTCGCAACGCGCACCCAACGCCACGACATTCTGCGCCACGTTGGCGGCGCCCCCCAGCGCCTGCGCGCGATGCCGCACGCGCACCACCGGAACCGGCGCCTCGGGGGAGATGCGATCGACGTCGCCCCGGAGATAGACGTCGAGCATCGCGTCGCCGACCACCGCGACGCGCATGCCGCGCGCCGCATCCAATAGCGCCACAAGTCTCGAACGGGAGATAGTGGGTTGCATGCGGAGGCTAAGATAAAGGCAAGCGGGATTCCCGGCACGGGGCTTGCCCAACAGTAAAGGATGCTTGCCCCGTCGCGCCTGAGCGATGCGGCGAAAATGAAAGTCTTGGGGCTGCAGAACTTCGCCCTGCTGGCGTGGAATGCCACCAGGTTCATTTTTGCGCGTCCATTCTACGCCCTTGATGTCATCCAGCAGATGGACGCCATCGGCGTCGACTCGGTCGGCATTGTCGTTCTGACCGGCTTCTTCACCGGCATGGTGCTCGCGCTGCAATCGTCGAACAGCCTGGCGGGGTTCGGCGCGACGCTCTTCGTCGGTCGCCTGGTGAGCGCCTCGATGATCCGCGAGCTCGGCCCCGTGCTCGCTGGCTTGATGGTCGCCGGCCGCGTCGGCTCCGGCATTGCGGCCGAGATCGGCTCGATGCGTGTAACGGAGCAGATCGACGCGCTCAACACGCTCGGCACCGACCCGATCAAGAAGCTCGTCACGCCGCGCCTGGTGGCGGCGCTCATCATGGTGCCGATGCTGACCGTAATAAACGATGTCGTCGGCATCATTGGCGGCAATGTCATCGGCTCGTTCGTGATCGGAGTGCCCAGCGCACTCTACTGGCACACGGTCTGGCAGCAGATTGCGGCGGACGGCTTCGTGTTGCGCATCATCCCGCAAGACTTCATTCAAGGGCTCGCCAAGCCTTTTATATTCGGCGGGATCATCGCCATTACCGGCTCGTTTTACGGTCTCTCGACCACGGGTGGCACCGAGGGTGTCGGGCTGAGCACGACGCGGACGGTTGTCACGGCGAGCATCAGCATCCTCGCCGTCGATTACGTCATCACGCAGTTCCTGCTGACGATATTCTCGTGAGCAGCCCTGCCGGCGTTCGCCGAGCCATTCGTCATGAGCTGGCGAAGGATGAACCGGAGTCGCCGTCGGGTCACCCGGTCATCCAAGTCGACCATGTGTCGCTGGCATTCGAGAACCCGGTGCTCGAAGACGTGTCGTTTGACGCCTATCAGGGCGAAACCATCGTGGTGGTCGGCGAGTCGGGCACCGGCAAGTCGACGCTCCTCAAGCTGATGCTCCGGCTGCTACGGCCAGACCAGGGGCGCGTGCTGATCAACAGTCAAGACATTAGCGAGTTGACGTTCAATGATGCGCTGGCGATCCGGAGCTGCATGGGCATGGTGTTTCAGGGGGCGGCCCTCTTTGATTCGATGACCGTGTTCGAGAACGTCGCCTATCCACTCCGCGAGCACACCGCGATGGGAGAAGATGAGATCGAGGGCCGGGTGCGAGAAAAGCTCGAGTTCGTCGATCTGGACCCGGAACGCGTGATGGGGTGCCTCCCCTCCGAGCTCTCTGGCGGGATGAAAAAGCGCGTCGGAATCGCCCGCGCCATGGCGAACAACGCGCCGATCATGCTTTACGACGAGCCGACGTCGGGGCTCGACCCGTTGACCACTGGCACGATCACACGCTTGATCATGAAGCTCCAACGCGAGCTCGGCGTCACCAGCGTTGTGGTCACGCACGATATTCGCTCCGCGAACCGGATGGCGAGCGCCATCGCGCTGCTGCACGATCGCCGGATCACGTTCTTCGGCACGCCCGAGGACATGGCCGCGAGCGAGGATCCATACATCAGGGATTTCCTGGGAGGACTATGAATTTATGAAGCGAGCGACCCGCATCTCATGGGAAGAGCTCCGTGTCGGTCTCGTCATCCTGGTCGCGGTCGCCGCCGGCGTCTTCGCGATGTTCGAGCTCGGCGAAGCCGCCAATTTGTTCACCTCGCGCTATCACCTCGTCGCCTACCTCAAGAACTCGAAGGGGCTGGTGAAGGGGGCGGCGGTCACGATCGATGGCCAGATCGCCGGATCGATCGAAAAAATCGAGTTTTTGCCGATCTCCAATGACACGACGCGAAACCTCAAGATCACGGTCGCGATCGATCGCCGCCTACAGCCCCAGGTCCGTGGCGACAGCCGCGCGACCCTGCAGTCGCTCGGGCTCCTCGGCGACAAGGTCTTCAACATCTCGTCGGGGACCGCGAAGTTCAGCGTCCTTCAACCGGGTGACGTGGTCCCGCTCGCCGCATCGCTCGACTACGACCAGGTGATCGAGCAAGCCGGTACCGCGGTCACCGATATGGTCGCGCTCACCCAAGACCTCAAATCGATCTCCGGGAGCATCATCAAGGGCGAGGGCACCATGGGCCAGCTCGTCACGAACCGCTCCCTCTACGATGCCCTGACCGGGACGCTCCAGCAGACCAACACGCTGCTGGCTCGTCTGCAGGACCAGCATGGGACGATTGGACACCTGATCGACGATCCGACACTCTATGAAAATCTGACGTCCGCTATCGCTTCGATGGACTCGCTGACGACTGCCCTGAGCTCGCGCCAGAGTACCCTCGGTCGCCTGCTCCGCGACGACACCCTCTATAACCACATGGTGAGCGTCGCCGTCGGCGCCGACTCCCTGGTCAAGAGCGTCGAGGCCGGGAACGGGTTCGCGGGCAAGATGCTGCGCGATCAGCAGCTGTATGACCAGCTGCTCAAGGCCGTCACGGACCTCAACGGCGTTCTGGCCGACGTCAAGCGCGATCCGACGCGCTATACAAAAGGGCTGGTGCGCGTGTTCTAGCGATGACGCGCTAACTTCCCCGTCGTGTTTATTGATCGTGTGACCGTTACTATCGAAGCCGGCACCGGCGGTTCGGGTGCGAGCTCCTTCCGCCGCGAGTTCCGCGTGCCAATGGGTGGACCCGATGGCGGCGACGGCGGACGCGGCGGGGACGTGTACGTCCAGGCGGATGAAAACCTCACGACGCTCCTCGATTATACGTATCGTGACCGCTGGGTAGCCGAGCGTGGCGAGCACGGCATGGGGTCGAACAAGACCGGCCGATCCGGTCCAGATATCACGCTACCCGTGCCACCGGGTACCATAGTCGTCGACTCCAAGACTGGCGAGCGACTGGGCGAGGTCGTCGAACACGGCCAGACGCTGCTCGTAGCCCACGGCGGCCGTGGCGGGAAGGGCAACGCATTCTTCGCCACCGCGACGCACCAAAGCCCGCGCGAGTGGCAGCCAGGCGAAGAGGGCGAACAGCGCACATTGCTCTTGGAGCTCAAGCTCATCGCCGACGTCGGCTTGGTCGGCCAGCCGAATGCCGGCAAGTCCACGCTGCTGTCGGTGATCTCGGCGGCTCGCCCAAAGATCGCAGACTACCCGTTCACAACGCTCTCGCCAAACCTCGGCGTCGTCCAACTCAGCGACGGCCGGACGTTCGTCGTCGCGGATATCCCTGGCATCATCGAGGGCGCCCACGAGGGCCGCGGCCTCGGCCTCCAGTTCCTGCGCCACATCGAGCGCACGCGCCTGCTGGCGTTTCTGATTCCCATCGACGCGATGGATCTTCAGGCCGAGTACGATGGCCTCCGTGCCGAGGTCGCCGCGTACTCGCCCGACCTCGCCCGGCGTCCGCACTGCGTCGTGCTCACGAAGATGGATCTCTGGGGCCCGGACCCCGCTCCCACTCTCCACGCGCCGGACGCGTTCGGGATCTACCCGATCTCCGCTGCCGGGCGTACGGGCCTCGACGCGCTGCTCGCCGCTTGGTGGACACAACTCCTCGCCCAGCGCGTCTAAACGACCTGTCGGACCCTCCCGACGTCCTGTATTCGGTCGGCTCGCTCGCCATGCTGGACGCGCCGACCGT
>Ga0210393_10003563_pt1 | contig 12482 bp, 13 predicted proteins | sample IncBWC27OmetaG_FD_160068 | JGI IMG/M metagenome (GOLD analysis project Ga0210393, IMG submission 160068) | Forest soil microbial communities from Barre Woods Harvard Forest LTER site, Petersham, Massachusetts, United States - Inc-BW-C-27-O ... | reverse complement strand
GCGCGGCGGCAGCTACGGCAAGGTTTTCGTGCGCGATGATCAGATCGCGGGCCGCAGGATGTATCGAGTGCGTATCGGACCGGTGCGCGACGTCGCAGAGTTCGACCGCCTGGTCGCCGCGCTCGAGCGTGCCGGCATCAGAGACGCGCATCTCGCGCTCGATTGAGATCCAGCCCCCGCACCGCCATGCGATAATTTCTGTCATTTACCCATTCTCATCTTAGGTGTTCATCCACTATGTTTCGATCTTTTCTGGCTTGCGTCTTTCTCACCGCGGTCGCGACCGTACACTGCTTCGCAGAGACGCCGACACCGGCCGCCTCGATCACCATTCCGACCGCGCCCCAGGTCGAGGCGCGCACCTACATCGTCGTCGACCACCGCACTGACAAGATTCTGGCCGCGAAGGATGCGACGGCGCGCGTGGAACCGGCGAGCCTGACCAAGCTCATGACCGCGTACATCGTGTTTCAAGAATTGGCGGCCGGCAAGCTCAAGCTGGACGAACAAGTGACCGTGAGCGAACACGCCTGGCGCTCCGAGGGCTCGCGCACCTTCATCGAATTGGGCAAGCCGGTCTCGGTTCAGGATCTGATCTTGGGCATGATCGTGCAATCGGGCAATGACGCCACGATCGCGCTGGCCGAACGCATTGCCGGAACCGAGGACACGTTTGCGCAGATGATGAACGCGAATGCGAAACGCCTCGGGATGACCGGCAGTCACTTCGACAACAGCTCGGGACTGCCTTCGCCCCAGCACTACACCACCGCGCGCGATCTTTCGCTGCTCGCCAACGCCATGATTCGCGAGTATCCGCAGTACTACAAGTGGTTCTCGGTGCGCGAATTCGAGCACAACGGCATCAAGCAGCAAAATCGCAACGGCCTGCTGGAAAAAGACCCCACGGTCGACGGTTTGAAGACCGGGCACACCGACTCGGCGGGCTACTGCCTGGTGACCTCCGCGCTGCGCGACGGCATGCGGTTGGTATCGGTCGTGATGGGATCGACCAGCATGAAGGCGCGCGAGAACGCCAGTGCCGCGCTGCTCAATTACGGATTCACGTTCTACGACACCAAGTTGGTGGTCAAGGGCGGTGCGGTTCTCGCGAGCGCACGCGTCTGGAAGGGACAGAGCCCCTCCGTCGATCTCGGCATCAAGGACGATCTCTATGTCACCGTGCCGCGCGGCGGCGCCGAGGGCCTGAAAACGGCCGCCGATGTGCAGCCGCGCTTGATCGCGCCTCTCGCGGTCGACGCGACGGTCGGCAGCCTGCGCGTGTTCACCGGCGGCCAGACCCTGCAGACGATTCCCCTGCATCCGCTGAAGAACGTCGCCGCCGGAGGCTGGTGGCGGCGGCTGATCGACACCATTCGACTGTGGTTCGCCTAGGAGCCCCACCATGGCCGCGCCGCTGCCCATTTGCTATTTGAACGGCGATTACCTGCCGCTGGCGGAAGCGCGGGTGTCGCCGCTCGATCGCGCGTTTTTATTCGCCGATTCGGTCTACGAAGTCCTGCCGGTCTACGCGTCGCGCCCGTTTCGCTTGCGCGAGCATTTGGACCGGCTCAATCGCAGTCTTGCAGGCATTCGCATGGCGGCCCCCCTGCCGCACGCCGACTGGGCAGGCGTGTGCGCGGAGCTGATTGCCCGTAACTCTGCCCGCGATGCGTATCTCTATCTGCAAGTCACACGCGGTGCCGAGTTCGGCCGCAATCACGCATGGCCGGAAGGCTTGCGGCCCACCTTGTTTGCCTACGCCACGGCCCAAGATCGCGCCGCGCCCGCCCTTCTGGAACGGGGAGTGGCGGCGGTGACGGCCGCGGACACGCGCTGGGCGCGGCGCGACATCAAGTCCACCGCCCTGCTCGCCAATATCCTGCTCAAGAAGCAGGGCGCCGATGCCGGCGCCTTCGAAACCATCATGCTCGAAAACGGCGAACTCACCGAAGGCTCCTCCACCACCGTGCATGTCGTGAAGGACGGCGTCATTCGCACGCCGCCCAACGGCCATCACATTCTGCCGGGTACCACGCGTGATGTCGTCACCGAACTCGCCGCCCGGCTCGGAGTGCGCTGCGACAACAGCCGCGTGACTGAGCCTCAACTGCGCAGCGCCGACGAGATCTGGCTGGCATTCGCCACCCGCGGCGTATTGCCGGTCACGGCCCTCGACGGCGTCGCAGTCGGCAGCGGCAAACCCGGTCCATTGTTCAAGCGAATGATCGCCGCGTTTGCCGACTACACGCAGGAACTTGCCGGGACGCCGGCGCTGTGAGCGGCACCATCGTGCAGATATTCCCGAGCGAATTCCCGATCAAGGTGATGGGGCGCCGCGACAGCGACCTGCGCGCGCTCACTCAAGCCATCATCGAAAAACACGCAGGGCCGCAGCCCGAGTCCAGCATACGCACCCGCACCAGCGGAGACGGCAACTTCCTGGCGTTGACTTACTTGGTGCGCGCCACCAGCCAACAGCAGCTCGATACGATCTACCGCGAGTTGACGGCCTGCAAATCGGTATTGATGGCGTTGTAGTCGGGCCCGAATCGAAGCTCTCGCAAAGTTGCGGTGTCGATTGGTAAAGTGATATTATACATTCACTTTACTGGTGGAGGAAACCATGGCGAATACCGTCACTTTGAGCAGCAAGTACCAGATCGTGATTCCGCAGGCGGCACGAGAAGCGCTCTCGTTGTCGGCCGGAGACGAACTCCTGGTCCTCTGCAAATCGGACCGTGTCGTGATCATTCCGAAGCCTAAGAAATTCGCGAAACGTACCCGCGGCCTGCACCGTGAGGTGTGGCAGGGAGCGGAGGCGTACCTGAAATCAGAGCGCGAGGCTTGGTAAGCAGCGCCGTTGCGCTGCGCCATCGGCGAGTCCTCATCGACACGTCGGTGTGGATTTACCACTTTGAGCAGCATTCCACCTTCGGCGAGGCCGCGGGTCGCGTCATCGAGGAACTGGAGGCCGGCAAATTTCGAGGCATCGCCTCGGAGCTCACGCTGCTTGAGATCATCGTCAAGCCGCTGCAGCTCGGCCGACAGGATGCGGCAGATGATTACGAAACCCTGCTCTCCTATTTTCCGAACCTCGACTTAATCCCGATCAGCCGGACTATCTTGCTCGATGCGGCAGCATTGCGGGCCCGCCACCGCCTGCGGACACCGGATGCGATTCAGCTCGCCACGGCCTTCGCGTCGGGTGCCACCTTGGCGATTACAAATGATGAAGCTTGGGCTCACATTGTCGGTATCGAGACACTCCTGCTCTCGGATCTCGCGTTGTAATCGGGCTCGAATCGAAGCTCTCGCAATAGATGCGGCGTCAAGCCGTTCGCCGCCGCCTGCACGGCGCCCGCGGCGCCGGGGCCGGCGAAGCGCGCAACGTGATCCGCAAGCCGCGTCACCGCGAGACCCGCATGTCCGCACACGTTGATGCGCTCGAAGGGTTCCAGATCGAGCGACACGTTGAGTGCCAAACCGTGGTAACTCGCGCCGCGGCGAATCCGCAAACCGACGCTCGCGAGTTTGGCGCCGCCGACATACACGCCCGGGTTGGCGCGCGAGCCCTGCGCCGTGACCCCGAGTTCGGCCGCATAGGCGATGATGGCGTCCTCGAGCGCCACCACCAGTTCGCGCACGTTCAAGCGGCGGCGGCGCAAATCGACCAGCGGATACACGACCAGCTGCCCGGGACCGTGATACGTCACCTGGCCGCCGCGGTCGATCTGCACCACCGGGATGTCGCCGGGGGACAACAGGTGCTCGCGGCCGGCGTTCAACCCCAAGGTGAATACCGGCGGATGTTCCACGAACCAGATTTCATCGGGCGTCGAACTCTCGCGGATGTCGGTAAACGCCTGCATCGCTCGCCAGGTGGGCTCGTACGGCACCAGCCCGAGGTGCCGGATCAGGGGCGCATCGCTCATGGGTTGCGGCGCGCTGCGGCGAGCGCGGTGCCCGACGCCAGCGCGGCATTGTCGAGGCCGGCGTTGTTGCGTGCCAGCGCCTGCTCCGCGCGATAGCTCGACCGCACCAACGGACCGGAAACGCATTCCACGAAGCCCAACGCCAATGCCCGATCGCGATACTGATCGAATTCGTGCGGAGTGACGAACTTCTCGACGCGGAGGTGATTGGGCGTGGGCCGCAAATATTGTCCCAGTGTCAAAATATCAACCGCAGCGCCGCGCAGGTCCGCCATCGCCTGGTGAATTTCCGCATCGGTTTCGCCCAATCCCAGCATCAAGCTGGATTTGGTGAGTACCGCGGGCCGATGAGTTTTCGCGGCACGCAGCACGCTCAAGGTCTGCTCGTAACCGGCGCGCGGATCGCGCACCGGATGAGTCAGCCGGCTGACCGTCTCCAAATTCTGCGCGAACACGTCCGGTGCGGCATCGAGGACGGTTTGCACGTCGCCGAGGACCCCCTGGAAATCCGGCGTGAGCGCTTCGACGGCGGTGCCGGGATTGCGGCGTTTGATCGCTTGAATCGCCGCGGCATAGTGTGCGGATCCGCCATCCGGCAGGTCATCGCGGTTGACCGACGTCAGCACCACGTAGTTGAGGCCCATCAGCTCGACCGAACGCGCGACGTTCTCCGGCTCCTCTTGATCCAACCAGCCCCGCGGATTGCCCGTGTCCACCGCACAAAATCGGCAGGCACGCGTGCACACGGAGCCCATCAACATGATGGTTGCCGTGCCTGCATTCCAGCACTCGCCGATGTTCGGGCATTTCGCCTCCTCGCACACCGTGCTCAGGCGGTGCTCGCGGACGATTTGTTTGACCGCCGAGAATTCCCTGCCCGCGGGCAACGGTGCCCGGAGCCATGGGGGGAGGCGCTGCGTCGTACGCAATGCCGGCGCGGCCGGCGCTGCGCCGTGCCCCGCGGCCGGCATCTTGACGCCGTCCTTGATGGCCGTAAAGCCTTGAGCCGTGGTGTATTTATCGCCGCTGCGAGCGGTGCGCTGCGGCTGCAGAATGGGTATGCCTTTGAACTCCGACATGGGTCAATTGTACTCTAGCCTGGAGTCTCGGCATTCAAAACCCGCAGCCGCTCCGGCGTGCCGATATCGTCCCACGCGCCGCTGTACAGCTCCGCGGAGCAGCGCTGCGCCTCCATCGCCCGCAGCAGCAGCGGCTTCAAGGGGTATGCGCCGTCGCTACATCCGGCAAAGAGCCCGCGTCGATACACGCCGATCCCGGAAAACGTGTACTGAGCCGCGGCCGCCGGCAGCGCCAGCCCCCCTTGCATGCCGAAATCCCCTTGCGGGTGCTGCGGCGGGTTCGGCACGAGCACGACGTGCGCGTCGCGATCGGTGCCGATCTGAAGGCTCGCGAATGGAAAATCCGTGTAGATGTCGGCGTTGACCACCGCAAAGGGCCCGGGATCGAGGTGCGGCAAAGCGCGAAATATGCCGCCCGCGGTCTCGAGTGCACGCGGATGTTCCACGCTGTACGTGATGGACACGCCATAGCGCGAGCCATCGCCGAGATAATCGCTGATCTGTGAACCCAGCCAGGCGAGATTGATCACGAGCCGCCTCATCCCGGCACGCGCCAAGGCCGCGACATGGCGCTCGATCAGCGGCTCACCGCGCACCCGCAGCAGGGGTTTGGGCGTCGCGTCGGTGAGCGGCCGCAGCCGCTCGCCGCGCCCGGCCGCAAGGATCATGGCGACGCGCGGACGTTCGGGCAGCGCGCTCACGCGAGCGCTCGCTCCTGCGCGCTTAGGAATTCCGGAGCGATGCGCCGGGCGATGAAGTCGGCGAACTCCGCGGTTTGCGCGTATTCCCCGGCCGCATCCTGCGTGTAGCGCAGCACGCGCGGCAAATCCTTGAGGTATTGGCGCTTGCCGTCGCGGTAGTGCAGGCGCGCGAAGATCCCCAGCACCTTGATGTGCCGCTGCAAGCCGACGAGATCGAACCAACCGATGAACTCCGACTCGGTCGCGCCGAGCGCAAACCCTCCGGCCAGCAGCTTTTCGCGGTACTCGAGCGCCCAGGCGCGCACCCGCGGCGCGGGCCATGCAACATAGCAATCCTTGAGCAGAGACGCCAAATCGTATGTCACGGGTCCCGTAACGGCATCTTGAAAATCCAGGATGCCGGGATTGTTATCGGTGGTCACCAACAGATTTCGCGAATGATAATCGCGATGCACGAACGTGGTGGGTTGCCCCAAGGCACTGTGCGCCAGCGCCTCGAACAACCGGTTCAACAGGCCGCGCTCGGCGGCCGAGATTTGCAACCCTAAATGCCGCTCGAGGAACCACTCGGGCATCAGCTCCATTTCGCGCATCAGCATGGCGCGGTCATAGCGCGGCACGCCGCCCACCGCCCCGGGGTCGGCCAATTGCATGGCGCTCAAGGCGCCGAGCGCATCCGCATAAAGCCGCTGCGCGGCTCCCTCCGACACGAGTTCATCGAGATATTGCCGCCGTCCTAAATCGGACAGCAACAGAAAACCGCGCCGGCGGTCCTGCGCCAACACCACCGGCGCGTTCAGGCCGATCCCGAGCAAAATCCTCGCCACCTTGAGAAACGGTTCGAGATTCTCCTTCTCCGGCGGCGCGTCCATCGCGATGTAGGTATCCGCATCGCGGGTCACGCGAAAATAGCGGCGAAAGCTCGCATCGACGGAGGCCGGCGCAATCTGGCTGCCGGCGAATCCCAAATCCTCGAACACCCATCGAGTCAAATCCGCCAGGCGGGAATCGCTTGCATCGGGTTGTCCCATGCTTGACCATTCGCAAACCGCAAAGATTTGTGGCGGCCAGTAGTATACCGACTAAGGCGATGTATTTTGTCCATGGCGTTTCATGTTCGGGCCGCATTCATCGTTTTCTGCCTCGCGGCCTGCATGGTCCGCGCGGGAGACATGTGCCCCGCGCCGCCGAAGTACCAAGCCCCGATCGCTTCGGACATCGCCGCGGACGATCATCGAATTCACATCGACACCGACGATGCTCTGCTGCAGCCGGACGGCAGTGCCGTTCTGACCGGCCGCGTCAGGGTCAGGCGGGACGCGCGCAGCATGACCTCGGATTCGGTCACCTATGACCCGAAAACCGGCGGTATCGCCGTCAAAGGCAACGTGGATTTCCTGGATCCCAAATTGCGCGTCGACAGCGCTACCGGCCACTACGAAATCGACGGTGCCGCGAATTTCGACCAGGCGAACTTCCAGCTCATGGATCGCAATGGCCGCGGCTTCGCCAAGGACATCGATGTGATGCCGGACGGCAAGGTGCGGCTCGAGCGGGTGCGCTACACCAGCTGTCCGGTGGGCATCGAGGACTGGATGCTGCAAGCCTCCTCCATCAGCATCGACACCAAGGTTCAAGAGGGCATCGCGCACAACGTCACCATGCGGTTCAAGGACGTGCCGATCTTCTACACACCCTACATCTCGTTTCCGCTGGGCGATGAACGCAAGAGCGGCCTGCTGTTCCCGAGCTTCGGTCATTCGGGAAACAACGGCTTCGAGCTGGAAGTGCCCTATTATTTCAACCTGGCGCCGAACTACGACCTCACGCTCACGCCGGGTTACTTGTCGGCGCGCGGCGTGCAGCTCGCCGAGCAGTTTCGCTACCTCACCGCGGCCTCCCACGGCCAGATCGACGCCACATTCCTGCCGAACGATTCGCAGTTGCGCAGCAATCGCAGCTACCTGCGCTTCACCGACATCACGGACTTCAAGCGGGGGATGCGCTTCGACACCGACATCGCCGGCGTCAGCGACAGCAGCTATTTCGAGGACTTCGCCGTGGGCTCCGACCAGACCAGCGTCACCTTCCTGGAACGCCGGGCGGATCTGCTTTACTACGATGACTCCTGGCGCGTGCGCGCCGAACTGCAGAATTTTCAAACCATCGATACCTCGGTGCAGACCACGTGCACCGCCCTCGAGCTGAGTCAAGCGCCCTTGTCGGCGGGCTCTTGCGACGAGCGGCCCTACTCGCGCGTGCCGCGCATTCAGGCGAATGCGCTGTGGCCCGTGCCGGGCACGAGCGTCGAACTCGCGCTCGACAGCGAGATCGTGAATTTCTTGCGCGAAATCGGCCCCACCGGGGTGCGCATCAACGCGGCGCCGGAGATTCGCTGGTCGAGCCGCGGGCCGGGCTACTTCTTCGACCCGGCCGTCGGCTACGACTTCACCCAGTACGATCTCAAGGATGCCGCCGCCATCGGCATCGGCGCTCCCAGTACCCCGACTCGGGCACTGCCCTATGCGCGGGTCGACGCCGGCCTCGTGTTCGCACGCGAGGCGGGTTCGCAGGGACAGCGCACCCAGACTCTCGAGCCGCGCGTGGTCTACAGCTACGTGCCTTACCGCAACCAAGACAATCTGCCGATCTTCGACACGGGGCTGCCCGACTTGAACCTGACCGAACTGTTCCGCACCAATCGCTACGTCGGCGAGGATCGCATCGGCGATGCCAACCAGGTGGCTCTCGCCCTGACGACGCGGCTGTTCGATACCGTGTCGGGAAGCCAGTATCTGTCGGCGACCGTCGGCCAGATTCGCTATTTCTCGATTCCGCGGGTCGGTCTGCCCGAGACCGCCGCCCTGCAGTCCTTGGGCGCAACCCTGGTGACGATACCGGGAGTGAACCCCTTGGCCCTGCCGGGACAGGCGCTGGTGAACTCGCGCGGCCAGATTCTCATGTTCAATCCCGGACAATATGTCTCGGGGCTGCCTTCGCAGACATTCGGCGCCGCGGGCTCAGTGCTGGCGCAGGGGGTCGAGTCCTTCCCGGCATCCGATATCGTCGCCGACGTCGCCGTGACGGCTTACAAGCACTTCAGCTTCAATTTCGACTATCTGTGGAATCCGTACACCTCGCAAACCGATAAATCCGAGGTTTCGCTCCAGTACCGCCCGGATCCCACCCGGGTGGTCAATCTCGGCTACCGCTTTCAGCAAAACGTCCTGACGCAGGGCGTCATCCTGAAGCAGTGGGACGGCTCATTCGCATGGCCGGTGGCCGCGCACTGGAACACCGTGGGCCGCTGGGTGTATTCCCTGCAAGACCGGAAAACCATCGAACAAGTGGCCGGTTTTGAGTACAAAGCCTGCTGTTACCGCATCCAGGTGGTTCAGCGTCGCTACATCACCAACCGCAACGGAGGACTGGACACCTCGATTGCATTACAATTGGAACTGACGGGCCTAAGTTCGGTCGGAAAGCGTGCGGATTCCTTCTTGGAACAATCGATCCGCGGGTACTCAACCAGGGACCCGAATGCCCAAACCCAAGCCCCTTGACCAGGATGCTTCGACTCATGCTTAAAATAGCGGCGTTTTTCTTCAGTTTGAGCCTGCTGGCCCTGCCGGGGCTGTCCGATGCGCAAACCCGCGACATCGGCGTGCACGGCGAAATGCTCGACCGGATTGCCGCCATCGTGAATGACGGGCTGGTGCTGAAAAGCGAACTCGACGCCCAGATGGACTCCGTCACCAAGCGGCTGCAGGAACAGAAAGTCGAACTCCCCTCGCAGAGCGTGCTCAAGCAGCAGGTGCTCGATCGGTTGATCTTGCAGGAAATTCAGGCGCAGCACGCCAAACGCGTCGGCTTGACCGTGTCCGACGAGCAACTGAACAGCGCCCTGCAGGAGATCGCGAGCCGCAACAAGATTCCTTTCGACCAGCTGCCGACGGCGCTCTCGGCGCAAGGCGTCGATTACAAGCTATATCGCGAGAGCATGCGCAAGGAATTGACCTTGAGCACCCTGCGCCAGCGCGACGTGATTGCGCACATCAATGTCAGTCCGCATGAGCTCGAGCAGTTTCTCGCGCGCCAGCAATCCTCGGCCGCCAACGATGAGTTCAACGTGTCGCACATTCTGCTGTCGCTGCCGGAGGCCGCCACCCCGCAGCAGCTGGAGGAGATCACGCACAAGGCCCAGGATTTGGCCGCACGCGCTTCCAAGGGCGAGGACTTCGGCCAGCTCGCGATCGCGAACTCCAACAGCCAGACGGCCTTGGACGGCGGTCAGCTCGGCTGGCGCAAGGGCACCCAGCTGCCCGAATTCATACTGCAGCTGGTCACTAAAATGAAACCCGGCGAAGTGGGCGAACCGGTGCGCACCCCGAGCGGTTTTCACATCGTGAAGCTGAACGAACGGCGCAGCGGCGAGGCGCAGGTGATCATCAACCAAATCCACGTCCGGCACATTCTGATGAAGACGAACGAGTTGGATGACGACGAAACAGTGCGCCAGAAGTTGAGCAGGCTGCGCGAGCGCATCATGAAGGGCGAGGATTTCGCCGGCCTGGCCTCGACCAACTCGGCGGATCCGGGCTCAGCGCCGGACGGCGGCGATCTCGGGTGGAGCGGCCCCGGCACCTTCGTGCCGGAATTCGACAAGGCGATCGCCGATTTGAAGGTCAATGAGATCAGCGAACCGTTCAAGTCGCGATACGGCTGGCATATCGTCCAGATGCTCGGCACCCGCACCTACGACAGCACCGACGACGTGCGCCGCCAGCGTGCGTTCGCGGCCATCCGCGAGAGCAAGGCGGACGAAGAGACGGAATTGTGGCTGCGCCGATTACGCGACGAGGCTTTCGTCGAAATCAAGATGTAGGCGCGCGCGGCGGTGTACCTACCGCGGATCGTGATCACGTCGGGTGAACCCGCTGGAATAGGGCCGGATGCCTGCGTCGTCTTGGCGCAGCAAGGATGGGAGGCCGACATCGTGGTGGCGGCTGACGTCGGGCTGCTGGCGGCCACGGCCGACGCCCTGCGCTTGCCGCTCGACATCGAGCGCTACGACTCCTCGCGGCCGTCAGCGGCGCATCGCGCCGCGACTCTCAAGGTCGTGCACATCCCGACCGCGCGCGCCGTCATCGCGGGGCGGCCGGATCCGCACAACGCCGCCTACGTGATCGACATGCTGAACCGCGCCTGCGACGGCTGTATGAACGGTGAATTCGCCGCCATGGTGACCGCGCCCGTGCAAAAGAGCACCTTGATGGATGCGGGCTACGCATTCACCGGCCACACGGAATATCTCGCGGCGAGGACGCGCGCCGCGCTCCCGGTCATGCTGCTGCAGAGCGGCGGGCTGCGGGTTGCGCTGGTGACGACTCATTTGGCTCTGGCCGACGTACCACGTGCCGTCACCCGCGAGCGGCTTCGCGCCACGCTGCGCATCGTCAATATGGATATGGAGCGGCATTTCTCCTTGGGCAAGGCGAGAATCGCGGTGCTCGGGCTCAATCCCCACGCGGGCGAGGCCGGGCACCTCGGCCGCGAGGAAATCGACGTGATCGAGCCCGTGATTCGCGAGCTGCGCGCGGAAGGCTTGAGTATCGAAGGACCCGTGCCGGCGGACACCGCGTTTACTCCCCGCTTCCTCGAGACGGCCGATGTCATCGTCGCGATGTACCACGATCAGGGCCTGCCCGTGATCAAGCACGTCGGATTTGGCCATGCGGTGAACATGACGTTGGGACTGCCGATCCTGCGCACCAGCGTCGATCACGGAACCGCCTTGAGCTTGGCGCGCACCGGCAAGGCCGATGCCGGCAGTCTGCGTGCGGCGCTTGCCTTAGCCATCGATCTGGCCGGTACAAGTTCCGTCCGTGCCGGTTCGTAGGCGCTTCGGCCAGCATTTTTTGCATGACCCCGGCGTGATCCGCCGGATAATCGACGCCGTCGCGCCGGTTGCCGGCGATCGCATCGTCGAAGTCGGTCCGGGGCGCGGCGCGCTGACCTGGGGGCTGCTCGAACGTGCCAAGCACCTCGATGTGATCGAGATCGATCGCGATCTGGCCCGGGCGCTCGAGACCGATGCGCGGGCGAGAAGCGGCCTTAAGGTGCACGTCGAGAACGTGCTCGACACGGACTTCATCCGCCTTCGCGGCAGCGGCGAACCTCTGCGCATCGTCGGCAACCTTCCCTACAACATCTCGACGCCGCTGCTGTTTCGCCTGCTCACGCAGCGTGCGGCCATCTCGGATATGTACTTCATGCTGCAAAAGGAGGTCGTGGATCGAATGGCGGCGCAGCCGGGAACCAAGGATTACGGGCGCTTGACCGTCATGATCGCGGCCGTCGCCGAGGTCGAAGCGCTGTTCGATGTCGGTCCCGGCGCCTTTCAGCCGCGTCCCAAGGTCTGGTCTGCGATCGTGCGCGTGCGGCCCACGGCGAGTCCCCGCTTCGACGCAGGCCGCGAGGGTGTCCTGCGAACCCTCGTGACGACGGCTTTCTCCCACCGGCGCAAGACCCTGCGCAACTCTCTGATGGGCCTGCTCAGTGCGCAGGATATCGAATCCTGCGGCATCGATCCGCAATTGCGGCCGGAAACGCTTGCGCCGTCTCAATTCGGCCTGCTCGCCGCCCATTACTCTCGACTGGTCGGCTATACTTGAAACCGAATGGCCGGCTACAAGAAGCTTCTGGTGTTGTTGGACCTGTCGGAAGGCAGTGAACAGGTGGCTATTGCCGGGCGCGATCTGGCGATG